>ENA-OREC01000797-OREC01000797.1-marine-metagenome-genome-assembly--contig:-NODE-797-length-14006-cov-12.467155_pt1 | contig 14006 bp, 2 predicted proteins | sample MGYA00248626_ERZ508543 | MGnify/ENA primary metagenome ERZ508543 (study PRJEB26211, sample SAMN05518279) | marine metagenome | isolation source: Puget Sound, Washington, USA | host: Bankia setacea... | reverse complement strand
GTTAAAGAAGGCATATTTCGTCCCTTCATTATTAAACCTTCTACTTATCATTGTTATCATTGTCGTACTAGGCCATTCGAGACGGCAACAAGATCTGGGGTACAGTGAAAACGGGCACAAATCAGGATGGCCGCAACGCTGTACCAATCACTGCACCATCTAACACACAGCAACAGAAACTCCTACAAGAGACGTATACTCGCCACGACGTGGACAAAGACGATATTCAAGTCATTGAAGCACATGGTAAGCATTTAGCAAAGTTAAAGTAAAATCTGACGATTGATGATACATTTAGACCTATTACACGGGTACTACAGTTTCTACAGCCACAGTCATTTATCTTATTTAGCAATGCATACACCACATGTGAAGCAAAAGTTTGATAAGATACAAGATGTGACACTTGTATAACATTAGTTTGTTTTTAATTCTTCGTGTACATGCATCCATTGTGTCATGTGGAGGTTAACGGCCGTTTTGTTTTTGTTATCCGCAGGAACTGGCACATTGATTGGGGACCCGACGGAGTCTCGTGCATTAGGCTCATTCTTCGGAACAAACGAAAAAGAACGTTTTATTGGGTCCGTGAAGACAAACATTGGTCACCTTGAGGCGGCGGCAGGGGTTGCTGCCCTGATCAAAGTGTTACTGATGATGAAACACGGGAAAGTGGTGCCCTCTCTGTGGTACAGCAAGGAGAATGAAAATCCTCAGCTGAAGCTACATCAGTATGCATTTGTCGTACCAACAGAATGTCATCAATGGAAGATGAATGGAGACCAAGCCAGGATAGCGTGTGTGAATAGCTTTGGTTTCGGTGGAACAAACGCTCATGCTATAGTTACCCAATATCAAAGGAAAAAAGAAGTGACAAAAGACAGTAGCGAAGCGGCAATGATTATACCACCCGTCATAACATTATCTGCCTTCGACGAAGAATCTCTACGTATCACTGCCAAAACCTTTCGTGACAATGTCGAACAGGGAAACTATAACATGGGGCAGGTAGCTTATACTTCAACATGTAAAAGGGATCATAGACCCAAACGTAAAGCATTTCCAGTACAATCAAAGACAGACTTGGTCAACCAGTGTCAACGATTCATTTCGGAGGGTCAGAAAAGTGAACAGTTTATAGAAAATAAGAAGATTGTGTTTGTCTTTTGTGGCGTCGGAACAACGTGGAGTGGGATGGCAAAATCATTGTTGAAACATAAAACGTTCGAGCAGCAAATCAAAGCTATTGATCAGTATCTTCAACCATTGGCGGGGTGGAAAATTGAAGACAAATTACGAGCTGATGACGACAGTGTCATGTCTGATCCATTGGTTTCCCATATTGCTATATTCGCCTACCAGGTTGCATTGGCTGCGCTGTGGCAACATTTCGGCGTCAAACCTGATGCAATTGTTGGACAGTCTGTTGGAGAGGTGGCTGCCGCGCATGCGTCTGGTTTCATAGATCTGGAAGGAGCTGTCCGTATCATATACTACAGGTCAAAGGCTTTAGCAGCTGTTAACACCGGAACAATGGCAGTGATAAAGAACTGTGAAGTGAACGAGGTTGAAAAACATTGTAAACAGACAAAGTCATTATCTATTGCTGTGTATTCAAGTCCGGTTGCTTGTGTAGTGTCAGGCGATGAACAAGAACTAAGAGAACTGGAAAACACATATATCACACAGTGTAATGGACGCTCACAGATGATATACCTTGGAGTTAAATGTGCCTACCATAGTCGATTTGTTGATACGGCAGCTAAGGAAATGACTGGCAAAATCGGCAATGTGAAAACATACCCCCCTACAACGACCTTGTTTTCAACGGTCACCGGAGAAGTAATGACCAACGGACTGATGGGAAAGGCCGATTACTGGGAACAAAACGTCAGATATCCTGTCCTCTTCTCCACAGCCATTCAGAGGTCACATGAAAAGTCAAAACATACCATTTACATGGAAATCGGTCCTAGTCCCGTACTCGTAGCGCATATCAAAGCCATCCTGCCAAAAACTGGCGATATATCTGTTGTACCATCTTCAAAAAGAAATGCTGAGTGCGAGACTATGGCAAATGCTCTCTGCACTTTGTATGAATCTGGGTACGATTTGAAATGGGAAAATATATACCAGTGTCATGAAATACAAACCGATGTGCCAGTATACACAGGTAAAAAGTACAAGCAGCTCTACCAAAGCCAGTCAGTGTTACAAGCGGTGCAATCTGGTGGAAGTGTTGTAAGCAATTCTGGTCATCCGTATGTGAAGGTTGCATCAAACACAGAACTCGATACCGAAATGGAAGCACTCATTGATGATAAAAGAACACCCTATGTATATGAACACGTAATCGGCGGAGAGACACTTCTACCAGGGGCATTCAACGCAGAAATTGGTTACGAGATAGCAAAATCTATTGGATTTCAGACAGAGTCTGTATCATTATCATTGGAATTTCAACGCCCTGTTAAATTAGTAAATAGACAGCCCAAAGTGCTGGCGGTTTCAACTGAGAAACGTGATACAGGCATGCTATTCCATGTGTTCCATGACAACACTGTCTCGTGTAAAGGAACTGTCAGACCTGTAAATATGAGAAACAATGAACGTGACGCATTACTCAACATCAAGTGTATTGAAGCCGGACTGAGAATGACCGAACACACTGAACTAGACAAAGTGAAGGTTTATGACATTTTCAATTCCTCAGGGTTTTCGTATGGCAAAAACTTTCGTATGATAACGCATCTGCTTCACAATGAAAACGAATCGTTGTCAAACATAGAGGTCCCTGAGAAAATCATGAAGGATACTGGATCCATGACCATACATCCATGCATACTTGATATCTTGTTGCAAACAACAATCATGACTGCAAAAGGTCTTACACTTTTAAAAGATGAGACTGTTCGTTTTTTGCCTGTTGCGATAGAAGATATACGGTGTTTAAGAAATCCTGAGAAACACATGATCATTCACTCCAAACTAACAGATGTTAAGGTATTGGAAACTGCCTTTCAAATGCATTTCAACATGGTGTTAACAAACACTAATGGGGATCGAGTGCTTGAAATCCTCAATTTTATGACCTACTCCAAGCGTTTCGGAGCACATGCACCTGCAGACCTAAACTATGAGCTTAACTGGCATTCAGTACACATGCACTCAAAGGATAAACGGATACCAAACGTTCTTGTTTTAACCAGAAACATGCCGCTTGAGGACAGAGATCTGTTTCCTAACTACCCCTTAGTGAGCCTTTCTACAAACATCAAAGGTAATGCTAGGACACATGTGAGCGACACATTTACAAACCATCATGGTCTGTTAGATGCGGTTATATACTTTGCCAAGGGATTACCAATTGACGGCAATGTATTGAGTACCCAGGGAGTTTCAGACATTTACAGTACTGTCGACGAAGAGTGTCAACTACTTATAGAACTGTTGCGCTACATCAGAAACGAAAATGTTAACAAACCTGTCTACATAGTCACCGAAAATGCTCAGGTCGCAGAGCAGTCAAACAAGGCAATAAACTGCGTGGGTTCAGCCCTTTGGGGATTTGTAAGATCGGGAAACATAGAGTTTATCGCAGACATGACTCTTGTCGATCTACAACCTTCATTGGAAAAATGCAAGGACACTCTTATTGAGTTCATTGGAATGACCTGCGGAAAAACACCATTTACAGGAACAGAAATTACAATTCGCAACAATCAGTTGATGAAGGCAGAATTTTCCAAAATTGGCAAGTACACGAAAATATCGTCAAGCACAAATCAATTTCAGTGCATATCTGGTGAACACAGACTGATGTGTGATGTTGCAGAAACAAACGATGGCGTTTACCTGTCACCTGTTAAAAAACCGCAAGAAACAAAAAATCGATCAAAATCTTCATCTCTACACGTCAACTCGGTCACTAAGGCAACAGAGCTGGCCCTACCTCAGACCACACTTAGTCGATATATTGACTATCCAATGGAATCATTTGACTCAGGAAACCCCGTATTTGCATTGGAATATCAAGGTATCATTGAAGACGAGAGGACGTTACCATCCAGGATAAAATGTCATATGAAGATTGATACTTCCGACAAGTTGTTTAGTGGACGTTGGGAATCCGTTGCTTTGTTTCCCTGCTGCGTCAGAACTAAGATCCATGTACCAAAGAAATGTATGGTAAGCACGAAGGACATTCCATTCTACCAGTCTGGGCTTCTAACTTACTCGATGATTTTGTTGAAAATGGCTGCTTATATTCCACCGAGAGCTACCGTGTATTTTTACCACAACAGCAAAGATGATATGTTGTTCACATTGGTGAAAATGATGTTCCGAACAAAAAAACAATCTTTAGTGAAACTTGTACATGAAGCTACGGGTGTTAATGAGAGCGATGTTTTCGTTACTCTTGAAAGTGTTGAAAAATCCATGAAAACAATCCAAGGGTTCAAACACATCGTGTGCCTACAAGAACATATTGGTAAGGAAGCATTGGCAGCATTCAAGATGTCAGCCCAAAAGCAAGTGTCTGTGATAGCATTGAGTGATATATTTACAGAAACGGAAATACAAAAGGAGCTTCCAAAGATCGTGAAGTGGTTGAAGGAAAATTCCAAAATATTCCAGGCTGTTGAGAATAGGAACAACAACAAACGCGACGAGTCATCTCATTTTCCCTGCCAATCTATCAAAGTCAGGACCGACACATCACAGTGTTTAATTCCAGTTAAGAAACAGTTAACGAACCTATTCAACCAGTCCGACACATACTTGATGACTGGTGGATTGAGCGGCCTTGGTTGGGAGCTTACACGGAGTATGGCTGAAATGGGTGCCGGCACAATAGCAACAATGACAAGGCGGAGTCCAAGTACAGAGGTACAGCAGAAAATCAGAGATCTTGAAATCCAAACAGGCTGCAAAATCGTTTGTCTACAGGGCGATGTTTCTGATATAGATTCTGTAAGGAAAGGATTAACGTCCCTCCAACAAAGGTCCACACATGGTAAAGTAGCGGGTATATTTCACTGCGCAGGCGTTACACAAAGTAGGTTGATAATTGACATGACAAACGAAGATCTGACTGCTGTCCTCAAACCAAAAGTCCTCGGAACACTCAACCTGCATGTTGTGTCGTCTGAGATGTCTTTGCCCTTGGACTACTTTGTTGTTGCCTCCTCTATAAGCAGTCTGATTGGTTCTGCTGGTCAAACAAACTATGGAGCTGCAAACTCTTTCATGGATGCGCTGATGACTTGGCGACGTCAGAGGGGGCTGCCTGGACAGTCCATAAACTGGGGAGCTTTGGAAGTCGGTATGGCAGCAGATACTGAACTTGCTGACATGTTTATCAAGAGAGGTTTCAACTTAATGACTGTGAACGAGATAAGGAGCTGTTTTCAGACGTGTTTGTTACAGAATTCATCCAGAGTAGTGTTCGCAGACATGAATTGGGACATTGTTGGCAGTTTCTTCTCAAATGAAAACATGAAGAGAGTGAAAATGCAGTTTATCAACGTCATCAAAGAATCTGCATCTATGTTAACATCCACCAACAGTGAAGGGGACCAATACGAGTTTAACACTACCGCTCTCAAACAGAAAGGGGCTGATGAGCGCGTGGACGCTTTGCTAACTGTGGTAAAAGTGTTGGCAAGCAAAGCTATAGGCTGCGAGATAGACAACAGCAACGTCGGTTTACCAATGGCTGAGCTTCCATTTGACTCCATGAGCAGGGAGACACTGATCAATATTCTACACCAGAAGACAGGTTATCGTATTGCAAGAGAATTTATGATGAACACTTCTAACTCACTGACAGACGTTATGCAACATATATACAAGAACTTGTTTTCAGAAGACTCACCGGTTATAAACATGGCCGCTCACAAACGTGAGAACCCACATAAGCAGCAAAATGGCACCGTGAAATGGCAACAAGGCGAAGTGCTGAGTCATCAGTTTTAGATATGTTTGATCATTGTGTAAAGGACATATCAAGTAAATACTGACTACTTGAATAACGAATGACAGTGGGTGACCGGGTTCAACTAGAACATGTGCTATATACTTTTCAAGCAAATAATGTGATGTAGATCTAGAATGACGAAGAGTTGATTGTATCACATATACAAGAAAGTAAATGCTCTTGGTTGTATAAGAGGCAGAATCTACGCTCTATATGTTAGTTTACTTTTGCCTTGTATCATTATTCATGTATTGTATTGTATGACAATCTTCTGGTAGAATCAAAACGCCTAAAGCTCAGTGAAACTTTCTCACAATAATGCATGTGTTCATAAATAGTAGATGGAATTTATATTAGACATGTTCACTATTCATTTTACACTCAGGGCGTAGACTATTTTTATTATCCCTTTTTCCTTTGCATATAATTTGACTTTGACATCCTGTTCCAGTTACATATATACTCACTATTACACAACATTTCTCATTTTAGCAAATAACTTTATTAGCAAGGTCAGCCATTTTTGGTTAACGTTTTTTTTGTTTTCAATTAAGCAAATGATATTGAACGGCAACATCAACTGCATTAAAAGTAAAGCACTTTGTTAGGTGTCAGAAATGCATCCAAATTCATCGATCTTGTTTTGCAATCCTTTCAATTTGATTCATTTCTTTGTGTGCAGAATTCTTTTCACTGGTGATTTCTGTCATTCATTTTATTTGTAATTTGTTTGACATATTTGTATTGTAAATAGCTGTTATGTGTCACATTGACTTGTATAAAACATGATGCAATCAAAACCCATCAACCTCTATATAAAATACCTGTACATGCAACTCAAATTAATTCAAGATGTTAGCATTTTGTTCTTACATGTATTTAGTTTGTATAAATTCATCTGTTGAAATCCAGCGTTTTCTTTTTTCTCAATGTTGTCTCTATTTCCATGGCAACAGTCATTCTGATATCATGGAGCTCTTATTCCAGTTGACATTTTCTGTATAAACTTTTTTCTAAGCAATAATTATCTGTAAACATGTGATGATGTTGAATACATTTCTCCACTTTTCAATTAATAGGTAAATGAAAAGGCATTGGATATTGTGTACTTTCATTATTTATGAATAAAAAAGGTGTTTATCCATTTAGAAGTACGTTTTGAATGAATGTCTATTATAATGACTAAGGAAAAGTGTCCTAACTATGTGAATGTGTTTTTATATCAATACAATTGTTTTACTAATGCACTTACGCAAAAAGTGAACGTATGCAATTATGCTTGACCTAAATATTTCTTAAACGGTTAATCATTTAAAAAGTAAAGAAAGCGTTCGAAACAATAAAAACAAATAAATGAAACTCACAGTTAAGTTGGATACTATTTCACTTTATTTAATGAGGGAACTTATTTGACATGAAAGACAATCTGTCATTAGGCCTATAATTTTAAAAATGGGATTTAGATATATTTTTCAAGTGTACGTAGTTAAATTTAGGTAAAAAATAGGTTTCACAAACAGTAAGGAGATGTATCGGGAAAAAATATCATCTGTTTGATTTAAAAAAAGGCGTTGAGGTTTTATGCAAGCCCTTATTGTGTGTGTGAGTTTAATGTTTGTGTAAGTGCTTTAGTAAAGCTGAACCCTGGTTTATTAGTACAACTTTCGCAAGTAACTGATTATCACATGTAGACAAAAATAAATAAAAAATGAAACAGTCAAACAGACCACAGGCTTTCATTATTCTTCTCTTTTATTTCTGTGTCATTAAGGCATAAATAAATTGATAAAACAATAATGATAAATAAGCATAGTACATGGTATTGAAATATAACAGTAAAACATTCAATAACATTTATCATAATACAATGAACAAAACAACATATACAGTACATAACCAAAATAAACATTATTACATATACAGGGTGTAACAAAAGAACGATACGGTGAGTCGGTAAGCATTCTTGACCGATTCTAAGGTTAAAAATAACAAATATATTTGAGACTTTGAGACTCCTTATGTTTTCTGTCAAGGCACTTGATACAGAGTTAGTTAATTGAATAGAAAATCTAACACAAATAAAAGAAATCCAAAATCCAACTTTTGACCTAAATCGCATTATTGGGAATATACAGTATGAACCAGATGTCAGACACAATATTTAAATTCCAATTGGTTAATTACACCCAATCCTATTCAAGTATATTAAGGAGTCAAAAAGGACATTTTTTTTGTTACACCCTGTACTCAGTTGAGCAATTTAATTATTTTACAAAAAAAGAGAGCATAAAATGAATAAAAAACTGCTTTATATTTGTAGTTACCATAACATCGACGGAGAATTGCAAACTATCACACATTTCCAGATGGACGGCATGAACAGTAAAACTAACTAAATGTCATCAGATAATACATTTATATATCACATAGTGTATGTCTATTTATTTACAAAACATTGACTTTTATGTAATTACATCTCATTACAGCCTATTCACAAAGTTTAAAACAACCTTGTTAAATAAGCAACCTTGTTAAATAAGCAACCTCCAGGACATACTTATCAATAAACAACTTGTCTGTTCTTTGATAAGGTTGGAATTGTGAACAGAGAAGCACTAACTGTCTAAAACAATATAAAACTTACTGTATAAGTGCATGCATGATTACAAAATGTTGGGTAGAAAATTTTGTGACTTAATGTTACACCTTTCCAAATACACGTGTTATAGAGGTTTTACAATTCAGAGGTTTAAAGTGAAGGTTGTATATCTAGCCAATGAACAGTGAAACACCATTCATTAAATTGTTTAAGGTCTCACCGAAACTGATAAAAATGCGAGACATTTAACAATTTTAAACCACATTTGACATATCAAAAAATATCTTCCCATCTCATTATATTTATTGACCTAATTAAGCAATTTAGGCGCCAACAAATAAATACATACATTCTAATATCTAACCTCATCTGGTCTTCAAGGTCATCTTGTTGGTCAAGGTCACGGTGCAAAAGTTATTCAAGGATACATGTTTCAAGGATATATGCTTTAAAGTAATTATCAAAATTAACCTTTTTATGTATGTTTTAAGACCATGATATTCTGGGTTTCTTGAAGTAAACTATCCAATAAGAGGGCTTTCAATATAAAAAAAAAACGATAAGCTAAAACTGGTTTATTCACATAAAGGTTGTTATTGGGGAACAAAAATCTCTGGTTGGTATCCCACAAAAAAACTTTTATAACATCAATTTATATAACATCGAAAAATGGAAAAAAACTAAGGTCATAGCACTCTCCCTTATCATAATGACATGTAATTTATGACCTCATATAAAACCAATTACAGCTCTTTCCATAAATATCCACAAAAATGTTCACACTTACCCTAATCAGATAAAAAAACAACAGTATAAAACCTTCAACTCGCCAACCGAGGACAAATCTTTCAGGCTAAGTGAGTTTATTTGTTTACTTATTTGTTTGCTTGCCTAGGAGGTACCAAAAATAGTTGTACCATATTTGGTCAAAAATATGTGTTGAATTTCCATAATCTTAAAACCGTGTTATTTTTTTCACAAGTACATCCTATATCTCAGAGTTAATGTGTTTTAACATAATTGGTAATAGGTATTTGTTACATAACTTGCCCATTTTAATTGCCATGTATAAATTTGGTAATTTAAAAAAAAAATCTTCATTTTGTGAGCAATTTTGATTTTTATCCATTTGTTATAAGTGGGAAACCATTGGCAGCTTGTCAAGGTTCAATTAAAATCTTTTTATAACTTAAGCAGAAAAGTTTTGAATAAAGGAAACCGCTCAAATATGTCAACATCACAAAGAGTTTACAGATATTCCATAGATGTTAATAAAAATGTTTTTGAACCAAAATGAACTGTTACATTTGTATTTGTTTTTTTTGTTGAGATTATTGGTTATATAAACATCGCTAAAATAAGATTGGTCCAGAAATCTAATTGAATTTAATACCAGATAATGTTGAATGAAGAACTGCAATGTCGACCCAGCCATGACCTTGACCCTTGAGTTGGCAATGTAGGTTATATGCTCAATGTCATGTTTGTCATATACAGTTAAGTTAATTTAATTAATCAAGTTCCATAAGACCCTCAATTTATTTTTGTTTGATTATGAAATCACACTACCATCCGCTGCTTGAATCAACCGTTACTTGAGGGCAATAAGGGTAACATTTCTTGTTCAAGGAAACAAAAGGAGCCCTACTGAAACTAATATGCACATTGTTAGATGATGATTTACTGTTGTGTGAATAGAACACCCCACACCCTGCAGTTAGATGGAACTAGAAATATGAGTCAAAACACAAAGGATACCTCTCCCACCCACCTCTGTTCTGCACAAATAAAATATCTCCTACTTTGTTATTGACTCAGAGTATCCTTGTTCATGCACATCCTCACGTAGTATACTTCAATTGTGTAAAGTCTCATCTGTGTCTGTTTATCGGTTTAGGAGAAGTTGCACTTACACGAATTACGGACAGACAGGGTGATTTCTACATACCCCCACCAAACTTTGATTGCAGAAATATTATGTAAAACACAACATACAGTTCACTAATTCACAGACTATATAACATTCTATAATATCACAGGTTTGCTTTATTGAGGACAGTAGAAATAGTCTGACTGGCTTTGTACACGATGGACAGTATTCTAAAGTCTCTATATATAGGTAAGCATTGAGCATTGAGCCGCGAAGTCACGTGCAATTTTAGACGCTACCTTGAAATAGGGCGGAGAAGTGCTAAGCAAAATTTAAAGTATTGAATGTTAATGTAGAAACTACCGTTGTCTACACACAGGAGTACCCTATAACACTACCTATTGTTGGAAACGGCCAAATGTCAAGTCTCAATGCTCGCTGTTCACCTATAATAATTATACTCTATAAAAACATCAACTACTAGCCGGGAACTTACATTTGTACTTCATATATTATATCACAGTAAAGTTCAGCTAAAAAGACCACTATTGGGACTAACGAAAAATGGTCTTTTTTAAAATAGCTTATTGGTCTTCAGTAGCCAGATCCAAATTTCGATGAAATAATACATAGATGACCTAAAATAGAATGTCTTAATGATAAGCAGACTGGAATCAATATAACAAGTGATCTTAATGGCAGAACTTTTATATGTAGTATAGTTTATTTATACAGTAAGAGTGAACATTTCAATCCTGTTTAAAATATTGTTCCCGCCAGCTTCTATCAGTTACAAAACACTTTGAATTGAAGTCTGAAAATGCCAAAAGTTCACACAATTAAAATATTTTTCACAACTTTTACGGCCATATGAAATTACATGTAAAGTCCCAAGCTAGAAGATGTTTTTTGACTAAATATTCTTAATTGACAATACACACAAATAACACGGATTTCTTTTCAATAATGATAACGTTTGTATTTCTGCATGCTAGGACATTATAGAGTTTCCCAATGTACACGCTACATAATTATAACAAGTGAGTTTTATAAATTATTTACATTCCTACAAAACATGGACTCACAACATGATGGACAGACTGTTTTTAATAGAGTTGCATCTTTGATCAAAGCCTATAATTACAGAGCATACTTAACGTAGTAACCAAGGTTACAATTTACAGTATAACAACCACTTATACAGAGTTTTCCCTCAATTCAGTATATATTTCTTAAATTCAACAAAATAATTAAAAAAAATAAAATGTAATATAATATTATGTTTGGATTAAAATGTTTTTCTAACAAAACAATAAACTATATATATATATATGTAAAACTATGGTAGGATTTAGCACTTAAACACATACAGGTTATATAGTACCAATATAACGGCAATATCTATCTATCAATTCTGTTGAGACGTTATTATGGTTTTGGGGTTATATTCTATGTTAAATATACACATGATGAAGCTAATGCCATGAAAATGCGTTTTTGCTTGGTTACCACCACTGTAATGAGTATTTGGGTTTTGACAATACAACATGGTTCCAAGTCTACATCATATCTTTTTTTGAACAACCTTAAAACTTAAAATTATTCCTCATGCTTTAAAATATGACAAAAAGGTTTTTAGAATATCCCTTCTTTCATCCAACTTTGATTCCTATATTTTCCTCATATAAAAATCAAAAGTCTTCATGAAAAGATGAAATAAGGAAACATGTTGTATTTATACCAAGGGGTGAATGCAAAAACGATCTATCTGCTTCATTATTTAAAAAGCACTTAGAACAATTTGGTATTCAACTTGCTATATATACATAAACTAGCTTTAAAGGTTTTAATGATTCTAATTTTGAGGTACATATCTTTCAAATTTTAAAAGTCGCTACAAATAAAACACCTACCTTGCATTAAACAATATGTCCCAGGATAGCGCTTGAAATCTATAATAACAATGACCAAAAATTTAACACACACGATTTTCGATGATAATTTCTATCTTGACCCATGATCCTAGAGAGGCTTGCAATAAATATTACATGTTTCAAACTTGATCCAACTTCCAGGTAAAATTTCATATATCTAAGTCCTGGATTATACGTTACTGTTACCATTTACAGGGCACGAAAATTACCAAAATCTCTACTCGTCCAGCTTATCATTGGGTATGGTAAACAACAAGAAAAATGCATTACAAGTTTCATAATTTGTCCTACACCCAAAATCATTTGTCAGGGGGATAGGATTGGTGCAATTTGCGTGCCCTGCGGTGGATTCCATTATCAGTTGTTAGTAGTCCTATGAGTTAACTAACAAATCTATGTTTTAAAAAATGGTGATATCGTGTGAGTAAACATATGGCAAATGTATCTATAATTTAAATATCAGTTCAAACTTAACACAAAAACTAGGCTTTGTATGAGTTTCCATGAGGCACTAATTTGTTGTTGAGTGTCTGGATCAGCTGACCAACAAATCAACATCTCAACAAACATAAATTTCCTAAAATGTGCATGAGTAAATATTTAAAAAAACACATGTGTCCACAAAAAGTTACTTCTTCAAATCCAGTCAATTTTTATGCTTACGAGAATATATGATTTCACAGTACATTCATACATGCCAAACATAATTCACCATGCTAACACAAGTACTAGTAATGTTGGTACTTTGAATCCTCTCACTGCAACCAAGCCTCTATATATTTCTCCACCTAGTGTCACTGATCACTAAAAGGGAATTGCATGGGCCCCTTCATTCCTCACCAGCTTTCACTTTTCAACAACTTTTGAAAACAAGAACTCTCACACGACCTTAAAGTCTCCGTTGAGCTGACACTTCGACCTTGACCTTTGAGATGATGATAGTAACCATGACAACTGTAAAAAAACAACCTATATACCATAACATCTTCTGTGCAGTTCCACTGTTGTTTTCTATGATGTAACCAACGTTTACAACTGTGAGTAACACCTCAGTAATATGTAGGTCAACTTTGTAACATGTAGTTCAAGGTCAAATGTGTAACATGTAGGTCATTGTTGTTCCCATCATCACCAGTGCTTTAATGAGTAACCATGGCAACATAAAACTCTATCATCTCATTCCATTGTAACCAGCTGGTCTATGATGGCTGATAACTTGATGGTGGTGAATTTCTCCGTCTAAGTGCATCAGTTCTGCTTTCAATTTCTCATTCATGTCTCTTATTGCATCTGGAAGTGGGGAAAAAAGTGGTGTTAAGAACATATACAGATAAAACACACACATGAAATAAGAAAAGTACAGTGGTAGAGATAAATATTTTAGATAATACTGGCCATGCGACAATTCCACTCGTCCTACAGTGCTGACAAGGAGTTAAAATTTTGACTTTTGTAATTTTTATTTTTATCAAACTTTTACAATGAGCTGGACTAGGGGAGACATTGAGAATTTTGTGTCCAGGTCAAGGAGACCAACCTTGTGGCGGAAACAGGTGGTTTTATAGAACAAAATTAATAGAAAAAGAGTATGATTAAAAAATCTTCAATGTCTAGATTCTGAAC
>ENA-OREC01000796-OREC01000796.1-marine-metagenome-genome-assembly--contig:-NODE-796-length-14007-cov-12.689232_pt1 | contig 14007 bp, 9 predicted proteins | sample MGYA00248626_ERZ508543 | MGnify/ENA primary metagenome ERZ508543 (study PRJEB26211, sample SAMN05518279) | marine metagenome | isolation source: Puget Sound, Washington, USA | host: Bankia setacea... | reverse complement strand
TTAAGAAAATGACTCCAAACTGCAATGCATTGGCAAAATCGATTATTTCTTACCTTTGAGTCTCTTACTATACATTTTTTTTTCTTGACAGTGTAAGACAATGTTATTTACAAAAAACACAACATGCAGTGACGTCATCGGAGCGTGCGCATAGCAATACGTGGTAACAAAAAAGGCGTCGAAATAGGTGAGCGTCAAAACAGGTGTCACGAGATGTTAAGCATGGATACAGAAATGTCAAAGAAATTGAGAACAGTGATGTAATGTATGATCTAATTCAAAGTTGCCCTTTCGTTCATAATCAATTTATTTCCTATATATAAGCATACATATTATTATAACATATGCTTATTATGAAGGAATCTGTGTTGAGTTTGAAACAAAACCATCACAGCATTAGTTATCCAAGTTTCCAATTGCCCAAATGTAATAAACACAATTTATGACTGACCCGTTAAATATTATTTTTGAAGATTTCTGTATATAATAACTAGGCTACAGGATCGAGTTCAGTTGTCTATATATTCCAAAAAGGCAGTATGTTGTGGCCATGAAATATATATAAATATGTATTCTTTTGATTTTAAGCGATATTTTCGATATATTTTTTTTTTAATTTATATATATTGCAGGATTTTAATGCTGAATTCAACAAGCTAATAAACAGTAGGTTACCGCACTCGTTTGTTCGAAAAATGATGTTGAACACACACACACACACACACACACACATGCCAACAAGTTTGGCTTTGTTTGGATATTTTTATATTCTCACTTATTAAGTTCTTAAGTTGTAACAAAACACTAAAACTGCTAGGTATGTAAGATGTGTGCACTATCAGGATGTCATTGCAAAAAAGTTCACACAAAATGCCCAAAACTAGTTGATGAAAATAATCGACTGTTTTGTTGTGTAAGTGTTCGTGATGGTGTTCATCTTACACATGTTCGATAGAGAGTTGATTTTTTCATATGTTAATCTAAAAAAGGTAAAACAAGTATATGCCACCGCGATACCTTTAATTCTATATTCAATATGGGTTCATGCAGAAAACGCAAAATACAAAATGATTTGCCTAAAGTCACCAAAAAACAAGAGATTTTGCTGAAACAATTAATCAAACAGTGGTCAAAAATCCTTAACTTTGTTTATCACATCATGTTTCAACAGCTAAATAGTGAAATAAAAAAAAGAAAGTTGCGCCTCCTGTGGGATTCGAACTAGCAATACCTGGGTTCTGAGACTATTGAATACGTGTGCAATATGATGCGCAAAGAAAACTGCCAAAAACGCCTTTAATAAATATACCAATGTTCTCATCATTGCATACTCTCATACAATGAAACTTGTGACAACGTGTACTCTCAATTTATATACATACCGTTACAGAAAATAGTCTCTGCTTGGTTATCCGTAGTAACAGAGATTTGATGGGTTAATCCATCTATATCTATGGTAATCGTAGCTGGTAACGTACACACTCCTACCCTATATTGGCCCGGTGAACGTCTAGTCAGAACGGCCGGGGCGGTAACTGTAACGTTGTTCATGTCAATATCACATAAGATGTTGAGATAGAACGTGTACGTTTCACATGGGGTGTCTGTAATATAAGAATTCAATCATTAAGCCTCAAAGACCACCACTTTGGCCGACAACAAAGTCGTATATTATAATAGCAGATCAAAATTGAATCCAAAACAAATAACTAGAACTTGGTACATGCATAGCGGTCCATTCCTAATTTTGGAAGGCTTTCAAGAAGGTCACTGTTAATAATCCACATATACTAACAAATAGAAACAAGTAGACTCGATGATCTTAAAGGCATTACTACCAGTAGATAGTCGACACCATAAATGTGAAAATGAACCTCAACACCAATATCAATATGTTACATCACTAGCACTCTGTAGGTTTGTTGATACAATCACTTAAATATGAGTTTTAAAAAGCAAGCTAAATACACAGCATCATTGACCGACACGCAGTCAACAATTAAATACAAGGCAACTACGATTGGGCGTTTATGTATACATTGCAAAACGTTTATGAAATTTCGTGAACCACAAAACACTGTAAAACCATTCGGGGTGACTGAAGGCAATAAATATGGCCTGGTGAGTTCAATGTTTCAAACTCGGTTAACGATATGTTTGTATCAGCTGTTCGTAGCCAGCGTTAAATTGTTTGCAATGTATGTAAATATGAAAACAAAATGCAAATAACAGTATAGAAAACGTCTTTAATACAGAAATATAATCAACCTGCGCAGTCCATGCCAATGTTAAGTGTTTCTGGTAAGGGGCTCGACACTGCTTCTGTTGTTGTAACATGTCCTTCTTTACTCACGATAACCTCAGTCACATTGCTACACACAACGGCAAAGTATCGGCCTGGCATATACTCTCTAGCGGGTACATTGAAAGAGGCCCCTGATAAACTTGCGTTCGAATTACACAAGTCCACCACTGTCGTAGTTACAATCGGACATCCTGGAAGTTTCAGATTCAGAAAGTATATTGTACATAAAGTCCACCGGCCCATTATACAGTATTCACATAAATAAGCATAATATATACAACCACAGTTGTGTCCACATATTATAGATACTAAATAAAATTTACATTTTAAATGCTTTCTCACCAAAATATATGACAGTTTTAACAAACATAATTTATACGATTTGTTTTGTTTGAAACGTTAATATTATTATTTATTTATTACATGCACAACACAAATAACTATTTTCTTAATAAGTACAGGATTTGTTTAACTCATCAACCTATACAAAGTGTCTATACCTGGTTTACCATCATACCAACTACACAAATATCTTCTCAGATCATGGAATATTGGACATATAAACATGCTTAGAATTCGTCCTCAATACATATAATGGTACGGTTGTCTTCCCCACTGTTTCCTATATGTCTACAAAGAACGCACTTTATAACCTGTCCTGGTAAAGTGATGGTCTCAATACACCTCTACGTGTATTTATTCCATGTCTAGGGCATATAGCTTCGAAAGCATCGCCAGTTAAAAAACAAATTCAAAATAACGGAAGAATAAACATCTCACCTCCACAATCAAACATTAGTAGTTGTCCGTCACTATCAATAACGACGTCAGTAAATTCACCGTTCAATTCTATAGACAGTGTACCATTGGTTGAGCATAACTCTACATCATAAGTATTTGCTACTGCTCCAGAGCTGTCCTGCGTGATGGACGTTACGTTAGGATCTGTGGACGTTACTTCGATAGTAGAAGCCGACAGCACGGTTACACACAATTGCTGTATACCGAACTGATAGGTAGTTGGCTCACACGGTACTGCGTAAACAGAGAAGCAAATGGTGAATATATACTTGGGAACCGAAACCTTTTTTGTATTTGTCTGCGAATGAATTACATAAAAAACATATGCTATATTTGCTAGAAAACAACGGTGATTAAAAGTATAATATTTCTATATATCACACGTGGTTAATGTAATGAAAAGAATATATACAAACATAAAACCATGAACGGACATAAGTTGTAGTCACTCGACAGTATACCTATCTAAAACGAAGCCGTAACATTGGTAACGTAGACAAGTTGCCAAATATAACACGTATTTACATGTATTGGTAGTTATTGAAGGTTTCTTCACTCCTTGTGAGATGTATGTTCACAAACAAATCTTACCTGAACAATTCATGCCAACTTCGAGTGTGTCTGGTAACGTATCTGGCAAAGCCAATGTGGTATTATCAAGACCTGCTTTACTAACAGTCACCTCCGATACGTCATTGCATACGACCACCAAGTACTTTCCTCGTTGGTATTGGAGTGCCGGAGGATTAAATGCAGCATTGGTAACTGACGTCCCGTTACATAATGACGTCACCGTAGCTTGTACAAGTGGGCACCCTGAAATACACACGTTACCTTAGTATTTACAACACACGTTTTACAATCAGTCTCAAACTACGCCCATGTATGAGCTAATAAGCTAAAAAGTCAAACAAATTAAAGGTTACAGGAATGCGATTATATTATTGACAGATGTGCTTCTATGTAGTCGAAGGGTTGTTGATTACTGAATAATACAAGCATTACCATTTAGCATCATTCCGTCAGATTGTTATCATTATACTTTACAACATGGGAAATAAACAAAGAAATACACAATTTCACATTTAAACGTGATGTAATGGTTCTATGGTTGGGAGTCAGATAAGTATAATTTTGAGACATGTACCAGCTAGTAAAATGTACCAGACGGTGTATATTTAATCATACTGCAATACATACGTTACATCTACTATAAGAACATGTAGAAGAAAAGCATACCTCCCAGTCGAATATGACTAGTATTTATATATTTAAATTATGGTTGGTTTAATATCAAGAAATGGACCAACTAAGAAAAAAGATACAAACGGTTTACAGACAATCATGCTTCAAAATTACGTTACTCCTTTATGAAAAATGTGTAAAAGACAGAAATAGCGTACCTCCACAGTCGAGGAAGAGTTGCATGTATGTATCATTGAGTACCAAATTGGTCATAACACCATTCAGCTCAACAGATACATTCACAGAAGTTGAGCACACTTCTAAGGTGAACACTGATAAAGGTCCGCTACCGCTGGGTTGCGTAACGGAGGTGACATTCGGATCTTGGGAGGTTACAACAGGCGTGGAAGATGTAGTGGTAGATACACACCATTGTTGTACTCCCAACTGATAGGTGATCGGTTGACAGGTAGGTACTGTGTAAATTAATTGATTGGAATCAGTGTAGAGAGTTTATGTACAAGATTCATTTATCCGTCTGAGAAAGTTAGAATATCGGAATACCTTTTCTTCTTCTTAGAAAGTGTAAGCATTTGAAAACCGTTTCGTCTTTTGAGAAAGTGTAAATGTTACAGAAACTATTTATATTTTAAGAGAGTGTAATTATTTGAATATCTTTTTCGCTTCTAAGAAAGTGTAAATGATAGAATACCTCATTGTTTCCTTAAGAAAGTGTTAAAACAGAAATTGTTTTATTCTTCTTAAGACAAAAAATATATCAGATAACCTTTTATTCTTCTGAGAAAGTGAAATTACAAAAATATCTTGTTATTTTCTTAAGAGAAATTGTAAAAGGCAAAAAAAAAACGTTATCTTATTCTGAAAAAGTGTAAATATAAAACAATCTTTATTAAACTTCTGAGAAAGTGCAAATATTTGAAATATTCTTGTACTTCTAAGAAAGTGATCAGAATATCTCGTTTTTTTATAGAAAGTATAAAAGGCAGGAAAAAAAAGGTTATTTCTTCTGAAAAAATATAAATATTAGAACGTTCTTGTTTGCTTCTGATAAAGTGTCATCGTTTTCTTTAGAGAAATTGTTAAAAATAGAAAAAAATACTTTTTTCTGAAAAAGTATAAATAATAGACAATTGGTTTTGCTTCTGAGAAAGTGTAAATATTTGAAATTATTTTCTTATTCAGAGAAAGTGTAAAACATTTAAAAAAACTGTTTGTTTCTGAGAAATTGTAAATATCAGACAATCTTTTCTTCTTCTGAGAAAGTGTAAACATTTGAATCCCTTTTATCCTTCCGAGAAATTTTAAATATAAGAATACCTGTGCAGTTCATGCCGATATCGAGCGTCTCTGGTAACGGATTTGGCAAAGTGACTGTGGTGTTGTCATGGCCTGCGTTACTAACATTCACCTTCGTTACGTTATTACACACCACCATTAGGTATTTCCCCGGTTGGTACTCGAGTGCTGGAGGGTTAAAAACAGCTCCAGATATGGCTGTCCCGTTGCACATTGAGGTGACTGCAGCTCGTGCAAGTGGACACCCTGAAGTAAATTCAAATATCATAAAAAGTATAAAAAGCTGTTGAAAAAATGATAACTAAACAATGACGATAATGGTATAAACGATAATACTTTTATAATTATAATTTTGATAATGATAAAATTAGTAGTAGTTTTTATTGTATATATACAAGTAGTATGATACGTAAAAAATGATATGACTGCAACCAGTAATAATGACAGTAATAACTAAATAAATATCGCATGATTAAAGAAAGAAAGATAATACTGATAATAAAAAACAAATGTAATAGTAATATTAAAGTTGCGTTTTCATTCCCAATTAATAAATTTCGTAAAACATTAAGCAATCAGCATACATATATTATGATAAATGCTTCTAATGAAGGAATCTGTGTTGAGTTATGAAGAAAAATATATCCTAATAATCATATACTGAAATCGTCAAAAATAATATTTAACGGGTTAGTCTTAAACCATTTTTAGTACTTTGCGGCAATTTGAAAGTAGGTAAACCAAGGTTGTGCTGTTTTTCCTTTAACATTCAACCCAAATTCCTTCATTAGAAGCATTTATCATAATATATATATATATATATGTTAATTCCTTAAACTATTTTTAAATGAAATTTAATTATAGGGAACGAAAGGGCAACTTATAAACAGAAATACCTCCACAATCGAGCTGGAGGGTTTGTCCAGTTGCATTGAACGTCACATTTGTAGTAACACCGTTCACAACTACAGAGAGATTGGCTGGGAGGGAACACGTGGTCAGTACATAGGCGTAGGTTGATGAGACACTACCAACTGACGTCACGGACATGACTGTTGGATCATTGGATGTTACTGAAGGCTCGGTTGGAGATGAAGAGGTAACACACATCAGCTGCACCCCAAAACTATAGGATATTGGCTGACATGTAGGCTCTACAACTAAATATACGTTATGTAACAGTTAGATTATATTTGACAGTGTCTTCACGATTAAGAGACCCAAGGGCGCAAGGAGAGTGAGAGTCCGTAGCGTATAAATGGCGAAGATAACTGAACAAATGTATTCTAAGCATCTTAGTGTATAATCTATTTATAGACAGACAGTGCAATATTTCATATACACCGCAATATTGTTCTTCTTCTGAGAAAGTTTTTTTATGCAAGTGTAAATATGTTGAGTAAATATTTAAAAACCTGTTCTTCTTCTGAGAAAGTGTAAATATTTAAAAACGTTTTCTTCTTCTGGGAAAGTGTAAATATTTAGAAACTTTTTCTTCTTTTCAGAAAGTGAAACAATCAGAATATCTCATTGTTTCCTTTAGAGAAAGTGAAAAAAAACACACACAAAATAAACGGTATTTACTTCTGAAAAAGTATTAATTTCAGACAACGTTTTTGCTTCCGAGAAAGTGTAAACATTTGAACATTATTTTGCTTACTTGAATACCTTTTCGTGTTCTGTGAATGTGTAAATATCAGAGAACTTGTTTTCATTTGAGAAAGTGTAAATGTTTGAATCCCTTTTATCCTTCTGAGAAAGTGTAACTATCATAATACCTGTGCAGTTCATGCCGATATCGAGCGTCTCTGGTAATGGACTTGGCAAAGTGACTGTGGTGTTGTCATGACCTGCGTTACTAACATTCACCTTCGTTACGTTATTACACACCACCATTAGGTATTTCCCAGGTTGGTACTCGAGTGCTGGAGGGTTAAACACAGCTCCAGATATGGCTGTCCCGTTGCACATTGAGGTGACGGCAGCTCGTGCAAGTGGACACCCTGAAGTAAATTCATATATACATGAATCACAAAAAGCTTTTTTTTTCGTACAATTAAAACACCATTTTTTTGGAAAATTTGAATCTCTATTTCATGAAGACAGCTAGTTCTGAGATCTTAATCTTAACAGGACGTTGTCTGTCCAGAAATAGATTAGACACTAAGAATGTTTAGAATACATTTGATCAGTTTCTTAGCTATTAAGACACTGCGAGCTCTTGCTGCACTCGCGCCCTTCGGTATCTTGATATCGTGAAGAAACTGACACCTGTGCTATAACGGTGTGAAGATAACTGTCCTTACAATGAAATGATCACTTTATTTTCTGATGACGGAACAATGTCAAAGAAATACTGTCAATGCCTATAAATAATCAACACTAACAAAATAATTAATTAAAGTTAAAACGATAATAGTACCATTAATAGTAATATGATACAAAGATAAATACAGTGATCACAAACAAGTTAAAACTAAAACATGACGATAATGGCGTTAATGATAATACTATTTACATTAAAAATGATAGAACTAGAAGTAGTTTTTTATTATATATACTCGTAAGTAGAAAGATACGTATACCATGATATGACTACAGTAGTAATGTCAGTAATAACTGAACAGTTATCATATAATTAAATCACAAACAGATAATAATGATAATTAAAAACACCAACTGTAATGGTAATACTGATATTGATAATAATAATAACATGATAATTACACATAAATAGTGTGGCTAATTTAAATAAATACGGCAATAATTCTATACAAATGAAAATGATAATATTAATATTGATAATCTAAACAATAATACTAATGCTTGAAATGAATGTCAAACACAACTCTAATTAATATAAATGATAGTTATAGTGATCATAATGTTAACTATCAAAAACAACAACGACATTAAATAACAACACTAATTACATATAAATCAATTATATAATTAATGAATATATTATATCATTGTAAAATGAAATTAAAGATAGACTTTCGCTCAAAAACAACAACAACACATTCATCTGTACTACATAGCCACAAGGTACTTAATGATTTATGTCCTTGTGGAAGATATAGACTACTGAACTCGGTCCTATATCCTAATAAGCATATACTGAAATCGTCCCAAAAAATTGTTAACGGGTTAGTCTTGAACTAGTTTTAGTACTTTGCGGCAATTTGAAAGTAGGTAACCCAAGGTTGTGCTGGTTGTTCTTCCAAACTCAACACAGATGCTTTCATTAGAAGCATCATCATAATATATATATGTTAATTCCTTAAACTATTTTTGAAATGAAATTTATTAGGAACGAAAAGTCAACTTTAAACAGTAATACCTCCACAATCGAGCTGTAGGGTTTGTCCAGTTGCATTGAACGTCACATTTGTAGTAACACCGTTCACAACTACAGAGAGATTGGCTGGGAGGGAACACGTGGTCAGTACATAGGCGTAGGTTGATGAGACACTACCAACTGACGTCACGGACATGACTGTTGGATCATTGGATGTTACTGAAGGCTCGGTTGGAGATGAGGAGGTAACACACATCAGCTGCACCCCAAAACTATAGGATCTTGGCTGACACGTAGGCACTACAGTTAAATAGACGACAAAATAGGTTAGATGCTAACTGCTTTTAAAGCAACTCAAATACACTTAAACCTATGCTTCCAAGATAAAAAGTGTTCAGAAAGATAACTATTTTGTACAAACACTGACCATGTGTCAACAGTAAACTTGAAATAGACAATGAGATATGTGCACAGTAAGTGATTCCTTGTGTTTACATTACAGTGTGTTGTTGTTTGTTATATCTGAACACTAACAATTACAACTTTATCTTGTTAGCCAATCATCGAAGATAAATTTCACTATAAAAATCAACAGAGTTAGCAAATTGTCATCCATTACTATATATTACATAATATTTAATTATATCCATTGACTACAAACGAAAACATTATACTCTGAAATACCTTGGCTAAATTTAAGTTATCAGGACATTAGTAATTCATATATGTTTCGTTATTGTTTACAACTGATATCAAGGTTGAAATCGCCGAAACAACATACAAGTTTTGCCAAAATATTTATAATAATAAACAACATTAATTACCTACAACCTTTAATATAAAATATGAAGCGTGTATTGTAATGCATCAACTATGTTTATGCCATTCTTTCGTAACTGTAATCTCCGTAACCACCTCATATGCTGTAATAAGTCGTTAATACAAACACTCCGTTTTTCAACGACTAACCTGTACAGTTCAATCCAATTTCAAGAGCATCTGGTAATGTATCTGACACAGTGACTGCAGTGATGTCATGTTCTGCTTTCGTTGCTGTAATCTCCGTTACGTCATCACACACAGCTACTAAGTATCGTGTTGGTAGGAATTCAATTGAGGGCACGCTAAACTCGGCTCCAGATATGGCAGTACCATTGCACAATGACGTCACTGTTGCACTGACCAATGGACAACCTACAACCAAATTAATTTCCTTTTTTGTATGTGCAAAAGTTGAAATAGTTTTCCATATATTGTTTTTTCTACCAATTTAGTATCCATGTAACAAAAGCTCTTACATAAATAGCTTGTTGAAATGGATCTAATTTTGAAGATCTCGGTTGGTATACACACTATCGTGAATATCTGTTTTGCTTAAACGTTTCTACCAGACAACTTTGAGAACGTTGAGTCTGAGATTTACAGTGTCCATTGAAAGGTCCTCTGATGTAATACATGCCTATTTTATTTGGAAACGGCAACACATGTGTCTTGATTGGTGGTATACCCACGGTTGTTTGGTGTTTGAAATTTGTTGATGTACATTTATGATTGTATACATAGCGCTGCACGCATAAAGGGAAGCGTTTGTCTTAATATGAGGTTGATATACTGTTTAGTTTATAATGAGATAGGAATAGTGGTAAACTGCTCCATCACATATTGGAACATGAACGTCGCTTTCGAGGAAACAATAATAGTCAAGAAATAGTCATGCTTATTATACAAATTGTTTGATGGGTTGTCCAAACAATGGAAATACAATGTGTCACCGTGTATGGTGTTATTCCCTAATTGAAAAATCTAAACCAAATTGTTGCTTTAATAATGACGTACATACACATTCGTTGGTTCAAAAACGAAAACATGTTTATTTGATAAAACGCCTATTTATATACATGATATTCAATGGCGTTATACATTACAATAGTTCGTGATGCTTCGAGTGACCTGTTCATTGTTAGTTTGAATAGTTTTATATGCATGTCTAAAATACTCAGCAGGATTAAGAGACTGAAAATGTACCCACCTCCGCAATCTAGCTGTATTACTTGGTTGTTTCCTACAAAAGCAACCTCCGTTACCACGCCATTCAACTGTACGGATATATTCGCTGGTAAGGTACATAACTGGAGGGTGTAAACGCCGTTTGCAGACTCTGTAATGGACGTAGCATCATCTGAGGTGACAATTGGCGAATTTTCTGAACCACCACTTACGCACATCTGCTGGACTCGAAATGTATAACTTGTCGGCGTACAAGGCGGTTCTGAAAACAAACTTATACTTTACTAAACTAATTTATTTTATTACAAATGTAAAACAAGCAGTTATGTCTATGTAGGTTACGCTCAAATCAGTTTCATACAAACAAACCCGACCGAACAAAGAACCATCTTGGAGTAAAGAAGCCCTGGTGCAATACATCACTGTAAGGTGAATACGGGATGAATAATTTATTTCTAATTTATTCTGCCGATGGTAACCACGCCTACCAAGATAAGATGCATAACCATTTACTGAAACGTTTCGAATTATTTGTTTTGTGAACGGTCTACACGGTCTCTTTTGTACATTAAACACATTCTCGAGTTTATCTAATTTTGCTGACCAGTCAAACATGTTAACAAACTACGCCGATGAATAACTTAATTTTACAAACCTTCTTGGTCATATGAACAAATTAGTGGCACATCTATAACTGGGTCAGATATTGGAATGACGACGTCTTCAAAACCTACATGCGATATAGTAACCTCCTCGACCCCTTCACAAGTAGATACAGCGTATGTGGTATCACTAATCTGTTTAAACTCCTGATTAAAGCTTGCACTAGTTATGGGCGTCTCACACGTGGATAGCAGCTCAAACGTTGTATAGGGACAACCTGGAATAAACATTAATACGTACTAATAATCCATGTGACATACACTTAGATAGCAATCAAACCCAAACAACGAAATAAACATAACGTTGTAAACAGCCAACATGTAACAGGGAATGCCAATGATTGTTTTACCACTATTTACAAGAAGGCATAACGCAAATGGTTTTATTCAAATATATTAGTCACGTGGTGTATTTAATGATTTATTATCGCCAGTTCCAATGACGATATGTATGTAGAAATTAGTGTCTAACCTATTTTTTGACAATTTTAATTTCTATTTCATGATGACAGCCAATATACCGATGTATGGAAATATTGCGGTGTATATAAATTATTGCGCTGTCTTTCCAAAAATAGATTATACATTAAGATGTTTAGAATACATTTGTTCAGTATCTTCACCATTAAGACGTCACAGCCTCTTAATCGTGAAGACACTGACAACTGTATTCTTACTATAACATACACGTATACACACGACACAACGTCTTACCATTACAGAACAAAGAGATTGTCTGGTTCACTGACGTCATCTCAACGATCGTCGAAACTCCGTCTACCATGACGGTAACAAAATGTGGAAGTTTACATATGTCAATCATGTACGTCCCACTTCCCGCGTTGGTGACTTCCGTAGATGACGTCACGGTTGGGACTGGCGTTGCAGTATTGTCATTACAGATATATTCCACGTGTAGGGCAGCTTGACTAGTCCTGCATGTGCCGGCTGAAACCACAGAAGATCCCAGTTAACTCATCGTTGTCTATATTATATAATATCGTACAATTACATAGAGCTTTGACTTAATGACATAAATAACGTTTTGTGTGGTGTGGATAGAGCTTCAAATTAAAACAATATTACAAAATAAGACAAAATATATACAGTTATCATGGACTTTAAAAACATATACCTATTTCACAAGATAGAGTAGCTGCCACTTGCTTCTTCACATCACTGGAGGAAATAAAAATCCTCTTGGTGACAAAGCCAGTCTTTACAAGATGAAGATAATGTGCCCGCCTCAAGCTCGTGTATCTGTGCAAGCCAGGATAAAAGTAGGTAGGATAAAAGTATCGCTAAAATAGAGGAAATATGAATTGTATACGGTTGAAGTTATCGCTGAAGGAGTATATGAACTAAAATTGACTGAATGTATCTCTGAAAGAAGGAATATATGAACTATACACGTAATAATGTATCGCTAAGAGAAAGAGATTATGAATTTCACATGGATAACCGTATTAATGGAATAAATAAATATATAATTGACTAAAGGTATCGCTGAAACAAGGAAAATATGAACTACATTAGAGTGAACTACACATATCTGATACATTGCTGAAAAATGGTTTCATGTATCGCTGAAATAGGAAGATATTACTACCAATCGCTAAAACGTATGTTGAAACAATAACATATATGAACTACAGATAATTGAACATAAGAAATAAAGAAGAACTATCTGAACTACAAATGGATGAACTTATCGTCGGAAAAAGTATGTTATGAACAAGAAACGGCTGACGATACAGTTGGAAATAGGAAAATATGAGATGCACAAGAATGGATGTATCGTTTTAATAAAAAAGGATGTACGAAGGTGTCGCTGAAAAACTGAACGAAAATATGAACTTCAAATGGCTGAAGCTATCGGTCGACATAGGGTTACTGAAAAACTGAAACTGAAAAAGGCTAATTGTATCACTGAGAGGACTGAATGACAGTATCGCTGTAAGAAGGACTGAATGACAGTGTCGCTGTAAGAAGGACTGAATGACAGTATCGCCGTAAGGAGGACTGAATGACAGCATCGTTGTTAGAAGGACTGAATGACAGTATCGCTATAAGAAGGACTGAATGACAGTATCGCCGTAAGAAGGACTGAATGACAGTATCGCCGTAAGAAGGACTGAATGACAGTATCACTGTAAGAAGGACTGAATGACAGTATCGCTGTAAGAAGGACTGAATGACAGTATCGCCGTCAGAAGGACTGAATGACAGTATCGCTGTAAGAAGGACTGAATGACAGTATCGCCGTAAAAAGGACTGAATGACAGTATCGCTGTAAGAAGGACTGAATGACAGTATCGCCGTAAGGAGGACTGAATGACAGCATCGTTGTTAGAAGGACTGAATGACAGTATCGCTATAAGAAGGACTGAATGACAGTATCGCCGTAAGAAGGACTGAATGACAGTATC
>ENA-OREC01000795-OREC01000795.1-marine-metagenome-genome-assembly--contig:-NODE-795-length-14011-cov-76.473087_pt1 | contig 14011 bp, 10 predicted proteins | sample MGYA00248626_ERZ508543 | MGnify/ENA primary metagenome ERZ508543 (study PRJEB26211, sample SAMN05518279) | marine metagenome | isolation source: Puget Sound, Washington, USA | host: Bankia setacea... | reverse complement strand
AGAACGTTGTAACTAATAGAACGTTGTAACTAATAGGAATCCCCATGGATTTTGATCGTTTGTTGTCGTTGATGGTAGAGAAGGGTGCGTCAGACCTGTTTATTACCGCGGGTGTGCCACCTTCAATGAAACTGCACGGTAAGATTGTACCCGTGTCTTCAACGCCGATGTCGCCTGAAAAGTCGCGCGAGACAGTGTTGAGTGTGATGAACGAAAAGCAGCGTAAAGAGTTTATGGAAACCAAAGAGCTGAATTTCGCCATCAGTGCGCGTGGTGTCGGGCGATTCCGTGCCAGTGCATTTTATCAGCGTAACTTAGCGGGTATGGTACTGCGCCGAATAGAAACCAAAATCCCGTCGATTGACGAGCTAAGCTTGCCGGAAACTGTTAAAGAGCTGGCCATGGTGAAGCGTGGCTTGGTGTTGTTTGTGGGCGCAACCGGTACCGGTAAGTCAACGTCGCTGGCGGCGATGATTGGTCATCGCAACCGAAATTCGAAAGGCCACATTATTTCCATTGAAGACCCTATCGAATTTATCCATCAGCACCAGGGCTGTGTTATTACCCAGCGCGAAGTAGGTATCGATACGGAGTCGTTTGAGGTTGCCCTCAAAAATACGCTGCGGCAGGCGCCCGACGTGATATTGATTGGTGAGGTGCGCTCACGTGAAACCATGGATCACGCTATTGCCTTTGCTGAAACCGGCCACCTGTGTCTGGCGACTCTGCACGCCAACAATGCCAACCAGGCGCTGGATCGCATTATTCACTTCTTCCCAGCCGACCGACACTCCCAGTTATGGATGGATTTGTCCTTAAATTTACGCGCCATTGTTGCCCAGCAGCTTATTCCGACACCGGATGGTCTGGGTCGGCGTGCTTGTTTGGAGGTCTTTTTAAATACGCCCTTGGCGCAGGATCTCGTGCGCAAAGGGCAGGTGCATGAACTGAAAGAATTGATGAAGAAATCAACAGAGTTGGGTATGCAAACTTTCGATCAGGCATTATATGATCTCTATGACTCTGGTGAGATTACCTACGAAGATGCGCTTTCTCATGCGGATTCACCTAACGATCTTCGCTTGATGATTAAACTTGGTTCGGAAACAGATGCGGAGTATCTGTCCAATGCCGCCGATGAGTTGAGCATTCAGGACGATGAGGCTTCGAAAACGCGGCGTTTCTAGTTTCAAAAGGGGTGTGGATTGTGAGTAAATTCCAGGTGGTGTTATAGGGTTTAATTGCCCTAGAGTTGGTATTGGTGTGGACGGCTAGCGCGCTGATAGCTGCTGTGCCAGTACCTGCTGCTGCGCTATATGCGACAGCAGGAGGTGTTTTTGTGTGTATGGCCTATTGGATGATGAAACACAGGATTGCCTGCTAGCGGCTCGTTTACGCCGCCGCTCTTCCTTGGTGGGAGTCTAGTTCTGTGTCATCCAGCTTTCGAGAATTAGACGTGCAGCAATGGCGTCGATGGGGTTGTTGCGGTAGTTTCCACGATGCCCTTGAGTTGCCGCCTCGGCTTTTGCTTCTCGTGTGGTGAGGCGTTCATCCATAAACGCGATTTTGTAGCCAAAGCGACCGTTAATGCGGTTTCCGAATTTTCGTGCGCGGCGCGTCATTTCCATTTCACTGCCGTCCATATTCACAGGCAACCCCACAACCACTATGTCTGGCCGCCATTCTGTTAGTAGTTTTTCCAATTCAGCCCAGTCTGGAATGCCTTCTTTTGCGCGCAAGTTCGACAGCTCTGTGGCCGTTTGTGTGAGTGTCTGACCAACCGCAGCGCCAATGCTGCGGGTGCCAAAATCGAAAGCGAGTACGGTGGTGGGGTTGTCAGGCATGGCCTGCCGTGGTGGAGATCAGGTTCATATCAACGCCGAGCTGACGCGCTGTGGCCCCCCAGCGGTCTTCGACCGGTGTGTCGAACATGATGCCGGTATCGGCCGGCACAATTAACCAAGAATTCGCGCTAATTTCTTCTTCGAGTTGGCCTGGGCTCCAGCCAGCATAGCCCAGCGCAAATTGGGCGTGCTTTGGTCCCTGCTCGCGAGCGATGGCTGCAACGATATCTCGTGAAGCGGTAAGGCTGATTTCGGAGGTGATACGCAGGGTAGAATCCCACGTGCCCTGATCGCGGTGCAATACAAAGCCGCGTTGCATATCGACCGGGCCTCCCGCCAGCACTGGGTAGTTGTCGAGTGTACTGTTGTACTCGATGGACAGTTGGTCGAATACATCGCCCATTTTTAATTCGAGCGGTTGGTTAAGTACAATGCCCATTGCGCCTTGGTCTGAATGGTCGCAGATATAGGTGACTGATCGGTTGAAAATGGGGTCAGTCAAAGACGGCATCGCAATCAAAAAATGATCGCGAAGACTGTCGGCTGTTTCCACTGTTGGCCACTTTGAATCGCTCATAGGTTCAGTATGCGTGTGCAATTAAATAAAACAAGCGCTTAGGTTGAATATTCTGATCGAAGGCCAAAAAATTCGGTATCAATATCGCTGGCGAGTATATTTAGAATTGATGTGCGGTGCAGGAACGCTAAAATCAGCGGCGCTATTTTGATGTGCGAAGCCCGGTAATTTCAAAGCGCCAGGTTCGAATAATCTCTAGCTGGTCCGCTGTTTTCCGAATTTCGGGTGGAAAACGGTCAAAAGGCGCCGCTAGGCGAACAATCTGCAGGGCAGCGTCATCGAGTAATTTGTGGCCGGAGGACTGAAGGATTTCAATGTTTTCCACGCCACCGGTGCGATTGATTAATACCGCTAGGCGCAGATTCCCAAATATCTCCTTGGCTACGGCTTCGGCAGGGAAGTTTTTGTTGCCGATTAATTCTATTTTTTCTTCCCAGTTGTTCAGGTATATGGCGTCGTGTGCCGCTCTGGTGGAAACTGAAATTAGTCGCCGTACTCGAGGTTTCTTGGCTTCGGCCTGCTTAAGTTTGTCGAGGTGTGCCTGCAGGCTAGCAAGTTCTAAGTTTACCAGTGGTGTGTCGACTTCCTGGCCTTGCTTCTCTTCACGGTTAACGGTTTTTTCTGGGTTTTCCTGCTTGAGTACACGGGTTTCTTGCGGGCGTGTTGTGGACAGTAATTGCGTATTACTCTGGCTTTTACTGGTGGCTTTTTGTTGGGCAATAGGGTTTACGTCGCGCACATTCGTATCGGCTATTTCGGCCTGTGTACGCGAGGTAATCTCCTTAACAATATCTATTGTGCCGCTGGCTTGCTGGTTGTGTTGCGCAAGGAAGTCGGCTTTCTCTGGCGCACGCTCATCGCTGTGGGTGGCCAGTGTAATGTTAAGCGTTGGGGCTATTTTTTGACCACTCTCAATGGAAAATCCGAGACCAAAGATAACCATTGCATGCACGGCAGCGGCAATGAAAAACGTAAAGCTTAGTCGATCACCACTGCTGGGTTCTGGGAGTAATACGGCTGTCATGGGTTCTAGCGTTTTGCCTCAATGGCTATGATTAATTTTTCGCCGATACGTGTGTTGTAGGCTTTGTCTATTTCTCGCACGCAAGTGGGGCTGGTAACGTTAATTTCGGTAAGGTAATCGCCGATAATATCCAGCCCAACGAACATTAACCCTTTTTCCACCAGGGTTGGCGCTACCTGTTCCACAATCCAGCGATCTCGGTCGCTTAGGGGCTGCGCAATACCGCTGCCACCGGCGGCAAGGTTGCCGCGCGTTTCGCCCTGGGCCGGAATTCGAGCAAGGGCGTAGGGTATGGCTTCGCCGTTCACGACCAATACGCGCTTATCACCGTTGCGAATGTCGGGGATAAATTGCTGAGCCATGATGAAGCCTTCGCCCATTTCGGTGAGGGTTTCGATAATCACGCTCACATTGGGGTCGTCGGCTTTGCAGCGAAAAATTCCCGTACCACCCATGCCGTCTAGTGGTTTAAAAATAACATCGCCATATTGTTGGTGGAATCCTTTAAGTTGCTGGGGGTCACGGCTGACAAGCACGGGGGGGCAGCACTGCGGGAACTGGGTGGCAAAAACTTTTTCGTTGCAGTCGCGAAGGCTTGCGGGTTTGTTTACGATCAAGGTTCCAAGCTGTTCGGCGCGCTCGAGTATGTAGGTTGCGTAGATATACTGGTTGTCGAACGGCGGATCTTTGCGCATCAGTACGGCATCCAGTTCAGATAACGCCTTTTCTTCGGTTTGTTTAAGCTGATACCAGTGGGCCTCGTCGTCGAACACTTTTAGTACAGCCATTCGGGCACGAGCTTCCCCTTGAGCGAGAAATAGGTCACGCATTTCCATATAAAAAAGCTGATGGCCTCTTTCCTGTGCAGCCAGAAGTAATGCCAGCGTAGTATCCTTGTAGTGCGTAATCGTGGATATAGGGTCCATGACCACACCGATAGCGAGCGTAGTGTTCAATGCAGGGCTCCAGGTTCAGGTTGAAGTTTGATTGGCGAAAGCGGGAAACTTGGACGATTATAAAGGAATCTTAGAATAAAACGTTGTGCCTCTGTCTTTTGGGGGTGTTTTTCATTTTGGGTGTGTCATGCAGGTGGCCTTTCTGTGTATCGAAAGGTTGAATTGCTGGGTACAGTGTTTCTCTAGGTCCTTTTGGCTTGAGAACTCTGTTCAGTGGTTCCATGCGGTATATCCGGAAGTTGATGCTTTGAGACGGTAAAATACTGGCTTTGGCCGCAGCCGGAGAAAAGTGGAGAATTCTATTTCTATCAAGCGTTTATGGATTAAACTGCAAAACTATGTTAAAAGTTGTCTCATACTTTAGTTAGAGTAAGTGTGTGGCGCAGTTATCATCATTCTTACATACGAATTAGCAAGGTCACTTTATGGATGTCAATCTAGAACACTTAAAAGTGATGGTTATCGACGACAGTAAAACCATCCGCCGAACAGCTGAAACGCTGTTGAAAAAGGTGGGGTGCACTGTTGTCACGGCTACAGATGGCTTTGATGCCCTCGCGAAAATAGCCGATACCCGTCCCGATATCATTTTTGTCGATATCATGATGCCCCGTTTGGACGGCTACCAGACCTGCGCATTAATTAAAAATAACAGTGAATTTAAGTCGACCCCAGTGATTATGCTGTCCAGTAAAGACGGCTTGTTCGATAAAGCTAAGGGGCGCATTGTTGGTTCAGACCAGTACCTTACGAAACCATTCAGCAAGGGCGAGCTGATTGGGGCGATTGAAGCGCATGTAAAAGTAGCGCGAGCCAGCTAAATATACGGACCAAATATAACCTGTTCTGCCTCAGAAACCTCCGGGGGAAGTATGGCGAAAGTACTGATTGTTGATGACTCTCCAACAGAGACCTACAAACTAACCGGGATGCTCGAAAAGAACGGGCACAAGGTGATTACTGCAGTGAACGGCGAGGAGGGTGTAAGCACCGCTAAAGTCGAGCTGCCAGATGTAATCCTTATGGATATAGTGATGCCGGGGCTTAATGGCTTCCAAGCCACTCGCCAGCTAAGTAAGGCAAGTGAAACGGCTCATATCCCTGTCATTATCGTTACCACCAAGGATCAGGAGACTGATAGGGTTTGGGGTATGCGCCAGGGCGCAAAGGCTTATCTCACCAAGCCTATCGACGAAAAGGAACTCTTCACAACCATCGCCAAAGTTAGCGGATAGCTGAGGTGCGAGCTTGTGATGCCAGCCAAAGCTGTTGTCGGGGATTAGATTAATGGCTGAGCGTTCCGCTTATGCAGTACTGCGTGATCTGGCCGCGAAAAGTCGTCAGTCCGCCCGTGGTCTGCCTGCTCGTCAGGATACAGCTCCGCGCTGGAGCGGTATTGGTTTTTCGATTCTAGGGCATAAGTTTGTTGCACCCATGAGCCATGTTGCTGAACTGATGGAGGTGCCAAACTCCACTCGCCTTCCGGGGGTTCACTCCTGGGTTATCGGTCTTTCGAATGTGCGAGGCCGATTGCTGCCGCTGTTCGATTTGCCGCTATTTTTTGGCGGTGTCATAAGTTCTGGTAAGAAAAATCATCGTGTATTGGTGTTAGAAACCGACGTGCTCTACAGTGGAGTTGTGGTGGACATGGCGTTTGGTATGCAGCACTTCACCTCCGATAGTTACGGGGCTTTCGACGAGCCATTGCCAGGAGGTTTGAGCGGCTACATTGAAGGTGCCTATCAGGATGCTGATGGCAACCCTTGGCCGGTATTTAGCATGGCCAAACTGGCCGCAGACGCAAAGTTTAATAACGCGGCACTGTTATAACCAGTGTATCGCGGTGTGTTGGCTTCGCTGCTTTTAGCTTAAGTGCTGCAGCACCGAGTGGACGCATATTTGCCAACTTGCAGTTTAACCCTGTAATTGGCGATTGAAAGATAACGAGCGCACGTTTTTTTATTTGATCGTGTACTTGTTTTTCGGGGCGCAGTTGTTGCGCGTTAGTTTAGAGCCATACATTCGCTTGGGAGCGTCGTATGAAAGGTGATTCCGCGGGCTTGTTTGCCCGGACTAAATCGAACCCGCTACTGGCTGGGCTGGTAATTGGGCTAATAACCCTGACCGGCTTGATCGGCTTTGTGATTTATCAGTTGTTCACAAATGCTGAGCGTGATCAGTTTTACCTGCAACAGGCAAGTGACCTGCGTGCATCGTCCTTCCGTCTGGCATCTCTTTCTCGTGATGCGACAGCCGGTGATGAGCCGGCCTTCGGCGAGCTTCAAGGTGTTGTCGCGGCTATGGAGCGCTCCTGGGCTCAGCTCAAAGCTGCAGACACCCAGACGCGCATAGTGTTAGCCGATCAAGTCGCCGCGTTTGACGGTGTTTGGACGCGGGTGAAGCGTAGCTCGCAGGTAATTACTGAAAATAAAGATACCATTATCTTTTTACACGATGTGGCAACCACCCTGAACGAGTCGCTCCCGGAGCTTCAGGCGGAACACAACAACATCGTAGAAATTCTGCTTGAAAACCGAGCGCCGGCCGACCAGGTTTCTGTTGCTCAAATGCAGTCTTGGCGTGCTGAGCGCATTGGTCGAAACGTGGATAAAATGCTCGTGGGTGGCGATGGCGCCGACCGCGCAGCTGACCAGTTTAACCTCGATGCCAGCCTCTTCGGTAAAGTCCTTAACGGTATGCAGGACGGCGATGTGGCGATGAGTATTTCTCGGGTAACGGACGGCGAAGCGGTGTCCTCTCTGGAAGAGATTTCTGAGCTATTTGAATTTGTGAGCGGCTCGGTGAGGGAGATTTTCGAAGCGTCTCCTGCACTTTTTAAAGCGCGTTTAGCTACAAATAGTATTCTCGATGAAGGTCCTATGATTCTGCAAACTCTTGGTGCTTTGTCCGATGAGATTGTTGCGCTCCCACAGAATCGTACCTGGAACAACAACATACTGTTGGGTGTAGGCGCTGTATGGCTGGCTCTCCTAATCCTAGTTGGTTGGGTGCTTATTCAGGCGACCAACCAGCGCGCGAAAGAAACCGCCGAAACGAACGAACGAAACCAAAACGCGATTTTACGACTGCTTGATGAGCTGGCCGACCTCGCTGATGGTGACCTGACAACCACCGCAACGGTAACCGAAGATTTCACCGGTGCCATTGCCGACTCGGTCAACTACACCATTGACCAGCTGCGGGTATTGGTTTCGCGTATTAACGAAACGTCCGAGCGTGTTGTGGACGGCTCTAAAGATACTCAGCAGACCGCGCTGCACCTCGCCGAAGCTTCCGAACATCAGGCGCAGGAAATTGCCGGGGCATCGGCTGCGGTTAATGAAATGGCAGTAACTATCGACCAGGTATCCGCTAACGCCGCCGAATCAGCGGGCGTTGCGGAGCGATCGGTATCGATCGCGAGTAACGGTGCGAAAGTGGTACAGAATACTATTCACGGCATGGATACCATTCGTGAACAGATTCAAGATACTTCGAAACGAATTAAACGACTGGGTGAATCTTCCCAGGAGATTGGTGACATCGTATCGCTGATTAACGACATTGCCGACCAAACAAACATCCTTGCACTTAACGCTGCAATTCAGGCATCGATGGCGGGTGATGCCGGTCGAGGCTTCGCCGTGGTAGCGGATGAAGTACAGCGCCTTGCGGAACGTTCCGCAACAGCAACTAAGCAGATTGAAGCGCTGGTTAAAACCATTCAGAACGATACCAACGAAGCGGTAATCTCGATGGAGCAAACCACCTCGGAAGTGGTGCGCGGAGCACGCCTAGCACAGGATGCGGGTGTTGCCCTGGAAGAGATCGAGGCGGTATCGGCGAGTCTTGCGGAATTGATCCAGAATATTTCGAATGCTGCGCGTCAGCAAGCCTCCTCAGCGGGCCACATTTCTAATACGATGAACGTTATTCAGGAAATTACCTCACAAACGTCTGCCGGTACCAATGCAACGGCGGCCTCGATTGGTAATCTGTCTGACTTGGCTGTTGAGCTGCGAGGTTCAGTATCGGGCTTCAAACTGCCTGATGAGCTGATTGAGCGCGAAGGTGACGATGATTTTGATATGGATGTAGAAGCCGACACGGAATTAGATGTGGCAACTCTGGGTGATGACGATGTTGTTGACCTCTCTCTAGATGATGCTCTGGATGATGATGCTGACCCCACGTTACTTCACGCGATTGATGACGAGCATAACGCAGGTGTACGGGCGTAGGGGTTGGTTAAATATCCATGATTTGGTCTTTACAGGCAGCGCCGGATCTTTCCGACAAGCAATTTGATCAGTGGAGCAAATTGCTGGAAGACCGTGCTGGAATTTGTCTCAGCGATCAGCAGCGGGTATTTCTGCAAACGCAGGTTACTATGCGCATGCGCGAGCTCGGTCAAACCGATTATTCACAATACTACAATCGTGTTGTGGATGGTGTTTCGGGGATGATGGAGTGGTCGGTGTTAATCGATAGGCTGGTGGTTAAAGAAACCAGTTTCTTTCGTCATCGTCCGTCTATCGACTGCGTTCTTCAATTTTTGCAGCAGCACATCGACGAGAGTAGCTTTAAAGATACCTTCGAGGTCTGGAGTGTTGGCTGTTCATCAGGGGAGGAACCATACTCCCTGTCAGTTGTTATCAACGATACCTTCGATACCGCAAACATTGACCCTTACTATGGTGTAACGGCAACTGATATCAGCAGGGCGGCACTTACTATTGCGCGCAACGGTATTTATCCGCAGCGCAAAGTCGAGATGATGGAGCCGTCGATTCGCCAGCGCTACTTTACCCAGCAGGACAATGGTCGCTACCTGATATCGCCAGAATTGCAGGATCGTGTGTGCTTTAACCACGCGAATGTACTGAACATTAATGAGATGCCGAGCATCATGCAGGATGTGATTTTTTGCCAGAACCTGTTGGTGTACTTTCGTCGCTGGTTACGCCACGAGATTATGAACGCTTTTGTTGACCGTCTTAAACCCGGTGGTTTACTCGTGGTTGGCCTAGGTGAAGTGGTCGATTGGTCACATCCGGAAATGACTCGGGCGCCCTACGACGAAGTTCAGGCGTACATAAAAAAAACCGAAGCTGCTTAATGCAGTTTTCATTTATCAAGAAATAGTGGTGCAGGTCTTCAACTATGGCAGATAAACGAAATTTTGCCGCGCTCGATTGGGTGATGGGGGAAATCAGTGAAACCCTCAATGACGCTCGACAAGCGCTCGAAGCCTACGTGGAAGACCCAAAGGACACCACGCGTATTCGCTTCTGCCTGACCCATATTCATCAGGTACATGGCAGCCTGCAAATGGTTGAATTTCATGGTGCTTCACTGTTGGCTGAAGAGATGGAGCAGCTTGCACAGGCGTTGATGGATCACAAAGTTACGAGTGCGCCAGAGGCTCAAGAAGTACTGATGCGCTCGCTATTACAGCTTCCTATTTACCTTGAGCACGCCAGAGTGCAAAAGGAAGACCATCCGGGTTTGGTTCTACCGCTACTCAATGATCTGCGAGCCGTTCGCAATCAGTGTTATTTAAGCGAAACTAATTTATTTGCGCCCAACCTGCAGAGTGTCAAAGAAATTTTTGGCAGTCGTCACCCCATTACTGCCGATAAAGCCAAGCTACAGCAGGTGTTGAAAAAGCTGCGCGAAATGTACCAGTTTGCGGCGGCCAGTGTGCTTCGAGAAATTAAGGTAGATGAAAACCTGAATTATCTCGGTAAGGTTTTCAGTCGTATGGAGGCGCTTACACTGGGTACGGCCAGTTACCCACTATGGGAAGTGTCTGCCGCATTAATTGAAGGCTTGCTACGTGGTGACATTGAGCTGTCAGTAGCGGTGCGTGGCTTGCTTCGTCATCTTGCGCGCGAGTTGCGTCTGCTGGGCGAGAAGGCACCGGGCGCGCTCGATTTAATGCCGCGTGAAAACTTGCTGAAAAACTTGCTCTACTATATTGCGCGGGCAGAGAGCGGTGGTAAAAAAGTTAATCGGGTTAAACAGCGTTACAGTTTGTCTGAAGCGCTACTCGACGGTGTAACCATTGGTGAAGATGGCGACGGAGATTCGCTTTCTGCGCCCGACCCCGATGCGATTCGCTCCGTGGTCGTTGCCCTGAGTGACGAAATTAATTCGATTAAGCATGCACTGGACCTCTCCTTGTCCGGTCATGGTTCTCCTGAAGATTTAAAAGAAATTCTGCCTATTGTTAAACGTATTGCCGACACCTTGGCGGTATTGGGTATTGGTGACTTGCGCAAACAAGTGACTACCCAGGCGGAAGAGCTGGAGAAAATGAGCCAGCAAAACAGTTTTGATGAAGCAAAATTGTTGGATGTTGCGGGTAAAATTATTGAAATTGAACACCGCTTAGAGGCCATTGCCAAAGTGGTGGGAACCAACCGTGATCTCGCCAGCGTTAACGAGCGCGAAATTGAAATTGATCAGGCTAAAATTACGGTACTTAAAGAGTGCCAGCACGGGCTTGAGCAGGCTAAAGATGCCATTGTTGAGTATATTTCATCGAAGTGGGACAAGAGCCACCTACTGAATGTTGGTGGCCTGCTACATAATATTCGCGGCGGTTTGGATATGATTCCACTGCCTCGCCCTGCAGCCATACTTGAATCCTGCAGTGCATACATCCAAGAGCAATTAATTGATCGCAATATTCAGCCCGGTTGGGAGTCACTGGATACCTTGGCCGATGCTATTGCCAGCCTCGAGTATTATCTAGAGCGCCTATTGGGTGATATGGATGACGATACTGAATCTCTACTAGATGTGGCCGAATCCAGTGTTGCCTCACTTGGTTATCCGCTAGACGGCTCAGCTAAATCTAATGCTGGATTGTCAGCATCAAGTGCTACCGCTACGGGGATTGAACCCGAACTTACCCTTGTGGAGCCTGCTCCGGCAAAAGCACCAGAACCCGCAAGTAAATCACCGCGAGGGTTGCCCCAGGAGGCGTTTGCGCCATCTAGTCCACAAGCTCCGGCGGCCCCAGTTACTGAAGTTTCGCCCCCGGCTGAAAGCACGCCAGTAGTGGCTGAGCCAAGGGTGTCTCTCGACCAAATTAGTGTTGATGACGACGGCGAAGAAAGCGATATCGATGATGAGATCGTAGAAATTTTTGTTGAAGAAGCGATTGAGGTTAAAGAAACACTCGACGAATATCTTCCGCAGTGGAAGGCCAATATGTACGATCAGGATTCACTGGTCGTTGTGCGCCGTGCATTTCATACGCTCAAGGGCAGCGGTCGTATGGTGGAAGCGCACGATATTGGTGAATTAGCCTGGTCGATTGAGAATATGCTCAATCGGATAATCGATAACAGTGTTAAAGCACAGCCGGCTTATGGCCACATTATTGATCTGGCTATCAATTTATTGCCTGATCTTATTACCGCATTTTCGGCGAAAAAAGCCAATCCGCACAAAGCGCTTGCCGACCAATATATGGCATGGGCCGAAGCCCTTGCGGAAGGTCACGTTCCACCGGAATTGGCTGCAGTGCCGGCCGGTGAAGGCGTACCACTACCTAATCTTTCAGTTGCTCCAGCTCCAGTAGCGGAACCCCCGGTTGCCACGGCTGAGGAAAAGGAGCGCCAGCAGGAAGAAGACGAAAACCAAGTGTTGTGGGATATCTTCTCCTCCGAAGCGGTTACACACCTAGCGACCATGGAGGCGTTTATTGCCGAAATGGAAGCCGATGCGCCGCTCTACTCGCCACCCAGTGATGAATTTCAGCGGGCACTGCATACCCTCAAGGGCAGTGCCAAGATGGCTCAAGTTGTTGATATTGGCGCCATGGCGGAGCCACTGGAGTCTTTTGCCAAAGAGCTTGTGACATACCAGGTCGATATCAACGCCGATATTCTTCAGCTCTATCGCGATGCTGTCAGTTACGCGCGCGCAAGCCTCGCTCAAATCAGTGCACGGCAGACAGTCCAGATACCGTTACTCAATCAGTTTATCGCGCGTACTTTTGAGTTGCGTGAGCTGGCGGTTGGACACCTAATCCGTTTGAAAGAAATGGAAAAGGATGGGCAGAAACAAGTAGATCCGAGATTGCTCTCCATCTTCATGGCAGAGGAGATGAATTTACTGTTGGACGCCGATCAAATAATTGAAGGCTGGCGAGAGAACGACAGTATTAGTGGGCAGCTAGAGCCTGTTATTCAGGAGTTAACAACGCTTGAAGCGGGTGCTGAACAAGCGAATTTACCGGATATGGCTGCGCTTAGCGCACAGGTAAAAACTTTATACGAACAGTACAAATCTGGTCAGTTGGAATCCAATGAAGATTTCTTCGTAATCCTTGCGTCCGGTCATGCAGCGCTACTGGATATGGTCGATGCGGTTGCCGCAGGCCAGAATGTTATTCCGCCTTCAGAAGAAGTGACTTCGGCACTGGCATCACTGATTCACAGCGGGTCTATGCTGCCGGTACGTCAGGATACCTACGACGAGCCAGTAGATGAAACGCTAGTGGTCGATGAAATGCCGACTGTTGAGGGCTTAGACGAGTCGGGGGTGATTGAATTTGATCTTCCTGTGGACCAAAGCTCGGCTAACGATGCGGTTGATGTTGATGATTCAGAAGCCGAGGCTGCAGAAGCGGGTGATGGCCCCTTGTTTGAAGAGGCTTTATTTGAAGAGGCCTTGTTCGAAGAGCCTGTTGACAAATTTAGACTGGAGGAAGAGGCTGAAAGCGAGCAGCCACTTCTCGAGGAAGCGGAAGAAGAGATACATTTCGAATCCCCTCTGGTGGACGGTGATCTGGGTGCAGACTCAGATGATGACGGAGAGTTACTGCTGGGGGACGATGGTTTCGTTTTGGACACGGGCGATGAAGAGCATGCGCCAGTTGATTCCGAAGCGGGTGACCACGACTTTACGCTGGTTGAGGAAGAGGAAACCGGTGAACACGAGTCTATCGATTTTGGCCTGTACGATACCCCAACCACAAACGAAGACGTCGAAAGTCCGCAGAATGCTGAGGGCTTAGACAAAGTTGAACTTGAAGAGCTATCGCTCAACAGCGCTGAAGCAGAAGAAAGCGTGTTCGAAGATATAGTGGCGATTGACGAGCCTGTGGTTGATGCTGATTCCGAAGGTACAGAGCCGGCCGAAGACGCCCCCGTTGAGCTTATACGCGCAGAACCTGAAAGCGCGCCAGAAACAGCCTCGAGTATTGTTGTCCCAGGTTTGCTAGACACCATTGACACAGCCGATGAAGACTTTGAAGAAGACATTCTTGAGGTCTTTCTTGAAGAAGCCGACGAGCTTATTGAAGAAATGGACGAGGCGATACATACCTGGGAAGGTGACTGGTCCGATGAGGAGTGTCCAGAGCAAATTAAGCGCGCGTTGCACACCCTAAAGGGCGGTGCTCGACTTGCGGGAATGAGTAACTTGGGTGAGCTTACCCACAACTACGAAAGCTATCTTATCGCCACTAAAATGGACGATATCGACGATCTGTTTTTCGCGACGATTCACGATTATCAAGACCGTGTATTGAGCGGTGTGCGGGCGATACAAGTCTTTATGGCTGGGGGTACCAGCAGTGCTGAGGCCGATG
>ENA-OREC01000794-OREC01000794.1-marine-metagenome-genome-assembly--contig:-NODE-794-length-14018-cov-6.424718_pt1 | contig 14018 bp, 16 predicted proteins | sample MGYA00248626_ERZ508543 | MGnify/ENA primary metagenome ERZ508543 (study PRJEB26211, sample SAMN05518279) | marine metagenome | isolation source: Puget Sound, Washington, USA | host: Bankia setacea... | reverse complement strand
AGGGGCATTCATCTGATGATGATGGAGCTGTTGTCGGCTTCTTTTCGTTGGAAATGTCCGCTGAACAGTTGGCAACAAGAATCCTTGCAGAGCAATCTGAAATTATCTCTGATAAAATCAGAAGGGGCGAAATGGATGAAGAGGAATTTAAACGATTTGTGTATAATGCACAGTCTCTGGAGAGGATACCTCTTTTCATTGATGATACTCCAGCTCTGACAGCGTCTGCTCTGGTGACAAGAGCCAGAAGGTTAAAGAGGCAGCACGGACTTGGACTTGTTGTAGTTGACTATCTTCAGCTTGTCAGAGGAACACAGGGGAAATACCAGGAGGTGAATAGAGTACAGGAAGTTTCCCAGGTTACTCAGGCTTTAAAAGCAATGGCAAAAGAGCTGTCTGTTCCAGTAATTGCGTTATCGCAGCTATCACGTCAGGTGGAAGCCAGGGATGAAAAGAGACCTCAGCTTTCCGATTTGAGGGAATCTGGTTCTATAGAGCAGGATGCTGATATAGTGATGTTTGTATACAGAGAAGAGTATTATCTGGCAAGAACTGAACCAACTCCTGGGACAGAGGAATATCTGAAATGGCAGGAGAAAATGGGCGAGGTGCATAATCAGGCAGAGATTATTATTGGGAAACAGAGACACGGACCTATTGGAACGGTTAGAGTATCTTTTGATAGCAGGTATACAAGATTTGCTAATGCTGCAAGTATTAATTACGATACGGCATAAAAGGGTTGGGATGTCTGAATCTGGTTTATCAATATATAGAGTAAAGGTAGTATGGAAAGGATATATTAATGAGACTTGATATTATTTTTATATCTCTATTAGGAAAGATAGGAGCTGTTACCTGTAGGGTATGTCAGAGTACGGGTAAGGCTGTATTCTTCACTGGAAATTGTTTTGTAAGCTGTTGTTCAACTCCATTCTATTACAGGGAGCTTGGTGTTCAGCTTATTAGAGTGGTGTTTTTATCTCTGCCTGTGATAGGGATGACGGCTTTGTTTACAGGTGTGGTGCTTGCGCTACAGATTTATATAGGCGGCTCCCGTTTCAATGCTGAAGGTGTGGTGCCTTCTATCGTTGCGCTTGGTATAACCAGAGAGCTTGGTCCTGTAATAAGTGCCTTAATTATTGCTGGACGTGTATCTTCATCCATAGCTGCAGAAATTGCTTCTATGAAAGTCTCTGAGCAGATAGATGCTCTTGTTACTCTGTCTGCTGATCCTTTTAAGTATCTAATGGCTCCAAGAGTGCTATCCATGTTGGTAGGAATGCCTTTTCTGGTAGGTGTGACGGATTTAATAGCAATTATGGGTGGATATATTGTTTCTGTAACTAGGTTAGGTTTTAATGGGGCTATGTATCTCTCAAATACAGTGAATTATCTGTCTTTTAACGATGTGTTCTCTGGTTTGTGTAAAGCGGTGGTATTTGGTATTATTATAGCGCTGAGTGGGTGTTATCATGGATATAACTCTGATCCTGGGGCAAGGGGGGTAGGTAGGGCAACTACTGTTGCGGTCGTGTCATCCTGTACTTTTATACTTATCAGTAACTATATAATGACGGAAATATTCTTTTCTTCATAGAAGCATGTCTATGGATGGTGTACTGGTTTCTACTATGAGCCAAAGTAATTTAAGGAGCTATTATGACCGAGAAAGATTGTGTTTTGGAAGTTCGCAATCTTAGTAAAAGCTTTGGTAGCAAGAAGGTGCTGGAAGATATAAATTTATCTCTTCGGGTAGGGGAGTCGATAGTTGTTTTGGGGGGCTCAGGAAGTGGTAAAAGTGTTCTGCTGAAATGTATTCTTGGTTTGTTAAAACCTACAGCTGGAAATGTCTATTTCCATGGCAGTCTATCCGATGCTATGTCGGATATAGAAAGAAAGACTTTTCTGGATAAATTTGGAATGTTGTTCCAGGGGGGAGCCTTATTTGATAGCCTTAGCATATGCCATAATGTGGTGTTTAGGTTGTTGCATGGGAAAAAGAAAATATCAGAAAGTCAGGCAAGAGAGGTTGCCGCACAAACACTTGAAAAAGTAGGTCTTTCTCAAGATATCCTAGATTTATATCCGTCTGAGATATCTGGTGGGATGCAGAAAAGAGTAGGCTTAGCAAGGGCAATAGTTACAAATCCAGAGGTGATATTCTTTGATGAACCAACTAGTGGTCTTGACCCTATTATGTCGACTGCAATTAGCTATCTTATTAAAGATATTGTGAAAACCATGAAAGCAGCTACCATAACAATAACACATGATTTACGATCTGCAATGCTGGTAGGAGATATATTTCTTGTGATAAAAGATGGAAAACTCTATTGGTCAGGAACCAGTAGTGAGGTTATGCAGTGTAGCGATACATATATTAGGAAGTTTACAAGTTCTTTGCATAATGCTGTGGATGATAGAGGTGTGTACATAGGATGAAAAAAAATTTTGTGTGTCACACTTGTGGAGCGATGTTTGCTAAGTGGGCAGGTCAGTGTGATGGCTGTGGAGACTGGAATTCTATAGAAGAGCAGACGGCCGCGTCTCCTCTGGGTAGCAAGATTATGGCTCGCAGTGGTGCAGGCAAGATTTCTGGCGGTACGGTTGTTGATTTTAGCAATCTTGCAGGGAGCGAGCAAAAAACTGAAAGAGATCTATCTGGTATTGCAGAATTTGATAATGTCTTAGGTGGAGGATTAACAAAGGGATCAGCTGCTCTTGTGGGAGGAGATCCTGGAATTGGGAAATCTACACTTCTTCTTCAGGTTGCTGCGGGGTTTAGTAGGCAAGGGCTGAACGTAGCTTATGTATCTGGAGAAGAGGCTGTTGCTCAGATACAAATGCGGGCAAAAAGACTAGGAATACGTAATGATCCAGTGATGATTGCAAGTGAGACCAGCTTAAACCGTATTATTGCAACGTTACGAACAGGCAGCTTTGATATAATAATAGTAGATTCTATTCAGACAGTATGGCTTGAGGAAGTTGAAAGTGCGCCAGGATCGATGAATCAGGTGCGTTCATGTACTCATGAATTAGTAAATCTTATCAAACGTGAGAATATTTCAACAATCATTGTTGGTCATGTTACAAAGGAAGGTCATCTTGCTGGTCCTCGTACTATAGAACATATGGTAGATACAGTATTGTATTTTGAAGGGGAAAGGAGGAGTCATTTCAGGGTGTTACGTACGGTGAAAAATAGGTTTGGTCCAGCGAATGAGATTGGTGTTTTTGAGATGAAAGGATCAGGGCTGGAAGGAATTGATAATCCTTCTGGTGTGTTTCTAGGAGAATGGCGTAAGTCTGTGCCTGGTACAGTTATCTTTGCAGGAATTGAAGGAACACGCCCGGTGTTGGTCGAGATACAGGCTCTTGTGACTTCATCATCGTCTAGAGCTGAGATCCCACCAGCGCGTACAACGGTCGGGTTGGATGCTGGAAGGCTAGCAATGATTCTTGCTGTTCTTAATGCACGATGTCAGATAAACCTTAGATCTAAGGATATATACTTGAATGTGACTGGAGGTTTAAGAATTTATGAACCTGCAGCTGACCTTGCTATAGTTGCAGCGCTGATGTCCGCATACAGAAATCAGGCTCTCTCTGAGATGACAGCATGTTTTGGAGAATTATGTCTATCTGGATTTATTCGTCCATGTTCGCAGATTGATGCACGTATAAAGGAGGCTGAAAGGATGGGAGTTACATCTATGTTGATTCCAGCACAGGCAGGTAATTATGAACGTGATAATAAATGTGTTAGAGGTTTTGATAACATTCTTTCATTTATAAAATGCATAGAACATGTATAAAAGGTGGTAATGTATATGCTTATATTTGCAGTTTATACAATATATGCTTGCCATAAGAGCGGAATAAGTCGTATTGATGCAAATAAAGAAAATCTTATGCAGGGGGTAGCTCGTGATTGTATTATAACGAACCTCGGAAGGAAGATATGATATGTTTCTAGATTGGATTGACCTGATAGTTGGAGCTGTGATCTTGCTCTCAGCCTATTTCTCTACAGAGCGTGGGGGAATGCGTGAATTCCTTACTTTGGCAGTATGGGTGCTTTCAGCCGGGGTATCCTTGCTATTTGCGCCAATGTTGCGACCCGTTATATCCATGATTCCATATGTTGAAGGTATTATGGAATCTTGTATTCTGTCGTTAATGACATCTTTTTGTATATTGTTCGGCGTATGGATGGTACTCTTTTCGTTTGTTGTGTCTATAAGAGGAGGAACATATGCAACTGGAGGAATTGGTAAGCAAATAGACTATGTTCTTGGATTTTGTTTTGGTGTATTACGAGCTATATTTCTTATTGGTATTGCATATGGTGTATATAGTGAATTAATTCCTGAGGAAGATCTTAATCCAAGGATTGAAAATTCTAAGACTGCTGCTTTAATACGTAAGTCAGCGGATATGGTATTTGCCGTATTTCCAACAAATATTCCAGGGTGGCTTGAGAGTAGGGTAACATGGATGGTAGACTCATGTCATGATGAACAGAAGGCATTGAAGGAAAAGAAGCTAGATAATACAGAAGATGATAAGTTGGGAGATATTCTTTCGGAAGATGATTCCTCTGATGTATACTTATGGCTGGGGTATCATCAGATAGAGCAGGATAAATTATTAATTATTATGTAGTTATGCAGCGGGGGAAATGAAGTGTATTCAACAGAGAATTGTAGTAGTTGTTGCTGTTGGAATGAGAAACTAGGAGAAGAGTGTGGTGTTTATGGTGTGGTGAGCTTCGGTAATGATAATAGCTGCATGCCACATGTTTCGCCTCTGGTAGCGATGGGTTTACATGCTTTGCAGCATAGAGGTCAGGAGGCTGCAGGTATATCATCTCGTAGTGATAATGGAGATTTTTATACTATTAAACGCACAGGATACGTACGAGACAACTTTACAAGGAAACATATAATAGATGATTTGCCAGGTATGTCAGCTATAGGGCATGTACGTTATTCTACTACTAAGAATAAGCCTGATCACAGCACAAGAGATGCTCAGCCTCTATTTGCAAATCTGGCGTCTGGAGGAGTTGCCGTTGTGCATAATGGTAACATAACTAACGCTGATCTTTTGCGTAGTTCTTTAGTGCAGAGAGGGTCTATTTTTCAGTCATGTTCTGATACTGAATGTATCGTGCATCTTATTGCGTGTTCTGATAAACAGAGCTTTGAGGATAAATTAAGTGATGCCCTTGGGAGGATAGAGGGTGCATATTCTATTATTGTCATGAACTCCACTCAGATGATTGGAGCAAGGGATCCATATGGCATAAGACCTTTGGTATTAGGTAGAATAACTGATAAAAACATATGGGTTTTTGCGTCTGAGACATGTGCCTTAGATATTATAGGGGCAGAGTACGTGAGGGATGTTGCTGCTGGTGAGATGCTGGTAATTGATAATAATAAGTTGACCTCCCATTTTCCTTTTAAGAAGTCCCCCTCTAGATTTTGCATTTTTGAATATGTGTATTTCTCTAGGCCAGATAGTTATGTTGAAGGTCAGAGTGTATATCAGGTGCGTTATAATATTGGAATGATACTTGCGCAGGAAGGACCTGTGGAGGCAGATATTATATGCCCTGTACCTGATAGTGGAATCCCTTCCGCAATGGGCTATAGCCAGGAGAGTGGCATTCCTATGCATCTTGGAATTGTGAAAAACCAATATGTGGGTAGAACCTTTATAGAGCCTACAAATGAATTTCGTCAGCAAGGTGTACGTTTGAAGTTGAATGTTAATCGTTCTGTTGTAGAAGGAAAATCTGTTGTGTTAGTAGACGATTCTTTAGTAAGGGGAACAACATCCAGAAAAATACAACAGTTATTACGTGACGCAGGTGCACGAGAGGTACACTTTAGGATCGCCAGTCCTCCTACTGTATGGCCCTGTTATTATGGGGTAGATACTCCTGATCGCGATGGTCTGATGGCAGCTCAAATGAGTCTGGAGGAAATGCGAAAGGAGTTACAGGTAGATTCTATACACTTTGTATCATTAGATGGCCTATATAAAGCAAGTGGATGTAGAGATGGGCGTGTGGGCAACGATGAACAAAGACGATTTTGTGATGCTTGTTTTAGCGGTGATTATTTCATCAAGATAGGGAAAAATACCCCAGAGGGTAGCTAATGTTTGATATCAATAGAAAAGTCGTCATGGTATTAGGGGCTGGTGGTGGATTAGGGCGCAGCGTTATTCATTATTTGGTTAAGCAGGAGCCAGAGGTAATAATTGCAGTCTCTAGGTCATGTAAAAAGCTGGAGCAATGTGATGATGTTGCTCACATGGATACTATGTCTTCAGGTAGGCATAATAATATGATTCTTGTTCCCTTGGATTTGCAGGATGCAGCAGGAATTTATAGGTTAGAGAAAGCAGTTAGCGACAATTGGAAACATATTGATTTGATAATTTATCTTGCTGGGGTCAATCTACCACTTATTCCAATTGTCAGTGTTGACGATACTACTGCTATTAAGTGCTTTGCTGATAATACATATGCTGTGTGGAAATTTATCCAGATAATGGATCCTCTGGTACGTAAAAGTAAGAGTCGTGCTATGTTTGCGGTAAATATTAGAGGGTGTGCAGAAAGTTATCAGGGAATATACAAATCATCCCAGTTAGCGGCACAGTGTTGCATTACTTCGTATGCGAAAGAAATAGAATATACAGGTAGTAAAATTGCTACATTCGATCCGCCTACAATGGATGGAGACTTTAGAGGAAAGACACATCCTGGTACCTCTGAGGGAGCAATATCTTACGATCGTGTATCAGAAAAGCTGCTTAACACTATATATCTTGATAACTGGATAAATGGTGAGCATATCATTTTGAATACAGATACATGAACAGATGTACATATCTGATAGCGCGTTGTAACTTGATTTAGGGAGTTGAGGGTATTATAGACTTGTGGAATAGCGATATACTAGAGATAGTACTTCTCTCTTTATCTGTGAACTTCTCCTCCGTATTGATATCATGCTCACTTGGGTTTCTTATAGGAATCTTAATCGCATTATCAGACTTTCTGGGAAAAAGAGAGTTTGTTATTCTGTGTAACTCAATGATGGCAATCCCTCCAGTGTTTGTAGGCTTAATGTCTTATTTACTCTTGTCACGTTCTTCTCCTCTGGGTTTCCTGGATTTATTATATACACCGTATGCTATGACCTTTGCACAGGTGATGCTATTATTACCTATATCTATCTCACTAACAATTGAGGTAGTGCAACCAAGATATAATAGTTATAGAGAACTTTTTGAATCGCTATGTTTTACAAAATCATATGCTGCAATGGTTTTATTGACTGATTGTTTCCCTAATTTTATTTTTATAGCACTTACGGTATTAGGTAGGGCTATGTCAGAGGTAGGTGCGGTGATGATTGTAGGAGGGAATATTAATCATTATACGCGCGTTCTTACAACTACTATTGCTCTCGAAACATCACGGGGAAATCTACAATTAGCTGTTATTTTAGGGGTTATATTATTAGTACTTACCATGATAGTACATATATGTGCTACGTTTCTAAAAGCTAAGCTAAAATATTATATGGAATAACTGATGTCAGCTTTATCTGTAACAAATGCATGTGTTTATTTTAACGGCAGGCAGTGTTTAAGAGATGTTTCTGTGGAACTTCCTGAACAGTCAGTAACACTGATTCTTGGCGAGAATGCTGCTGGTAAAAGTATCTTCATGCGCACGATACATGGTGTAATACTTGCAGATAAAGGTGAAATACGGTGGAATGGGAATCTTATTAATAAGGAAATAAGAAAGGAGCAGTCTTTTGTGTTTCAGCACCCTGTATTCTTTCAAACTACTGTTGCGAAGAATTTATCTTTAGTGGCTCGATCATCAATAGCTATGGGTAAAGAGACAGATGACAACATTACAGAAATGCTACACCAGTTTGAATTAGATCATAAATCACATATGTACGTATACGCCTTGTCAGGTGGAGAGAGGCAGAAATTATCTATATTGAGAGCATTATTATCATCTCCAAAGGTATTATTACTTGATGAGCCTACTGTTGGAATGGATATGAATTCAATATCTATTGTATATAAAGCATTGCAGACAGAGATTGCTAAAGGCACAAAAATAATCTGGGTTACACATGATCTTAGAGAAGCCAGAAGGTGGGCTGATGATGTATTATTCATATCAGAAGGAACAGTATCAGAGTATGCAGAATCTGCCGAAGAATTCTTCTGTAAACCTAGAACTGAGCAAGCAAAGATTTTTCTGTCAGGCATTCAAACAGGAGGATAATAGTTTTGTATATAATGAGTTCAACTATAGTATTATATTTTATAATACTTCTATTAGGTAGCTTAGGGGAAGTTGTAGCTGAACAGAACCAAGGAACAAAGTATATTACCTTGTTGTCCACAACTTCAACCGAGGATTCAGGGCTATACGATGCCATATTACCTGTGTTTACAAAAGATACTGGTATTAATGTGCGTGTTATAGCTGTGGGTACAGGTCAAGCTATCAAGATGGCGGAACGAGGAGACGGAGATGTTTTATTAGTACATGATACAATAGCTGAAATGGATCTTGTAAATGCTGGGTATGTAATAAATAGACATGATGTTATGTATAATTATTATGTATTGATAGGGTTACAACAAGACACTATAGGAAAAGAGTATGATGATAAAGAGAATACTATTAATACTATTCTTCAGCATATATATATGAATAAGAAGCCATTTATTTCCAGGGGAGATGATTCAGGAACCGACCGTAGAGAGAAAAGTCTATGGAAAATGCTTGCATTAGAGCCGTGGAATGAATATGAAAGGTGGTATATGGAAGTAGGTGCAGGTATGGGCGCATCCTTAAATATAGCAGTGGCATCTGGAGCTACTATTTTGTCTGATATAGCAACATGGTTGGCATTTGGCAATAAGAAGGATCATGTTATTGTGTATGGTGGGTATGATAAGGTACTTTTAAATATGTATGGAGTAATGGTTGTAAATCCTGATTTACATGGTCATGTAAGAAAAGATGAAGCTGAGTCCTTTGTAAAGTGGATTACTAGTGATGAAGGGAAACAGGAAATTATTCAATATAAAGTGGATGGGGAACAGTTGTTCTTTGTTCCTGGTCAATAAGTTATCTTGTTAGAGGTTCTGTGAAGATTATAACCTGGAATGTAAATTCTGTGAGAGTACGTTTGGAGCACTTAATAGAGATGCTACAGACACATATGCCTGACATCGTATGTTTGCAGGAAATTAAGGTAGTGAATGAATTATTTCCTTACGATGAGTTGAAGAGTGTCGGGTACAATAGCGTTGTGCATGGCCAGAAAGGTTTTAATGGGGTAGCGTTATTGAGTAAGGCTCCAGCTTTGGAGATTAAGAAAGGGCTTGATGGAATGGATGGTGATAACCAGGCACGTTGGATAGAAGCTGGTTGGCATATAAAGTCTATCAACAAGATTCTGAAAGTGTGCTGTCTATATCTCCCAAATGGGAATCCTTGTAATAGCAGTAAATATGATTACAAGAAAGAATGGATGGAAAAGCTACATGCATATTCCATGTCTATGATAGATAGCGGTGAGATGGTTATAATGACAGGTGATTTTAACGTTATCCCAAGGTATATGGACGTATGGTCAGTAGATTCTGTAAAGAATAATGCAGTTTTTACTGAAGAAGTAAGAGCTTTATACCATAGAATAGTGCATTATGGCTGGGTAGATGCACAGCGGGTTCTATACCCACAGGAAGAACATTTCAGTTTCTGGGATTATACAAGTAGAGCATGGCAAAATAATCATGGAATGAGTATCGATCACATTCTTTTATCTCCGCCAGCAGCAGACTACTTGGTAGATTCAGGGATTGAGCTTAAAATACGTGATAAAACACAACCCTCAGATCATGCTCCAGTATGGTGCGAATTATCTATTACATGCGAGGAGTCAGAGTAGAAGTCCAAGCTTATTACGTGCTTAGGTAGTTAATAACGGTATTCTTGTTGTAGATAACACATATTATCTATTTAGTTCCAACTACTTTGTTGTATTCTTCATCCATAATTTCTGCAATGAGAACATCCTGCTCTGTAATGCGTTGAGTTGAGTGAGTTGTGAGTTTTACCCGTACTACACCGTAGACATTAAACCATTCAGGGTGATGGTTATTCTTTTCTGCGTGCATAGCAATCACAGACATCCATCCCCATGCCTGTATGAAACTCTCGAAAGAAAAAGTTTTTTCTATGGCACTCTTTTCTTCAGATACAGTCCATCCACAATGAATTAAGTTCATTGCGTGACTTAAAGCAACAGCCTGTTCTCTAGTCATATACCTCCTGAGTATAAAGATTATTTATTCAGCAACACAACATACTGGGATTATACAGAAATAAGTATAACAATTCATAAAAATATGCCCATAATTAATGTATATGCTATTACCCATTTATATAGCAAGTTTCCCACTATCAAGTGGAGTATGATTAGTCTGATTAGTAGATTCCTGATTATTATCATTATTATGTTGCGTAAGTATATTCTCAATATTTGCACGACCTACAGCATTTTCTTCAAGCACACGCATTAATAGGTAATCAATGTTTCTAATATGGTGTTTGGTTTCACTGTCAATAGTAGTAGTAGGGCATGTTGATTCACAGCGGTATGAATTCTCAATTTCTAATGCGCTTACAAACCTATCAATTGAGGAGCTGATGATATTTAATTTCTGACTAAAAAGATCCAGAGAGGGAACAAAGTCGGATAGTTCATCTGCAACTCTTTGCTGGTGTACATGATCTTTGCGGATGGCGCGTGACAGAATATTTAACTGTTCAATCTGTTTTTCAATTAGAGCAAAAAGATATATAGGATTATTATCTGTAATAGAATAAGAACTAGCAGTAATGCCATTAGGTGTAGTTTCTTCATGGTTGTATACAACTAAATTCAGAAACCAGTTTCGGAAACTAACGTGGGCATATGCTGATAATGTGCGATACATTACAACTGTAATTGTGCCTATCCCTCCTATAATAGCTGAGTATAGGAATACTAATGATATTTCACTTGCATGCAGGCTTGCCCTCTGAGAATACTCAACAACAGATACAATACATCCTGACAGAATAATCAAATAAGAAAGGGCATTCAGGAAAGATGTATGATCGTTGATCCTTGATGTCATCCACTCACTTATATCGTGACGTGACATCATATTTCCTGAATCTGTCTGACCAGAGGTATAGGATTTATTGTATGGTATAAAATACAGATTGCTGATTGTGTTTTTAAGAGAGAATTTTTCATTGTTTTTAAGTAGCATTAACTCTTTGATACGTACTGAGGAAAGAAACAGGCGTATGGTAAGTGTTGTAGGAATTGCTATTCCACAACATATAGCGCATCCTATAATCACCCCAGCGTATGGTACACTATAGAAAGCATCTAGGATAAATTCCTTCATAGATATCATCATGAATAATATTATTCCAATGAAACAGAACATGCAGGAAAGCACCGAGATTAGAAGAATAACAGGGGGATATGGTATATATTTCTTATGCATCGGAATCCTCATCATTAATATATTCACATATATAGAACAATACGGTTGTATCTACAACTGAATTCCACTTAGGATTGTGCCGTTTGCAATATACACTAATTGTACATCTGATGACAAAGAGTGGTGTGACCCAGCATCATTTACAACAGTCCCCGCAGATTCCCGAATAAACAGGGAGCCAGAGTTTATAATCTGTCTGTCTGCTGTAAGGATGATAGACAGATCAAATCTACCGCATGCCGTATAAAGCATATCCAGTATGGGACTGCCATAGCAGCGAATAAATGGATATGCTTCCATGATCTTTTTCACAGATGGGATTGCAGAGTATAGTGCATGAGGCGCACACCCTATCATTGCAGATCCTATATCTCTCTGCGCTGAGCATCGTAGACGTACATTGTTGCTACCTATCATCCATGCACCAGAACCTTTTTCAACAGCAAATAACTCATCACGAATCGGGTCATATATCACAGATGCTACAATCTCTTTATTATGTTCGAGAGAAATACTCATGCAAAAATGTGGAATTCCACATGCAAAATTACGCAACGAATCTAAGGGGCGTATAATCCATTTTCTTGTCTGGTCAGCACCATGTTCACATTGGGAACCCTGTGTTGTTTTTATATCCCATCCGTATGCTGGGCGTGCCTTTTTTAGATGATACATAAGATTATTAGCGATTTTATGTTCGGATGCATGCGAATACCTATCAGCACCAGTAAAAGAAGGTCGTAAGCGTTCAACCTCGATAAAACTACGTATAACTTGCGTAGCAGTGCTGCGTATAGCTTGAATCATCACGGAGATGACTGTAGAGCGCAGAGACATATATAGCTTCCATTCTTTAATTAATAAATACATCACAAGGGTGATGTATTAAGCATATCACTTTGATTCAATAAATTCTTGCCCAGAATACATATTTCATCTCATTTAGACGAGTTATTATATCAACAGGATCGCTTTTGTCTGCCATTTTAGTAGCTTGCAGAATTTCCTTATCGTACAGTCGCATAAAAGGATTAATTTGTAGCTCCTGGGAAATGCTGGTGGGAGAAGTTGGGATATTATTGTTCCTTAATTGTTCGGCGGTTTTCTCTGCCTGTATAACTGATTTATTATTAGGCATTACAAAGCGTGCAAATCTTAGATTCCTCAACGTATATTCATGACCAAAGAACATATCTGTATTAGGATCCAGCATAGCAAAACCAGAGAGAGTCATCCAGCATTCGAAAGGGGTACATTCCTGTATTCTACCGCAACCAGCTGAGAACATTGCATCACCGCAAAAGCAAACATTATCATTAATAAAATTGAATGATATATGACCAGTGGTATGTCCAGAGGAATCAAGGACTTGTACCATACAATTACCTAACTGAAAATACTCTGTAGGTTCGACCAATATGTTACATCCCAGAGGTAATCTATGCTTATCTGCTTTTGCTCCGATAATATCACAGTCATATAATTCCTTAAGTTGCATTGCTCCGTCACAGTGATCGTAGTGATGATGTGTAAGCAGTATAGAGCGTAACACAAGGTTCCTCTCTTGCAGAATACGGGATATAGGTGCGGCATCCCCAGGATCAACAACGCTAACATGTCCTTCCTCAGGGTGTGTGTGTATAATATAGGAATAATTGTCATCCAGGCACGGAATTGTGAAAATTTGCATATGACTCCCTAAATACAATGTTATAAAGTTCCCATTTATGTGGATAGCCACCTGTTTGCCATTATAACGTGAAAGTATTATATTCCAAATGGTTAAGGATGTTAGCAAGATTACAACAATTTTAAACTATGTGGAACACGTATATTGATTTTTTGACTGTGTTATTCCAGAAGGGTAAGAAATATAATGATACGTAAAGATTTGGATGTGCCACGGTCAGAAATTGTACGTGATTTTTACCTTAATACTGAAGTAGGTAGGTCGCTAAGCAAAGGGATCAGCAGGGTGGTTACCGCTAAATGGAATAATAGGAATATGAGAGTTGTTTGTGCAGGAGTGCATGTTCCTTTAGCTATACACCTTGTAAGATCATTGCCTTGGATAACATATCTGGTTTCAGATAACCAAATGTCAGACCTTTCTTACGGAAAGTCTCAAAGAGTGGTCGTAATGTCATCTAATTGGCCGATAAGCAATAATACATTTGATGCTGTACTGATTGTTCATTCCCTGGAAATGCATGATGACCCATGTAGTTTGATAAGGGAGGCACACCGTGTGCTTAATGTAGGAGGAGAATTAATAATTATTGCTGCAAATCGTTATAGTTTGTGGGCATACAGCCGGATTTCTCCATTCTGTGGATTGAAATGTTATGGAGTTCATGGGTTGTGATCTTATGTGTGTAAAT
>ENA-OREC01000793-OREC01000793.1-marine-metagenome-genome-assembly--contig:-NODE-793-length-14018-cov-12.677857_pt1 | contig 14018 bp, 8 predicted proteins | sample MGYA00248626_ERZ508543 | MGnify/ENA primary metagenome ERZ508543 (study PRJEB26211, sample SAMN05518279) | marine metagenome | isolation source: Puget Sound, Washington, USA | host: Bankia setacea... | reverse complement strand
AATTGTTCGTCAGTTTTTAAAAGATTTGTTTGTCAGTTTTTGGATATATATTTTTCACTAATTGCTTGAAGAATTTTTTGAAACCATGTATTCCCCAGTAATAACTAATATAGAAATGTCATTTATAACACTTAAATGGCAATGAAAGTTTAAACTACAGCAAAGAAACGTTGGTCAGTTCACTTCAGTTTGTTAGTTTCAAGTATATAATGCATATAAGAGAAGATTGAGGGCTCTGCTGCATCGTAATTCCTTAGCTTAAAGAATGACTGCGTACTTTTAATCTAAAGACAAACACAACTAAACATGGTTTAAAATGTCCACTTGTTCATCGTCCTTTCTATGTAAAAATCAAGCACCAAAAGTATTACCACCCGCATAAGAAAATTAATCCTTATGATGTTTGAATTAAAATATTCTCAGGCCGTTTTATCCTAGGTGTACTTTTAGTATGGTATAATGTTCTAGCATTGGTCAGTTGTCATACCTAGGTGAAATATCTGTCCTAGGACACAACAAAATGGCAACCTGGGGCTAAACTCCCTGAGCGATAGAATGACCCCTTTTCAATAGTTTCTGTGGTATAATATTGTTTGTATCAAAAATTGTTGTTGTAATCATTATAGGAAGGCAATATAGAAATAAGATGTGTTAACAATATGAAATATATATCGATAGAAAATGTGAAATATACATGCTAGTTTGATCTTTAGTCATTGACAGCTTTCCCATACAAACTGCCATAAGACTTTTACTTGTAGCACTAAAGCATTGTTAGATAAGCCCTGATAAATGTAAACAATTGTAAAACCTTTGTATACACCCATATACGCCCTCTTAAAGCAGATTTATGGGTGTTAAAAGTATAAACAAATCTCCAGTGAACAAATTATTGTAGTCAAAACTGATAAGGTTATGGTTTCAAGGCTATAAATTTGGATGTTATGGAAGATGAATACATATTATAAATGGTTTTGTTTGTCTATAACTTTCTTTAAACACATTTCCACTAAATCAATATCTCCCGGGTACAATAAATAACCAACTTTAAAACTGTACCATAATCGTCAAACAGCGTACATGTAACACTGGAGTTCAAACTAACCACCTCAAATCTCAACATAAAACGACACTGAGACTTGAACTGGCACAGTCATGTCTTTCCATAGTGTCCATAATCACTGTACAGAGCTGGTTTATTCTCTAGAAGTTGGTATAGTTATGATGACACAATATATTGTTTTACAATGTCTTCATAAACTGTGAACTCATTTACAATCTGCAGGAAATCATTTTTAATTTTCCCAGCGCCAAGAAATCTACATGTGTGTTGTTAAGTTTTAAAATATAAATTTGTTTAGCATATTGAACTGTAATGGATTTATGTACCTTTAATGTCCCTTTGAAAGCGACCCACTAAATTTTGTGAGGTAATTGTTTTACTGTTTTATGTCACACTTGTTATCTCTGAGACTGATTTAATACCAGTAGTTAGGAATGAGAAACCATGGTGTTCTATTTATGAACATATAAGTTGTAAGGAAAGAGGATACAGAGTTCTTATAACAGTTGTACATTTGACTGAGTCTACTGTTCATTAATCTGATTAGTTAAAACCCATGTTATCTTCATTATTCCAACACATTGTATAAGGGTTATTATCACAACTATCCTATATAATTATAAAAAAAATTTTTTTGAATAAAAACATCTCAACTTACATCAAAATCAGTGCCGTCTCCCCAGTCTGTCAGTGACTTCCCTAGTGGTGATTCCATATGCCAGCTTAACTTGCTGGAGGGTAAGTCCATCATGAATCTATTAGTCATAAAATCATTGCCAAACATGGACAGTCGACTTGATGCTGGTTCACTTGGCTGGTTATTACTAACGGTGTCACCTAAACCGTGCACCGAGGACACGTCATCCTTGTTTTCCGCCATGAAGGACTTGATCTCAGCGTTTAAAGCATTCTTCTTCTTCACCTCACGAGGATCTTTCTTGGTATTTCTACTCGACATTGATGCAGCAGATTTAGTGTGTCTAGAAGACTTGTGAGCAGACGGCGTGGAAGACTTCATGTACCCCATGCTCATGTCAGAGTCCTGGGATCCTCTCCTGTGGGTCTTGCCGAATTTCTAAACAGAATATGGATACAGATATTGTACCAGTCAGATAAAATTAGAAAGCTAACATTGACAACTTGTTTAATACTTATATAATATAATGACTACATGTACTCTTATAATACCCTCTGTGTCATAAAGTTGGGAGAATTTAAAAATGTGTAAAACTTGTACCATTAAAAGGTCAAGAAGTAGATTTATTATATGTATAGCTCACTGACAGTGTAATATATTCTTGATTTGCAAAGTTTATTTCTGTAGATAAATGCAGTGTCTATAAGGTCACTTTGGAATTGTGGGTGTTAAAGTACATGTCATCTGTATTATAAACCACACAGTCAAGATCAAATAGTTGCATCCAATACAGAACTACTATTGACTCCATACTTTGTTGAAAGTGAGGGATGAGGTGGGTATGGAATCAACTACTGTTCATCAACATTAAACATAATACTTACTGGACCAGCAGCTAGTGTGTGCTTGTTGCCTAGGTACCAGTTATGAGCTTTAATTAAGGCTTCTTGCTTCTTCTTCCCATTCACTAACCTAGCAGCAGAAAATACAAAGTCACATGTTTTGAGAATAAAAGTCTGAGAGATGTTTTCTATACAAATAATAGACAGCTTTCCATCTTAATTATCATGAATATACTATGGGTTCAGACGATCCAAATGAAAGGTTTCTTTAACACTAGTTCTAATATATTTCACATTTATACAGTGACCACAGTTTGTAATATTTCAGGTCAGTGTATCTGGCTGCTTCCACGGTTCGCACACTATCTGCTGTGGAGTTGGCAAATGAGATGGTCATGTGGTCACAAGGTCAAGCAGTTGGGTTTCCTTACCACACTAAGACACACCAATGTCAACCTCAAAGCCCAAAAAAATGATTTGTTTAATTTGAATTGAACGGTTTCCTAATTATTAAATAACAAATTGTTGAAAATTAATAATTCTGTATGATAAAATGTTTGGTGTTGGTCAATGGGTTTTAAATTTGTAAGTGTCAGATACAGGATTAGTTAAGACTTACTTTTTAATCTCACACAACATCTTAATGAGAATATTGTAGAACTTTGTGTCTTTGGTAGCTTGTTCCCTGTAAAACAGACAACACAGGGCATTCATATTAATACAACTATAGATACAATGTCATGTAATTAACACAATACACACATGTGTAAATGCACACTATCAGTTAAATATGTGTTCTAGAGATGGCAATCTATGTGGTGCAGGTAAGTGGGCACCACAGTTGCAATCAAGGAAATTCACATTTTTTTGCTGGTCCATGATAAAATCATACAACCAAAAATAACCAATTACTATTTTTTAAGTTGTTTTCTTTCTATACATGAAATCAGTACCGCTAACAGCACCTTGATACACTGTGACAAATAGTCTAATCACAAAATCAATGCCAGCAAGCCAGTTGGAATTCCAAGCGACTATAAATGGCATATGAATAATATAAAAATACTCAGCAATCAAATTAGCTATATCATAAATATTATTTAAAACAATGTATTTGAGAAGATAAACCTTTTGAATGTTAAAATTTTAGTAAAAGTCATCGTTTTGACACATCGGTTCCAAGTGACCAATGTCTATTTCTTATCTATTTATATTTGTTGTAAATATGTGTACATTGTGAATGAACATAACTATACTGACATAAGGTCTTTGGCTTTGCCAGTGAGATGGGCAAGTTTTAAGTCCCTGTGATGCCTCTCCACTGCCCAGTACATGTCTGAGAAGTCTGTATTACCCAGCAATCCCTGAAATATACACACAGAATCTAAAGATATGGTAAGTGTACAGTCATGACTCATAATTACAATGTCGAAATTTATATGTGACGGTAATTAAAAGCAAAACAAATACATGTATAAAAGAGGAGATCATATTTGGTTAAACATGCAATAGAAATCAGGCTTATCAAGTATACTGATAGCGATGTAGTGGCATGTCTGAAATAATCAGCAAGACTGGTATGGAACTTCAATGTCATCTAAAAGAATGCACTGGCTACTGTCTCTCACCTTATCATACTTGAGTGTTTTCAGACCAGCCTCTATGTAGCCCAGCTGGGACTGTCCCTCTTTATACGGGTTCATCACTACAGCCATCTTTAGATTGTTTTTATTGAACCATTTAACTATCAGGTCTGTTGGTTGTGTTCATTTCTGTAAACGAAAAAAAATTAACAACATTTATAAAACACCATTTATAATCAGTCATTTGTTGTAACTTTTGAAATTACTTAATGGATCTGAAATATTCATTTTCAAAACAATTGAGAAAATATTAATGTATCAATCTAAAGGAAACATTCTCTTTGTCATATTGAATTACTTATCATTAAAGAGATTCGAAAGCATTTATTCAACTATAAACAGTTTCTCGATGAAGGTATCCGAAAACAAGGCCAGAGAAAAGGGGACTAACAAAGTTCCAACTTTCCCCAACCCCAGAGTCAACATAAAACGCAAAATGTTTAACTATTCTCTTAAATCATGGAAATTCATCGTAAATGTTTAACATGGTAATTGCCTTTTTAATTAATTGCTTATTTACCTGACTTTCAATTGCTAATTGGGGCACCTGCTAAGTTTATTTTCAAAACTTAGAGAAATTAACTGTGATGTCAACATGCCATATTATGCCAAAAACATTCTCTGTTACTACAATGTATCTGACAAAAGTTTACAAGTTTCTTACAGTTTTTTACATACAGTGAGAAGCGTGTTGTCAACAATCAAACTAAACAAGACAAACATGGTGGGTGGGGTAGGAAAGTTTGGTTATCTGCCACTAGCGAAGAAACCGAGAGAAACTAAATAGAGAAACTGATAAAATTATAAATAATAAACACAATCCTGCATATGTATTCTGTCTTCAAACAAACAATGTTGTAATTTAAGTACAGACCCTGTAAACCGACTCTACTCTCATGTCACTTTGTTGACAACTTGCCATAGTTTGATCACGTGACATCCTAGATACCTTACGCCATGTTTTGTATAAACTAGTACCCAACCGTTTGGAAGGGACAAGTTTAATCTGCGGTCCAGTTTATTAGCGATATTATACGCGGTCCCTAATCTGCGGCACATTACAGGTAGTTGGAGAAACTTGGTTTCATGAACCAACGTGGCGGTAGGGCCGTCATCGTTGATCGCGATATCGATGTATCAACGATTCGGAGCTTCCTATAAATCACCGATTCAAAGTTTTGGAGTATCGATACAATTTAGGCCTACTCACACTCAGAAACTGAAATAGGTTGTGCATTTATTAATACACATTGCGAAACCCGTCCGTCCGAAGGTCTTGACCGATACATTTTGATTGGGACCGACGATATTTGTGATGGTGTCGGCCAAGATGTAAAAAAGAATAAAGATTTAATTTTAATCAAGTATCAAACACCGCCTAAAAATAAACATGACGTATTTGTTTATCAGAAACCGCGTTTGTATCCTATTAGAACTTATTATAGCATTGAATTTTAGCTTATAAAATAGGGTTTTCACGCTGAATGTGTCCCATAAAGCAATGGCTTAAATTTACTAGATTTTATTATGTCAATCAAAAAGGTGTTGACCATGAATAACGGATGCGATGTACATCTATAAAACATTATACTCAGTATTCATATAGATTGAAATCATACGTTCCATTTAGAAAGTCTCCAGGACTACACGTATGTCAGACTGTGTCCAAATACCGCGATGACATCGTAATAATGCATTATTACATCCTCAGATAACTATTGTTTGGCTTTCAAACGGTACATTTTTCTGTGTCTCTGAACTAATAGTGAACTCAGACCCACTGAAGCATATTGATTTGTTCCGACATGACGATTATGTAAATGTCGATGTCGCGACGACAGGTGACAATTCGTCGCTGCATTCAACTGTAGTCAACGCGCTGAAAGTGCTGCACGAAGAGGGTTTTATACCGTTTTTTTTTAATGATTATTTCTGCGATAATGCGTGTATGCCTAGTGTATACCAATACAAATATTTTCTCTACATCGATGGATTTACCAGTTGTTCATCTAAGAGGATATATTATTAAAACATGTCACACGTTTAGATCTAATTTTAGGGAGACATTAGTCTTAGATCAACAAATAATAAAAAATGTTATGTAAAATGACATGCTACAACAATCACACATCGCATCAACATGTATAAGTTCAATCACGTGATTACCAATCAAGACAGTAATGTTAATGCAAATCTTTAAAACGTATTGTTCTTAAATAAAACAGTTCATAAATACATGTATGATACTGTCCCTGGGATGGCGATATATGGAACTCATACAAACCTCGACATTTGGCTGGGTGTTTTAATACGATACAACGTGACAGATAATACACGATATAGTCTAATCTACTATATAGTCTAGTCCACTATAGGCACATTTATGCCTTAAATAATGAGCATTGGGCCAACTAGGTATTACATAAATGTTATTTTAAAAGTGTTAGCAGATTGAACACAACCTTTATAGAACCATTTTACTTTGCACCTATAATTGTCAATGCCATCATATCATCGATCATTTCTGATAACCACCAGGTACCATATAGCTTGGTTAAGTGTTGTACATAAAACTGTTTGTATTCTTAAAAGAGCTTTTTAGCAATTTTGACCCGACTTTTGGAAATGGAACATGCTATTTTTTCTTTCTTCAAGCAGCCACACAGATTGTCTCGCATATCACAAACGTCATAGCTAGAACACTGAATCATTGTTGAAAGGGGTGGTGCAAATATGACACGATCAAACTGGTTGTTTTGACGTCAAAGTTTGATCTCTGATCGAAGATCATTTAGCCCAATGTAGATTAGTTGAGTCGCATGATTATGTAGCGAAATGGTTAAAAATAACAACATACTGTACCGGTGTGTGCGAGTGTATATGTGTATTATATAGATTATGTTAATAACCCATATCAGTCTTGAAGACCCAAGGCTATACTTAACTTTATAAATGCATATACATGTATAAGTTATCTTCGTTTTCGTTGCCCATGTTGATGAGATCTAAATTCACAATGATTGTTGAGACGATTGGTTTGAAACCGACACAAACATACTTCTCTTAGAACACCCTATGTATGGCAACCCGTAGGGTATCTCCCAGTGTAGGTTTGTATATTAATGAATTGACTTGCCCACAGTACGGAGGAAATACTTTTTTTCAGATTAAATACAGTAAATACGATGTTGATGGCTCAACGGTCGCAAGACACTGCCGGAATGCCACTGTGCGTCTCTGTTATACAACTAAAGCGCCTCAAATGATGTTGTATACGTAGGATTATCTTCGTCCACGTCGCCCCCAAGAAGGTCAGTATAATAGCCGTCGGTAAATAAATGCCTATATAAACTAAAAAGTCATCGTAGTGTGGTTGTACGTGTTGGTGGTTTGAAGTTATGATCACCGAGTAGTAAAGAGTAGTCTTAATGGAAAGGGAGAGAAAAACGGATTGATTCAATTTACTGGATGTGGTGTATTCAGGGCCTTGACTATACAGGCTAACCGAGTCGATGTATATTAATTTTATAAGGACCTGTGTTAGGACATATGTACCCGTTAGAGTATCCCTTTAAGCTCAACCTGTGGTTAAAACAACCTACCAAAACATATATAGATTTATTTTTGTCTATATGTATACAGTGAACTCTTTTTAAGAGGGCCAATTGCAGGATATATATATATATATATATATTCACACACAAATACGCTCGTTTGTTTAATTACTCTAGTAACGTTAATCTCTTCTTATTGATGTTATATAAGTATCCATCAAACATCAACTACGAACAAATAAGCAGTTTATGCAAGAATTAAATCATATAAAAAGGCACTTATATTCGTGTTCGTTTAATTATTCTCTGATGTAAAAGTCAAAGTCCTTTCAGTCAGATAGCGGGTTCATATGGCGGATTTTGTTTATTCATTTTTAAAATGAGAATTTAAAAAAAGAGTTTTTTTTTCGAATAAGATAACGATGTTAATGGAAAACACTGTGTCATAAATATTTAGCGTGTAACCATGGAATAGATCATTGATCATCATTCAAGCAGGAGAACTATCGACTGGGAAAAATATTTTACTAGAGAAAGATGTTATTCCAAACAAGACCTTACACTACTGCATGTAGTAGAATAGTCCTTGATCGCCTTGGAATGACTGCATTAATTTGGCATCAGGTATATCACATACCTATAGGTTATAGGTCCGTGGTTATATCTACCTATCTTTCAAACAAATCGGGAAAAAACACATGAATATTTATCTACGTGAAAAGTCGGTATATATATAGACGTTTATTTGTGTTCATTTTTGAAGAATCATTTTGTATGTTACTAATGTTAATGCTTTCATATTTTGGTTGATCAGTATCATCTATCGGTCTCATATAAACTCCGATGACAAACTTCTAAGTTTTGTTAATAAATACCGGGAATTCTGTTTGCATATTTCACGGAAATAAAAATGCCATTTTATCTCTGTGTACGAACAAGTCTACACGTTTATTAAGTGTGTAAAACCGTGGCATATTGTTTGACAGATGGGTAGCCGCTTAATTAGAGCGTCTACAATAAACGCGTCAACAACAAGGTAATTGGTTTAATTTCATCGCAACTGATCAAAGGATTTGGTGTCGCATACCTGTAAATGTCACGTGACTTTACACCCGAGGTTAATTCTAGTATGGAGGACCTGCATCCCAAGTCCGTACGTGCGGTTTATGTAGTTAGCAAATATTGGCCGATTTGGCAGACCAATCACTGTTTTCTATAATTTATAAATAATTTAGCTTATAGGAAATGTGTAAACGCACATTTTCTTGACAAAACTACGCCCATTTTTAACACACAGATATGTGAAGTTGAATATCGGAAACGAAGTATTCCTCCTTTCTATCTATGTGTACACTGTTTCTAATGATTGGATACACACTTTATAGTGCAATGGCGAACGGTGTCGGACGGCTGGGATAAACTTTCAATGAATGATTTCCCAAAAACGTGGATTATTGGTGACATTTTGGATCTTACTACGACATCAATGTGTGTAATTTTATTTCAATCGTATAGTTTTGGATTTGCATAATTAGTAAGTTATGTGAGGCATGGTTTAAGAACGGTGTTTTACATACCTACACATTGTAGCGATTTTAGGTTTGTTTATTTAAGAGACTATGCAACAAGTAAAATGTATTGGCATAGAACATGTGTCATGAACATTCACTCGTGTTGTACTTTGTTTACTGACTGTTGGAATTTAACGTTAATTAAACATACCCTGTAGACTTGTTGTGTAATTTTTTTTTATTATGATAACAAGTTAATTTAACTAGTACAGAATTGAACAATAATTGTATTATAACTATTTTTGAAGTTATTTTATAGTCTATAGCTCTAATAAATTTCCAATTAGATTGTGCTTGATTTGTATTGTAAATTAATTATTTTTTAATCCACTTCAAACATAATATGTTGTGGTGTGGATAAGACGTGAAATACTAAACATACATGTATCTACGAAATTTAATTTTCAATTTAATTAATTTAATGATTACAATTTTTATTTTTGTTGTTGTTAAAATATTGTTCTTGAGAAACTTGCTTACCACCGTGTCTTTGCTTCCATTTACAGATAGAGCCATGTAAAGTGAAGCTTGTTCAAAATGCCAGGAGAGTGTGATTTAGTTAGTGTATTCACAAGGATTTTACATGTGTAGTATGAGTGTCTGGATACGTACAGTAACCATGGATTTAACAAAGATTTTTTACGCAATTCTTTTATTATGGATGTTGACTATAAATGGGACGTATGCAAATTGTAGTAATGACGAGCATGTGAGCTTGCAGTATCAAGTCAGGGAGGAGCAAAGCCCACCTGCACTTGTGGCCCACCTTGCAAATGATCTAAACGCCACATTTGGAGCACCTTATCAAAAAGCATTCTTCATGAACAGTGAAATTGAGACAGCTTTTGACATCAACTACAACACTGGCACTATTCAGACGAAAGTCAGACTTGACAGAGAAACAAAAGATAATTTTATGTTCTTTGTTCAGAAGAATTCTACCACTTTATGTATAGCCATTACTGTAACAGATATCAACGACAAAGCACCAACTTTCTCATCAAGTCACCGAACATTAGAAATTCCTGAAGGTGCCCCACATCATAAGGTGTCTCTGGTCAGTGCTATTGATGAAGACATTGGGGCTAACTCTATTGCAGGATTTCGTCTAGCTTCAGGAAATGACGACTATGCATTTAACGTCACAGGTAGATATGCCGCCTCTGATCAGCACAAACTACTGCTTGATCTGGGAATTAACGGAACCCTGGATTATGACTCAACCACCTTCTATACTCTCACTATTGAAGTTTTTGATGGAGGAAATCCGCCTATGACATCAACTATGACAGTGGATATTAACATTCTTGACACCAACGATAACTACCCAATCTTTAATCAAAGTAAATACTCAGCTGCGGTATATGAAAACACAACTGTTGGAACGAGCATTCTAGAAGTCCATGCAACTGACCAGGACTCGGGTGACAATGGCAAAATCAGTTATTCAATTGATAAAAACTCAGACCCTGATGAAATTTTTACTATCAATGCAGAAACTGGGGTGGTCACTCTGAACAAGATGTTGGATTATGAGCTGAAAAGAAGTTACAAAGTTTTTGCTGTGGCCAGTGATCATGGTAACCAGTCAATTTCAACGCAAGCCGTCCTTGAAATTGATGTCTTGAATATTAACGAGCTCCCAGCAGAAATATTTATAACCTACAACAACAACACACCCAGAATCATGGAAAATGCGTCCATTGGTTATTTTGTCGCCAGAGTTTCTGTAAGCGATCCTGAATCACCAGAATCTGAGAGTAATAATATTGCTGTTAATTTACACGGAGGGGAAGGTAAATTTTCGCTGAACAAAACTGGAACTGGTACTTTTAGTTTAAATGTTGCTCAAGAACTAGATCGCGAGACCAGGTCCTCTTATAACTTAACCTTGATAGCTTTAGATGCTGGCTCCCCACCGTTGTCAGCTACAATGTCCTTCCTTTTACAAATTGATGATTTTAACGACAATGCTCCGGAGTTTAGAAACAGTCCTTATGAAGCGTTTGTGGATGAGTTATCAGAAGCTGGATCATATGTGTTATCTGTTAGTGCTGTGGATATAGATGTGGATGAAAACGCGCGGATTTCTTACTCAATTAAATCAAATGCTGGAGGTAATTCTGATTGGTTTGAAGTGAATGCAGAGTCTGGGTTGATAACGACTCGTGGACAGGTAGACTGTGAGGTGGATTCACACCCATCATTCTGGCTAGTGGCAACAGATCACGGGTCTCCACCTCTCTCTTCCAGTGTGTCAGTCACCGTGTCTGTAAGAGATGTGAACGACAAGGAACCTACATTTGACACCAGCCTTTACACAGCCTCTGTACCTGAAAACATGACTGTGAACTCGTGTATTTTACAGGTAAGCTTTACAGATATGAATTAAGATCACACAAAATTTTGTCTACAGATTTGAATCCAGACTATTAACTTTTACTGCCCAAATCGTTTTTAAATATTTCAGGTCAAAATCCTTTTCCCTATTTATAGAAAGGGTTACAGAAGATTTGTGCAATTATTTTATATTACAAGAAGTAAGGTTTTGTATAAAATAACTCACACATTTCCACGGCTCTAATTGGAGTCTAAACAAAACCACTGCTAACTTAATTAAGTTGATTATCAACATCTCTATAAGTTTTCTTCTATTGGGTTATACACAAACTATACTCCTTCAAACCCTTAAGTATAAAAAGCCAAGTCTGAATTTTGTTATACTCTCTTTGATAGAAATTTATTTGCAGTCCCAGTTTTCCATGAATATAAATTTAGATATGGTTTTTGTTTTGTAAATTAAATTTCAAACATAAAGATCTGGCATATGATAAAACACTCTACCTGTTCAAAATTAGGACACACATTTCTGTTTGGTTTTTATACACAGTATTTTGTACAGTTTCTTCCGTGTTTTACATTTTCTTCGGCGATTGCAAATTTGAAAGCTGATGCAGAATTGTGAATTTACTTTTTCTGAGGCTCAATTATCAGTACTTATAAAGTTAGTTTGTTATCACTGTTTGATTAAACTTTTGGTACATGTACATGTATATGTAAACTTTACCTGGTTTGACAGTGCCGCTAGTGTTTGACTACGAAATCTTGAGTTGACACGATTAGACTTGACAAGCCCTTATGAAAGACAGGCTCTATTATGGTGATCATTCGCATGTCTATCAAATTCAAATTAAATACACTTTCATATTAGATAAAAGGTCTTATTAAAAAATTGGCATCAGGTCGATAGTGGGATAAAAAGTTGAAGTCATTAGGGAAATTGAAGATAAACATTTCAGTGATTTGGGTTTGATTTTGACTGAGTAGATATGGTGTTGAATATTTGTGTCGCCCAAGTAATCGCAGTTCCAAAACACAGGGGGCAAACAAGCCTTTTGTGGCTAATGCATATGTTTACCTACTCCTAGATTAGGGAACTTGGTTGTAGATAAGTGCGAGACTTGAAACTTTGAGAGAAAGGGGGAATCTGTTTGTATCATACATACATGCAAATTCACCAGGTCCCTTTTGTGCTTAACATAGATATAAAGGTTTTGTTTTAGAGAATATGGTATGGGGTTAAGAGTTGTTGCTTGTTTTTGCGTAAATGTTGAATAATGATAACATGGCTGACTCAATGTTGCATAACGCTAACTGGATTTCATGGGAAAGTGTACATGTTGTGGCAGGGATTGAGGGATAAGCAGGCAGTGTAGATTAGAGTTACAGTGGTATATCAGCTGCACAAATTAAGACTTGATTGAAATTTGGCAGCTTCTTATAAGTGACTATAAATAACAAGATTATACAGGCAGCTGACTTAATTGTTTATTGAATGTCATAGCATTAATTTGATTTGTGTAACAATTCATTGACTTCATACCAACACCTGCAAACCATTGAGAATATTGTAAGTAAAATGTGTTAGAAATGCTCAGATTCGCAGAGAGATTTGTATGTTTTGGGGCGCTTTCTAATGTAGACTTACAGACAATTGTTTTCTGCTTTCCAACTTTCCTATTCAACTGTTCATTGTTTTTATTGCATTGCTATTTATTTTCTAATTGAAAGTTGAAGTGGAGATTGAAGCATTTCGCCTATTTTGCCTGCTAGTCCACTTGAGTTTAAATAATGTGCTAACGTGTGGAAAGAAGACATGCACGTCAGTTGTTGGATTTTCAAATTTCTGATTTAAAACAAAATTTGCTGGTATACACTCGGAACAGTTGCAGTAGAACAGCTGGTTTCAATCACCCAATATTTTATTTATCAAGTTGTTATATTCAATTCATCTGCAGGTTATGATACTTAAAATAAAGAATTTGAAAAACAACTGCATCAGCAACATGTAATCTAAAGCTGTTTTCCTATTGTTTACATTTGAATGTTACAATCTTAAACAACCGGTAGAGTATTAACTAACCAGCACATGCAGCTTTAATCCATTGCTACTGATTACCTCTGTGGCATCTCTAAAACAGCACACATTAATTAGGGAGATACACGAGTTTCAATTGAATTCAGGCATGTTGGGTTTCTCATTGGAGTGATCTAAGTCTGGGATAAGTGAAAATGGCACCACTATCTTTTCATATGATTAGCTTGATGACATTTTATTTTTAGAAATTAATGTTTTGTGTGTGTGGTAAAACTGCTATCAAAGTCTTTGCAACATTAGATTACAGGCAACAATAGTTTCAGAGAGCGA
>ENA-OREC01000792-OREC01000792.1-marine-metagenome-genome-assembly--contig:-NODE-792-length-14021-cov-15.193703_pt1 | contig 14021 bp, 8 predicted proteins | sample MGYA00248626_ERZ508543 | MGnify/ENA primary metagenome ERZ508543 (study PRJEB26211, sample SAMN05518279) | marine metagenome | isolation source: Puget Sound, Washington, USA | host: Bankia setacea... | reverse complement strand
GTATCTATAAGCTACTTTGTCACAAACCCATCAGTAACGGTATCTATAAGCTACTTTGTCACAAACCCATCAGTAACAGTATCTATAAGCTACTTGTCACAAACCCATTCAAATGCTTCATGTTTAATATACTGTGTTTATTTGTTTTTCCAATTTTCTCTCAGTCGATCATGATTTATATTTTACATGCATACATAATTAAGTGATAACATATAGAAGGCATGCTAATTCAACATTTCTGACTTCCACACATGTTACAAAACTTACAAATGCATATACATGTATATCAGCGTATTGTTAACATATCATAAACTTGTTGCTTTATTTGGTCAAGAGCAGACGTGCATAACAGCTGATAAAAGACCCCTTTATAGGCATACATATCACAAATTTGATTACAAACTGAAACCATTTTTTTAAATTAAAACAACTATTTTCTCTCACAAGATTGTGACTGTTCAACTATGCAAGCTACATACAGATGTTTGACTAAGGTTCAACTCAATATTATGCTTTTGAGACATCAGAAAAGTTGTTACACGTCTTCACTTAAAATAATCTTTGGCATGGGCAAATAAAACCACACTTTTAATTAACCTAAAAATAAATGTTTACATTCCACACAATGAACTAATTTCTCTCAAATTAACTTCTTTAAAATAAATATAACGGGCAAGGTGGGTGGACAAGGCTATTTACATAGACTGATTAAGGAATGGATGTGTACAGACTACAGCTTCATACATGTCATCATCATCTTCTTATACAACTTGAGGTGGTTCCTTTCCTGACAGTGTCTCATATAACTAATAAACATGACCTGACCCTTATATCTCATGTTGGAATGGTTTGATGAATGTAGGACGTTGAGGTGACTGGGAGAACTGTTGGTTAAGTGTGATCGGTTTACACCTTTCACCATTAAATATGGGATTGTTGGAAAAGGACATTAGCCAAATGTGTGCAATAGGCTAAAAGGTGAATGGAATGGAAAATAAAATCAATCTAATTAATACACACAAGAAGCCATTGGCACCAGTAATACAAAAATATTTGTTTGAAAAGACCTTTTGCATTGTACAGTTTCAAATTGAAGATTAAAACAGAAGAGAATTCAAGATTAACACAAGGAAAAAGCATATATTTGGTTCATCATGTAAAATTATTAGGTCTATGCTCCAGAAAGTAGAGAACAAATGGTTTAGTTGTATGCCTTGTCTGAACAGTATTCTCTAAATATCAGTTTTCAAATAAAAGCGTTGCAGAAATTTGGCCTAGCAGACTTTCTGTTTCAAATTTAGCTGCTTGCCTTAAAAGCTGCATCACATGTTTCCAGCTAAAGTTCAAGCAGCAAGCCTCTGTCACATTTAGCTTTCAATAATTTGCAGCAACATTCAAATACATAATAATCCACTCTTATTTCTCAACCACATGCTCCAGGCTCAAACAACTAAACTCTGAATTCTGCATAAAAAACTTCAGTCCAACACTTAACATATCAGCTTAAGCTTCACTCTCAGCCTGCAGAGACATTTGAGGATTGCGCATGACTGGTTTGACTTTTGCATGCTCCAGCCAGGGTCCAGTGCCTTGTGCATATCCTTTCTACAGAATCTAACTACATTCACAAACAGTCCACCAATCTGGTTCTTTCTATAACAAGCAGTGTCAGTACAGGGTAACAAACTGGTAACATACACTACCATGAAATCGGGTGTTTTTGTTGGCATAAAGGTTTTGTTTGTTTTCTTTATGAAGACATTGATTTTCAAGTAAAATTATGCTATGGTTTTCAAAATGGGTATCAGTGTTGTCATAAAGATATGATTACTGTTTTTTATGAAGACATCTTTATGTGGAGTTATGCTATGGGCTCCCAAAAGTGAACACTCTTGAACATATCCTGAAACATAGATACTCCCATGCATATATTCCCTGACTTAAACTTAAAAGACTTAATGATCTAATTTACCCAGGAAATTATTGAACACTTTGCCAAACAAAACACTCTGATTTCACAGTACTAAAACATGTGAAACACCATGCATACAACAGTACAGACATTTTAACATTCATGTCATAGGAGGATGAACAACTTGTCACATGCAGGCAAACCAGTACAACAATATGTACTTGATTATTACTATATATCTCTTTCAATAGTTTCGATTACGTTTTTCACTGATTTAAATTATTTTAAGCATAAACTTTAAAGCATCAATATGCCTATCAATGATTGTCAGGTAATATTTGTTTGGTATATTAGCTCTTTGTTGTTGTCTAAGTATGATACTTGCAATGGATGCCTGCAAGGTGACAATGTAAAATCATGTCTACAGAAAAACAAAACAGCACTTGATTGGTTAAATTATGACAATATTTTAAAACTTGTTGCCCACCTCATGTTGCTTTGTGTCTGTTTTGTGTGATTCAAAACAAATGTTATTATCATACATTGAGGCTTTAATTGAGATTAACCCAAGAAAGCTCTTAAGTTCTATCTTATTGGCCAAAACATTGTCTGTACACTGATTGGTTGAAAAAGTAGATTCAAACATTTCATTGGTTTAAAAAAGGGTGTACAGCTTTTTGATTGGCAAAGTAACAACGATTATTCAGATTGGCTGAAATATTGTCATAAGTATCCATTCAGAGTGCTGCATGAACATGACTGTGAGATGTGAAGATCATAGGGGAGGGGGTTTAAACCATACACTACCTGGTCATTTCTGCTTGCACTGGTTTCATCCTAAACATAACATTGCACAAAAGAGAAATAAAGATCACAGAATGGATGGATGGATGATAAATTGTAGACGATTGGCTTCATGCCACATATAAAAGCAAATATCAAATATATAGCCTAAAACGAGGGTAATTTTATGAAAAGGATCGTCCACAATACAAACAATACATTTTTTGGTACACAAAATGCACACTACATGGTAAAATTAATAAAAATAGTGTAGATGATGGAAAAATGATTTAAAATACAATGATCGACCTATGAACCTTTTCCAGTATTGAAGTTTTGTAATAATGTAGAAGGGTTCTTGATATGAATGTTCAAAATGAGATCAAATTAAACTGAAAATAAAGCATTCATTCTAAAAAAGGCACAGACAAAAATATAAAACGCATGCAACATTTGAAGTACTCGTTATCAAATATGCAACGTAAATGTTCCTGCTTGCAATTATAAGTGAAGTATATAATGTGAATATCAAATTTTGCCAGTGACTAGTTTTAGACTTTTGGAATTCTTATCCCAAGCATAGTTTGGTGAGCTACACAATACATGTTACAGTTCCACCTATATGTTGAGGGGTGACTGTTAAACTTTCATAACTATACATGAACAAGGTATTTGTGACCGGAAGGTTCCCGACAAATATATATAACAATAGTGCTGTCAAGTTGACTCCCAAGACTGGTTTTATATCCCACAGTTTTGCATTCTCAGGTTGTACATCCATAACCATGTCAGTCCATGTTTGTGTTGGTAACATTGACCATGTATTTTGGAATCAGTGAGAACATAACATATGTACTTGCATAAGGTGTTGAGGTCAAATCTGAGATAGCACATATAAACTTCTACAAGTTTATCCTTACGCATTAAATAAGAGCAAACATGAAATATTTTCTTCTTATCACTATGAGTTGTAAGTTAAATATTGGCTGTCACTCTAACAAAAGTCAAAACATTCAGTAAAACAGGTTGCTTTGTTCTGAAATGTTTAGTGTGATTATTTTCAACTATATTTTATTACGGAATTATTTATTTATAAATTGGAGCAAAGTATCTTTTCCTTGATAAACAAATCACTGCTGAGTCATTCAAATAATGCAATAAACTGAAATTTTCCCATATATGAATCAGTCGAAAAATGAGAGTGTTTTCAGAGATATATGCCAAGTTTTAATTATTATAATATACAAATAACTCATCTTGTTACACCTGGCTTTACAATGGTCTTGCAGAGCTACACAAACAACTGACCTAGTTATAGATAGTTACGACCTAAGACCAGCAAAGAAACCCTTACTAGCCACACCTACCTGCACAAGTTGTACAATGTTGTCATGACTATCAGACCCTTGCTTCTTATTGGCCAGGTTCATTCTCTCTATCTCCATGTCACCCTGAAAAAATACTAAAACCATTAAAAAATAATATAACTATATGACAAGGGCAGATCTTTCTTTGGGGTTTGAACTGAATGGGTTTGTATTATTTTGATTTCCAATACTGCACTAGCTAAATTTATTGTTGTTTTTAAATTGGGAGCCTGGCTACATCTTTGTATTAATGTATAGGTAAACAGTGAGCCTTGACAATTGGCCTATTCCAACCATAGGCAGTGTTATAGGGTACTTATGTGTGTAGACAACGGTAGTTGCTAGTGAATATTTGGTCATTTCAACTAGGTTCATGCTCGTTGGCACCGATGTTTGCGTTCCGGTGGTCTTCGGTGTGACTTTGCAACTCAATGCTCGCTGTTTACCTATAGTGTTGTAGAAAATCTACTATTACCCTGATATTGTATTATACTTTCATACCCAAAGCAACTTAAATTAAATGTAAAGGAATGCTTGAATCCAGTGTAATGATTGGCTTTCTCAATGTAGTATTCAATTCAGGGCAAAAACAGTTAAACTAACATAGCAGATAGTTAAAAACTGTATTCACTATTGTAACTACAAATTTAGCATTTATAACTCTTGTATGCAACAACACTATTGCTAAATTCACTGAAGATGTAAATAACAAGTATAACAACAATATAAAGCAGATGTAAACGTTCTCTACTGTATCAATTCTAGCATAAAACAGAGAACATAAAGTTATAATTTCTATGTAAACAATTAACTGCATTTGTAAAACAATAACTGCATATGTAAACAATTAAATGCATATGTAAACAATTAAATGCATAATGTGAACAATTAACTGCATATTTAAACAAGTTAACTGCATTTGTATACTAGTAACTGGATATGTAAACAATTGTTTTGGTATGTTAATAATTAACTGCATTTGGAAACAATTAACTGATTCCTGTCAAATATAAAAACTCTAGACTAGGATTATACTTGTATTTCCAGAGACTAATCACTAACATGCTTTAACAACTGAAAGAATACAATTAGCCTTGAACATGCTGTGATCTGGAGCAAAAACTTAAATGTACATTCTAATAACTACAAATGCTGATGTCTTCTACAAAATAAATACATTTGTACATATGTAAAACCAACTAATAAAGAATGGTATATTACAATATGTATCAGAATAAGTTTACAGTTCACTTATTAGCAGAATACATTTGTAACCTGTAGATTTACAATCTTAAAACGTGCTTATTGATAAGTCATAAGAGTGAACTAAGACAATTTAAAGTGTTACTAATAGTTTGTGTTTGTAAGATAGGTGTCTATATAATATTTCAGTTTACTAAAAGGTAATGAATACAAGATCTGAATCCCCCAAAAAAGTTTGCCATTTTGAAGTTTTTCCAGTCAAGGCCGTGTCAGATGATTTATTGTGTTAATAATGATAAATAACAAATTCAGACCAGGAATAAAACAGTGTTTACATCACAAAAGGCAACCAAAGTTTTGACAATGCCCTATGTATACTTCCAAAAATATGACTGCCTAAAAATTGTTACCTGGGTAGTGGTTGATGTTGTAAAACGTTCCATTATAAAGTCAATCCTGGGTATCCCATATGCTCATGTTGTGAACTATTGTTATTTTTGGTTTACTTTCTCACCCAATGTTATTGATGCTTTGAGTAATCATTTTTACACATTCTTTCATGTTTAAACTCTATAAAGCATTATTCCATTTACGAGATCACGGAATAAACTGGTGCCTTAATAAATTTTATATTAAAGCAATAAAATCTTGATTGATATCTGTCTTTTCCTCTTTCGAACAATACTCAATACTTTTATTGTTAATTGACATTTACCAACAAACGTCTCACAAAAGTCCTTGTTTATAGTCCTGTTTTCTGTAAGAATCCAGTTTAACATTTCTAGTTACAGTTAACTAAATATGTAAATAATAAACCACATACATAAACAATTAACTGCATACATAAACAATTAACTGCATACATAAACAATTAACTGCATACATAAACAATTAACTGCTTATGTAAACAATTAACTGCGTATGTAAACAATTAACTGCGTATCTCAACAATTAACTGCATATGTAAACAATTAACTGCAAATTTGAATCCTGTTCAACATTCCTATTTCCCTTGCAGGCCACTATAATAATCACTAGACTGATCAACTGTTATGCCACAAACCTATCTTGTTCTTCCGTGCAGTATTTAGATTATCAGTTTTGAAATTAAATACCTCTTTCCTAATATACACTGATCCAGTTACCTTATAAGTAGTTAAGTCATTTAAACTAAAAACAATTCCTCTATTGTTATGAGTGTGTATACATTATATAAAATCAATGAAAAGACAATACCACTAATGGCTTATAACAGGCTTGTACTAGGAGTAAAAAAGAACCTAACTACCAATTTATACATGAAAATATAGGGTAGTTAAATCATTATTGCATTTAATATGCAGCTTAAATTGTAAACACATTACTGATCTATCTGTCATTATGTAGATATTTACATAACACACTTTTGCTTCAACTGCTTGTTTCTGTTTGTCATTTGGAGAAATATTTCAGTAGGCTTATAACTGCTTCAATATTCAATAGAACTTAGAACACTTTTGCGTTCACCCACTTGAATTGTAAGCACAATATTATACTGAATAGATCTATATGGTTTGTTGGATTAATAATTTAGGGAAATGACAAAGCATGACTAGCAGAGATCTACATTTAACTGCCCTGTTCCATCATTTGGTTCTCTGAAATAATGGTTTTATTGAGTGTTTGCCAGCTTGATTTTTCCCAATAGTTGCTTGTTTTTCCCAAATATTCCAAATGTGTTTTTACTTTTAGTGTGCAAGCGAATCCAAATAATTGGACAAGCATCTTTCCAAGATTTAGATGAAATTCCAATTAAACTGTGGAATTATTAATTTTAGTTTTACTGGCATGAAATTCTGTGGTTTTCCACACTAAGACATTTTTGTCTACATTTTAACTAAGAGATTTGTTCATGAACCATTGTAAAAATTATGAAGAATTAATTCATTGTTGTTATTAATTGAACACCTAGCTAAGCTGACTTACGAGTTTCATGAAAATGAGTGTACTTCAAAAAATATGCTTTTCACGGTATTTAATCTACTTTCACTTCTTCTATAATGCACTCTTAACAGCTTTTACACGATCAGTAAAGTGATTAAAGAAACATAAAAACATTGTGAAATATTGACTGTTGTTCATAATGAAAGATTTAAAGAGGTATGAAAGATGCAAATTAAAACCAATGTAAGTGAATGTCCTACTTAGAAGTCAGTGACTGATTGTCTATTGACTCTACCTTGCCTTTACCAGTTTCTATAACAAATTGGAAACATGTATATAAATTACATGGAATATTTACATTTACAATGGATATGAAAAATATAATCTTACTTATTTCTGTATTTACTCAGCATGTTTGTAATTTAATTATTATGGATTTTATTTCAATGAGGCTTAACTTAGGGCACTTAATTTATTTTAAAAGGTTATATAGCGCCAAAGTGAACGATAGAATTGTGAGTCAAATCACAAAAGACTACCCCGACCCGCACTACTTATTATCTCCCTTGCAATACTTTGACTGGGATTATCCCCCTTCATACACATCCTCAGGTACACATACTCCAACTGTGTAATGTTTCATCAGTATTGGTTCATCCAAGGAGGAGTTGTGCTTACGAGACAGACGGACAGACAGACCAGGTGATTCCTATATACCCACAAAATGTAAGGAAAAAATGTCACAGATCAAATACACCAAATAACATGCACATATCAGAAAAAAGCATCCTAGAAAACAAACACATATCAAATAACTACAACTTCAGGTAAAAACAAATAACATGTGTATAAATCTTACTTTTTCTTTCCTTCTCTGGAGAATTGGTTTGATATAAAGTAAATAAGAAATCTTTAAAACAGTGTTAAGGGCAGGGAAAAGTCAACAGAGGGTTTAACAAAAACATGGATGTAACAAAACATGGATGTAACAAAACATGGATGTAACTTGGTATTGTTTTAAAATGAGATTAGTTAGTTTTGAATTAATCCTCAATTTTATTTCAAAGTTATCTTAATACACTGAAACTTTCTTTGACCAAACAGTTCTAACAGTACGTATGGTATATTCTGTTTGATTTTGATCTGGGTGCCGAATAAGTATCTATCAAAATGGAAGTAATATAAAAAATATTGTAACTCTATAAAAAGTATATACTGCTTGTATATATTGAGATTATTCTTTTAGCTATGAGTATGACCCATATCCCGGCTTCATCACAGAAGATAAGTCAAGTTTACCATTAAAAGTATCTCTTTTCAAGTGATACCCTTTAGGGTAGGTATTTTCATCATTTAAAAAAAAGAAAACTAGCATATTAACTGTTTTATGTAGACATGGCCAATCTGATTGACAAAGCACTGAAGCACTTCTATATGTTATAGGAATCATTTATATTATGTAACCATGGAAATATCCTATTGTCCTTGTCATTTAAGGTAAGCAGACTTTTAAATGTTTTACTATAATACAGGATTATAGAAAAAAACTACCAACAAGGGAGCTAACTCTCACAAACTTAAATTTCGAAAATAGATGACTTGAAAACTGTGGGAGAAGTTTGAGACACAAGATATCATGGACCGAGTAACCTACCGTCTGTTGACTCCAGTATTCCCCCTGCTACATTAGTTGAGGGTATAAATATCTAATGAAGACTGTCATTTAATCACCATATACAACATCCATAAGTAAATGTTCAAATAATCTAACCCAGACTTTGACAAATTGAGATATAAACAAAACTCTAAATCCTTTTATTCAAAGACACCTGAAATTGTTGAGTTTACACATATGCATCAAATTAACAACACACAACCTTTACACAAAGCTCAATATTATATTTGTGTAAAAGTTAGTCAAACTATTGGCAAAAGCTTGCAAATACAAAATAAATACAAATGTTAACAGTTAGTTTATGGCAGCAGTAATGACATAAAATAATGAAACCCATAAATATCTGAAACGTAAAAACTCCATGTTAGAATTTGATGAAGGTGTCTATGGAAATTGTGTTAAAGGGTTGAAGATGAAATGGAAATTGAAAACTGAAATAAAAAAATAAAATCTCACAAAATATACAGCTATTTAATCTTCCCTCAAGTCTTATTGTCATAATTATGTTTCCATACACAAGAGAGTGTGCAGTGTTTCCTAAAAACTAAATGTAAAGTAGCATGCACACCAATCTGACAACGTTAAGGCGATGAATGAATTCAAACATTCATATTCCTCAAGAAAAAAACTATTTTTAAACTGATACTATATGAGAATACTATTTGTTTTGTAAGTCTGGAAAATAATAAAAAATATAATTAATATGGAAATTTGTCGCTACTCTATAGATACCATGCCTGAAAAAGTCCCTTTACATTTATCTTGAAGAACGGCTAACTAGTAACGTATTTTGGGATAGTTTGGCCAAAAATAAACACACCAAAATTTCACTCGGTCAAAAATAATATTGAAATTATCTATTATGGTATGACTACGTATACAAGATTGGATGCACTAAATATAAGTATATATAATTTGCCTATTCAGCATAAAACACTGCGCAGTTTAAGTGCTAAATTACCTATTTTGTTCAAAGTGCTAATACTTTGTACTATTATTGGAATAATTATTGTGACAAGCATCCTAAACAGTGACAGGCATTGTAGTGGTTTGGTTAAATCAGAAAGCGATACATGTGTAATAGACTTGAGAAGAACTAGTGGTCTATTCTGTAGAGTACTGGCAAAGTTCTAAATACCATTCTAACGTACCTTCATATTATATATACATGTACATAAGTCAGTGTAGTATAGAAGAAAGCTGTATATTTTATAAGATTGTCTTGAATAATATTACATAACTAAACCAACAGTAGCACAAACCTTTATCACAGTGATATCTCAAAATGTTGATTGTGCTTTGTTATGGCACTTGGGTGAATTTCAAATAAACCGTTCCATGTTCAACTGTTAACATAATGAGGGAACTTTTCTTTCGAGTTGACATATTATGCAGTACATTGATAGATATTGTCCTGTGTATAAAGACTTGTGCACACAATGATTAGATGACACTGATGAGATAAAAGAAACATTCACAATGAAGTAAGAAGCCAAGTTTACGAGGTTTATTGTATATACCTGAGCAGCTTTACCAGCGGGGAATTCTGGCGCGTCAAAGTACCTCTCGGTCCCTGGCTCCGGACCCACTGGCTGTATACACCAAACAGTAGCAGAAAATACAGCAAACTGTTAGTCTCACCAGTTACAGTTTGTAAAAAAACTCACACAAAACGTTGTCTACATTCCAAAACTCACACTATAATTGTCTACATGTACTGTATTCAAAGGTGTTATAATACTGCAAGGTTCTCACAAATTTTCACTGGAAATGAAAGACAGTAAGGGAAGCAACATAAAACTACAAATATGTAATTAAACCACAATTCAACAAGGCCTAAACACATATAGCTGTATGATTTCTATGCCTCTATCTATATTCTTTAATACCTAAAACAATTTTCTTTACAGGGCGCTAGCATAACTTTATCCAATGTTCTAAACAAATTGTAGATCTAAACAACAAAGTCATTTAATAAACTCTTTTTGTTGATATTTTCAAATCTTTTTGGTGGTATTGTATACAAACATTGACCAGACACTCATGAATTCATTACACAGACTGTTGATTTGTTAAATAGGTGGATTAGAGAGTATACATCTCTTGTAATGCATTGGTCTGGGTAATTTATTCAGTAGTTTCAAGTCAATGTTCTCATACAATAACATGTTTAAGTTTTAAGTTGCCTCCCTTTGAGTGCTCTCTTTATACATAAAATGTCAACATGTTTGTATTAAGAGTTACTTTTTCTTTAATTCTACAATGTTCTCAAAGTATGTGTATCGGTCAATGACATTTCAGTTTTATAAACCTTTCTGATTGAATACTTGTAAAAAAAACACAAGAAGTTTAGTCCATCTCATTTCTGTTGTCAGGGGGTGTACATTTTCTTTAGTTGTCAGGGGATGTACATTTTCTTTTCCTCAACAATAGAACTATGGACAATTAGTGATTGTTATATTGAATGAGAAATGTCTGAATCAGATCAAACACAAGTCTAGTAAAGAAGTGAAAGACTTTCGAAGAGTAATAAAAGTGTAGAACTTAAGATTTGTAAATTTGTGAATTGAGCGATTTGAACAAAATAAGAGAACTAATTTTTACGATGAGAATGATTTTAAGCCCATGCACTTAGAGATGTTCAAACTCAAACATCACACAACAATGCCAAGTTTAGACAACAAACAGCAGCCAGGTACGACAGATATTCTACACCACATTATTCTGCTTACCCTTGTTTTCTGCACAAAAAGTTAAAATACACAAACATTATATTTATGACTTTTGACTCTGTTCCAAAAAAACTTCAAAACCGCTTGTATATAATAAAATATAACCTGTAACACCTTTGTAGTCTACAACATAGTTCTCCTACACGTTGAGTTGACTTTTTTCTACGTTGATGTTTGATGAAGTTACATGAGTTAATGATTTATATTATATTTCTTATTACATATGCTTGTAGTTATACCTGGATTAAAATAGGTGGTGGTTTTAGATACAGGATTAATGTTTTTATGATATTGTTAATGTATTTCTTAAACATACTTCTTATACATAAGTATAGTGTGAAAGGATAAGTTTCAAATATCAAAAACAAATTCTGTAACATCTACAAGTACCAAGCGCTCATTGATATAAGCTTAGCTAAGTCACACACAGCAGTATAAGGCCATTTGCAGAGCTCTTTATTTGCAAAGTTTCAGCCAATACCACACAATACTAGAGCGGCAATACATTGTACTTGTTTCTATTTGTCACATTCAAAGCCTGAAAAAATCCATGCCAGCACTCAAAGGAACTATAAAAGGGAGACTATTCATCCTACCAAGGGACACCACTCTGAATACATTTAATAAATCCTACCAAGGGACACCACTCTGGGTACATTTTATAAATCCTACCAAGGGACACCACTCTGGATATGTTTTGACTATATTTATGTTTCTTCATTACCACATGTCTATATATATTCAGTTATAAGATACATAGTGATCTACCTAGGTTCTGTCAGACTCAATTACTGAGAGTGGGGTAGTTGTGTTTAAATCAAACTTCACCAAATTGACTTTAGGATAACTCGTATGTTTATGGATTTGGAAAAAGAAAAGCTGTCAGGCCGTGCATAACATAGTTAAAGCTCACCCCTCCCCATTTCCCTTTGGAAAGCATAGCCCAATTGGAAAGCTGTCATTTATCTTTTATCGCTGCAGATCGTTCATATTATCTGTATTGCGAAGGGTGAACACCAGACAAGTACAGCAATCTGGACAGTCAAAGCTGAACATAGTGTGGTAAAAGCTGACAGTGCCAAAAAACTTGTGTCAGCCTTCAATGGGACAGTACAGCTAAATGTTTCAAGTATATGAAAGCCACAACAATAAAATGGTTGGTGATAATTTGTGAAAAGGCTAGTGGGGGTCTTTCAATAAAAGTTGAGAATAACATAGAGAAAGCTGGAGTCTGGGCCATACAAGGGTGTAAAATATAGATAGAGAAAAACACAGAGAATCTAAGACCTACTGAAGGTAAATCTAACATTGTAAAACTCTGGTTCAATGAAAGGAATATTTATAATTGGACATCAATTAAAAATAACCAGAATCTTTGATCGACTTGCTCACCTTACCCCTTGAAAATAAATACTTCAAAATGGTGAATTACTTAAAACAACATGTAGAATTGTAGTGACCGAGCTATTAAGTGAATATAAATATACAGTCCTACAATATCACTGACATATACATGGGAATAATATAAGTATTTATCATTATAGACACCCACCTTTCCTTCCTCCCCTTGGACCGGAGAAAAGAGCATCTTGTCTATTACTTGAGCCTCGCGCTGTGGGGCATCCTCGTCCAGCTGTTCTTGTAGGGCGCGTGCTGCTGGATGACGTGCCACACTGCGAGATGACTGCTTCTGCTGTGGTGGAGTGCTCATTAACATCAAATCATCATCATCAGTCTCACTGAAAAGTTGTGAGAAAAGACAATATGGCCAAAGCTCTTTGTTGGGACTAGCACATTATCTTCTTTCGGTCACCTGATGGGTGGCTAGATTTCCTTGTCTTTCACTGGTTTAAAGCTTCAGCGACACACCACACATACAATCAATACTGATTCAATGTCAGCATACATGCTTAACGCAGACAATGTTGAGTACGATGTCATCAACATTGACGCCATAACATCCCATGCTGTCTCTCACTTTTGCCAAACCAGTCTTACATCACCACCCAAGGATTCTATAACAGCTGTTGCGTATTTAAGATCACTAGCAATTTTTTCAAGTCTTCAGAAAGGAACAAACATTGAAACAGCACTCTTATCCCATATTACGAAATGTTCATGCAGTAACTAAAATCTTACGGTCAGAAAAATAGTGGACAAGAATAACAAATCATACAAAGACGTTATAAAAATGGTACCAGTGGTTCCCTTGTTCAGCACTCAACATTAAAACAAGGGAAATACTGGCACTTTCTCAAGAATTGAGAAAAATGAAATTGACAAAATCTGAGATAGAAATCCTTCAAGGTTGGAGGCCATTGGCTGTTGTGAATCATTATAACTATGCCACTAGTTAACTATAACCACACCAATCATTATAACTATGCCACTAGTTAACTATAACCACACCAATCATTATAACTATG
>ENA-OREC01000791-OREC01000791.1-marine-metagenome-genome-assembly--contig:-NODE-791-length-14031-cov-13.266089_pt1 | contig 14031 bp, 2 predicted proteins | sample MGYA00248626_ERZ508543 | MGnify/ENA primary metagenome ERZ508543 (study PRJEB26211, sample SAMN05518279) | marine metagenome | isolation source: Puget Sound, Washington, USA | host: Bankia setacea... | reverse complement strand
GAGTGTTTGTCTTAGGCTCAACGTCTTCTCGGTGGTCTAACATTGCCTGTACCGTTTGTTCTCGGAGCACGGGTGTTTGTCTTAGGCTCAACGTCTTTTCGCAACGTCTTCTCGGTGGTCTAACATTGTCTGCACCGTTTGTTCTCGGAGCACGAGTGTTTGTCTTAGGCTCAACGTCTTCTCGGTGGTCTAACATTGCCTGTACCGTTTGTTCTCGGAGCACGGGTGTTCGTCTTAGGCTCAACGTCTTCTCGGTGGTTTAACATTGCCTTTACCGTTTGTTCTCAGAGCACGGGTGTTCGTCTTTGGCTAAACGTCTTCTCGGAGGTGTTTGTTAATTTCGAAACCACCGCTTCCGAAATGGAAAAACACTTACCCGAATGTATCAATTTACATGATGAGTTCCGTATATTTTTGTTTGTACCATGAACGAGGTCACCGTAGGTTAAGACGAGTTCTGCAGTCTACATTGATATATGAAGACATACTTTGCATAGAACAAGAAACCATTTTAGTAGCAGACTTGAGAACACATGTGTCTCAACCTCAGTGTTCTGTTGCAAGGGCCTGTCAATGTCATGCATTTGGTTGATCGGATTTAAACTCTCACCAAACATTCACTAAAATAAGTTTTGCTGACATCTGCCGAACAATTCTACGTTGGGACAAATATAACATGTACATATGACCGCAAGTACTTCCTATGCACAACATTTAAGGAGAAATCATATTATGCAAGATGGGTACATATCTTTTATTGATCAACACGGAGCAAGTTACGCGTTTCTACTTACACAATCCAATATCTGCCACTTTCTCACTCACAGCTATATATATAAGCCATCTGGGTGAGTGAGAAATAATAAAGTTACCTTTTTTTTCTTATTATATCAAACAGTTCTTAAAATGTATAATTGTATAATTAAAATATTAATACAGGTTTCGGGTATCAGTTTATAAGTTAAATGCTGTGTTTTTTTCACGCCACCTGTTACAGCGGAATTCATCTGGAGCACGGTGGTCCATAAAAGTATCTATTTTCACATAATTTATATTATAATGTTGACACCGGTTATTGTGAGACGGTGCGTTGATAAGTTTTTATACCCACTCCCCGTGCAATAACACACGTTATTTACGATAAAGCGACACCCCTCAACGATCAACAGCTCCTTCTTCTGCTTTCAAATTTGGGAGAAAAATGATCGTAATAAAATTATAATAGAATTAAAATAGTATGATTTAGATGTTATCTTGTGTTTCAACGCGGGTTACTTGGTGAGAATTTTACGATCTTTTCTCTAACAGTAACATGGGATGAATAGATATTACTTGGAGGTCATTGGGAAAACTGCTCGTGTATCTGGATCACCCACAGATAGGCATTTCTTCCGGTAGATTTATAAAACGATTTAGATATAAGATAAACGCTACCAGGACGCTTATGGTGGTATTAATTACAACACCCAAGTACACCGAGACCAAAAACATGCGTGGGTTCGGTGGACCGTCGGCGATGAAAACATATTTTTACCTTTGCATCAAACAAGGTGTAGTACTTGTAGTGATCGTTTTAGATATTCGAGGTAAATTAAGTCGCATGTCAAATAACCCGTAACTGCTAATCGTCCGAGACTGGAAATTGAGGTTAATAAAAAGGTTTTAACGTACGACTATTAGTGGACCTACAGCTAACACAGATTCAACTTTACGTGTAGAAGCCCATGTTCAAATTATCGACTGCGTTCAGTTTTCGTGGAAAATGTCATGTGACGTTTATAATGTATGGTGGCAAATTTCAGTTACATATTAATCCTCTGAATTGAACAATCATTATCTTAGTCAAACAGTATTTTGTTACATGTCAGGTTGAAAAGATTCATAGTATCTGAGGTTACTAAAATGACATGACACTTCATACTTGCATATTGTCTTGATCAAAACATTCTCAACTTGGATTTACTTAAATAGTATATAACTATAGATGCAAGACATCTCCCGAGTTAAGACTTTCATAACACAGCCAGAAAACAACAGTATTTTTCGAAAAGAGTACGTTTTCGTACATACACAAACACAATAACATTACAAATGCTATTAATTGACAAACATAGGGGTTGTCTATTAAGCCACAACGTATAAAACTTACTAACAGCTTCCACCATGTTTGCGTCAAGGAGACAATGCGAAATAGTTCTATATGATTATGTTGTCCAAACCACTTGTAACCCTAACGCGTCCCCCCTAGAATTCCGAAACCGCCTTACCGCTCTTAATGCGCATGTCCATCAGAGAAGTATGACATGTCCGGTGGTTCAGACTGTTGATGACACGTTTAGTATTAATATATCAGTATTTGACGCATTGTTCTACATAGAAATCAAATATGTTATCTAGTTAACGAAGTGTGCCTGATATCATATGGTTGGTTACTTGGTGTTAGGCGAAATGCTTAGGCAGTGATAAAAACAACACCCTAGTTAGACACGTTGGTGTGTTGTTGATTTTGTTGTGTCAAGACAGTCAAAACAAAGCATTAAACTGTTATCTAAAGGCACTATGATATCGACTGTTGAACACGGAAGTGAGAGTTAACGCTGTACATCTGTGTTGACGACAGAACAACCGTAGCACGTTGCTATGTTGCATGTCATCATACAATAATTGAACGCACTTTTTGAGATCTAATCTGACTTGTTCATTCCTAGCCTAGTGTCGCTGCAGTAGCCAGTTCGAATAACACCACCACCGTCACAATCATCATCATCATGTTTGTACTGTGGCCCTTACATGTGTAAGGTATAGACGACTACCAGTTTACACATGAACCGCAACAGTTTTATTTCAAAATCAAAAACTCGACAGTTGTCCTTAAATATATCCTACATGGAGTAAATTCGATGTTTTAATACCAATATCTTGTACTAGTTTCTGTAATTTTGTCAATTTATGGAATCGTACACAATGTATATCAGGATAGCATTAATAATAATATATATTTTATAAATTATAATGTTTCCTCTTGTGCATTTTTATTTTTACTTTAATTTTACTACATAACATAAATGCATACAAAATTGAAATAATAAAAATGTAATAAAATTAATCATGACTTTAATAACGGACCCTTTGAACCAATCATTTATGGTCATGTTAATAAATCATACGTCAGGATACCCGTGTTTAATATAAGGTGAGTGTATGTGAACGTGTTCATATACATGTAGTAGAAACCCCAGGTTGGCTTAAGAGATCTCAGGTGAGTAACATTGTAATTCTGTACACGGTGTCTTCATTAGTCATGTGATGTGTGGTAGTTATAATTATTCTAGTGTGTCGTTGATGTGGTTACACGTTGTCAAGGCTTTGGTATGTAATGGATTCTTAACACAGTACCTAGGTCTGTGATTGCGTGTGTGCTTTTCAATTCTCTGTTTCACTTTTCCCCGTTAAATGAAATGATTACACGTTGCATATAACTAATCTTGATCTACTTTAACTCGATTCATGTGTGTTTGGTTAAACGACACCACAGGTTAAAGTTAACTGTATATGTTAAAATACATTGTGTCGTTTCCTTAACGTGCGTATAGGACTGATATCCCACCTTACTAATAGTTATGATAAACTGACAAATGGTTAAACAGGATAGCATACATAGGAAGAAGAATAAGTCATAGGAGTAAATGTCCCTCTGAACATTCTTAATACGTGCTTTGTTGAGGAGAATATTTGAGGGGCAAGTACGTACATATCTGCGTTTACTTAGAAAATGATTTTTTTGTTTTCATTAAGTAAGGGGAATAATACTTACGACAAATACACCGTGTTGATTTAAATGAGTCGATGGTCCGAGAGTGGTCTAATCTGGGTCTAGCTATGTCAACCTCGTCTTTGCGATCAGTAATGTTTTTATTTGTTTGTCTCTATTGGTTTAATCGCGAGTCTTAGTTGAAAGCTTCGTTGTAAATAGCTAACTCTAACTCAACTGTATATGGGCGTTGAAATATTTCTGCAATAAGTTTAGATACGTCTTAATCAAACGACGTTCTCTCCACATTGTCAATTTCTTCATTTCCTCGGATATGTGCATGTCACTGACTACAGCAGAATTACAATCGTATTATATAAACATATTTGTTATGAAACACATTTTAGTTCGAATGGGACATTTCATTCGAATCCGGTTTACACTGGAACAAACAAGTACTAAGCAATGAGGGTAAATATTTTTTTCTCAAGGAAACAACGGGAGCCTTTGATGGAATTCGAACCCACGCCTGACAGGCAGATTACATGTCACCACTGCATCTCGCATTCATTAGTCGTCAGTATCTGCACTTGTTAATGAGACAGTATCAGTGATTGATTCTCATGACGCTGATTGATACTGTAATAATTAACAACATATATATGCAACTGAGCCGAGTGATTATTCAAATTGCTTTGTCGAGTTTTGTGCATATGACGTTTGTTAATTGCACCAATCCTTATGTCAAGTAAAGCACAAGCGACAGTCAATGACGTCCTCTCAATAAATGTTTTGTTCTAAAATATGTAAACAAAAATATCGATTAAAAGTTTGGTAACATTTTCAACTTTGACTTAATGTTTGCGACCGTACATTCTCTTGTACACGCACTGTTGAAACGGAGTTACACTGCCATAACAAGGCTGTGTTAAAGATTTACATATATAATATAAACAATGAACTGCTAAATAGGAAACCCGGGCTTCATGCTGATTTCTTTCGGAATAGTATGTTGCTACCGACTAGGGACTTTCCATCTTTAGAAAACAGGGAATTTCCTCTCCCAGCATTTGTCAGCACGTTGAAAGATACGCACATTTATTTCTCAAGAATTAACACAACCCTACCACGGAATGTACACTGCTTTTGCGTGTGTTCGTATGTGTGTAAGTGTGCGTGTGTTTGTTTCTTTTATGTAATTATCGCATTTTAAAGACGGGTGTGTTTGAAATTAGAAATATGAGTTGCTTTGGTTTATACGTACATGGCAACGACTATGAATAAAGAATGTATACTAGCTGTTTCTAGATGAGATGAATCAGACACATCTAAAATTCCGAATAACAATTGATAACTTGACACATATGCTTGCTATTAATATTAGTAGAATCTTCATTTCTTGAGAAGCATGTTTACTGCATAAACTTGAAGTGTAGACTGAATACTGACTAAGAGACAAACTGACTGCAAACAAATAAACAAAGTTGACAAAAATACAGAAAAGTAATGTACAGTTTATGTTGTTGTTTTTCGAGATGAACGACCCAGATCAACAATTGTATAGCTATGATATAAATAATACAATGTAGTATCCTTCCTGGTTATACAACAACCAAATAGTGTAGAGAAAATAAAAAATAAAACGTAAACTGAATAACGTTGTTGTCAAGCCAACAGAAAGTAAATTATATAAATAACAAAAACACGTGATATTTTGGTATAAATACAACTACTGTATTTATTATTTAATTGACTGTTATATGTATTCATACTTATAACAGATTTCTAACCAGCATCTCTTGTCATGTGAAAGATTACCTGTTTGTAGACAAAAAACGTAAATCCTGTGACACCTGTCGCTCATGCTTTATAAACGTACCTTAATAATGATATATGGCTATACTTGTTCGTCTCATGGGGATATTTTTAGTCGACTATTAAAATGGCGGGTTGTAGTTTTCTCGTCTGATGTGTTTAAGGTTTTCAAGTAGTTTTGTTTGGAGCTTGGCATTTGTTTTCATCACATTCTCATTACAATGCCTTTATAAAACACCTGATCAAATTAGTTAGGTAAACACCATATTTAACAAATATCTTAATACCACATTTGACAAAAACACTGGGCTGAGATTATTCACCTTCTACAATACGTAGTTTAATAGAAAAGTAGCGATTTTTCTAGTTTGTCAAGATAATAGTTTGGGCGTGCTTTAACACTATAACGGATTGATTTGTTTGATATGAAGTCACCTATATCCGCAGTGAATCTCCCTGGTTTACAATTGCTATATTCAAGTGAAATGTTCAATCTCCTCACATCAATTCAAATGTATACAAGTATAGGTACACTTACGTAACTTATCATAGTTTAGATACAAATAAAGCCAGATTGAAAAGTATTATATTGAGGTACAATTATGAATTCTAAATACTAGCAGACAGAGGATACAAACGCATATCAACATTTCAATATGTCAGTGTGTAGCTAAAATCAGCCAAAAGGACGCATACAACTATTATCTTGGCAAACTATACAATTGGCGTCTTTTCTGCTAAACAGCGTATTGTAGGAAAGTGAGTGTGTTGCCCCATATCATCTGATTATTAAGTGAGTACACATGTAGTTGTACAATATGGAGTTATATTTAATAAAAAGGCAGCATGTTCCTTCCAGATACAAATATAGTTTTCTTGATAGTTTGAGCAACATGTTAAAGTATCACTGAGAGAAATCAATGGTAAGTAAATATATAACTATGTGTAAATACCGGACGAAAGTAGGACAGTTGAAGACATAGTTGATACAAATGTAGCGCTTGTAATAGAAGGAGGACACCTCAAACTCTAACAAGTTCCCTCCCTGTCCAAAAGTTAGTTTAAACATGCATCGTGAGTATCAAAACTTCATTTCTGAAACCATATATTGCAAGATCTAAAAGTTAGTAAAATCGTGTGATAATTATTAGAGTAATGAGGAATCCATTAGCCAATGATTTAATAAAGTGTTATTTATTCATTATTTATTATATATGTTAAAAACTAAATAATCAGCAGTAGGCAAAAATATCAGTTACTTTTCAAGAGTAGTATTTTCTCTCACAAGTATAGTTATGGACAACGCAATTAATCGTTCTTATATAACTAAATACCTTTTTAGACTATTTTAGAAGACAATCGACTTAGATTTTTCAGTGATATATGAACTTTATAAAAACGTTTTAAATTTACTTAATACATATGTAAACGGTTTCTTTTATGAATGCATTTTAGCACAGTTTTCTGGAACCTCTATCCAGTTAAACGTACACTTAACATATATACACTTTTAGCACAATCAGTGTTTTCATTTACAACCATGAGTTCTATTTAGCACATACAGCTGTCTATTTTTTCTGGAAATATTTGCACTTAACAAAGAATTTTTTTATTGATACATCAGGAAAGAAATTGTTGAAAAAAATATTCTTAGCACACTTTTGCTACTCTGTACTGTTTGTCAAGGCTTGTTACGCCGAGAATTATTTCTAGAAAAGAACATAGGACATAGAAATCAAAGCATTCTACACAATCCTTAGATATAATAGAAAGTTAAGTAAAGTTACTCTGAACTTCTTACCACCTTAAATGTCAACTCGTTTGGCACAGTTCTCTAAGATCAATTATATGCATGATTATTTGAAATATGAATAGCGTAAGAAAAGTCCTTGCTAAGTGGGTTGTTCGCATTAACATTCATATGATACACACTAACATATACATCATGAGAACGTTTGATATCTAGAAGACGATTGATTCGATTTTCCCTGTGATGGACTGTTCAACAAATTATGACAATTACAAACCTATGCTGGAGTGTCTTTTAGCGTTAGGTGGCATTTTCCAGCGGTCCGGGAGGTATTGCAGTCATTTAGCAAAATATTCGTACCGACTGATTTCATATCGCCATTTCTTTGTCCCTTATTTGTACAATTTTGTCGCGTGTAATAACTTTATCTTAGTTTTCTGAACGTGTATGTATATATATTTATTTTATCGAGATAATTGATTATTTCGTTGACGTTTTATCTTATATTAATACGAGCTTGGTCTATAAAAAGACAGGCCAACATGTTAATTTTATCTTTACGTTGTCCATCTGACAAATCAGCTCATCTCTTTCTTTCCGGTATAGCTCAAAATAGTTTTCTGTTCAGCAGCAAAATAGATATGGTACAGACAGGGTATTTTTTATAATTTTAGTTAGTCTAATTTGTAAGTTTAAAACAAATGTTTCCGACATGTAATAAAAGACGGTACCAAGTACGTCATGTATATCTTAATATGAAACACAACAGAACGACACTCCCGTTTATACCATAAATAATCATCTCCAAGGTACACGAATTAATATGTCCGAGAAATTATCAGGAATAAATTTAGCCAGAATTTATGTTGCCACATCCGTCGTTAAATCTGAACAAAATTCAATCAAAATCTATAATTACTGCGTTAACATGAACAAGATAATTGTTTGTTGGCAATTCGGTATGTTTATATTCTTTCGTTACCTAACCCGTTTATTTTCCATCTCGCACATGGATTCAGAACTCATTCTCAACAACCTTCTCTGCCACCGTCGCTGCCCACCCACTGCTTAATCGTTTGTTATGCAGGAATATAATGGAAATCAATGCAACGAACCTCCGCCATCCTCATAACTCTGAGTTTAATGAACTGCCACGGGCGCTATTATCGTTACGTATTTGAATACAACTTTGTCACACTCGAGCTGTCTACTGTCAACTGTGAAACGCTCGGCTCGTTATTGGTCCTCATAGTCCACGGGGCCGTCCTACCTTTCAAATTAAGATGATTTATGTAATTACACAAGAAAATGGGGGACGGATTTTTAAAACGTTCGTTTATCTCTATGTACAACTTCAAGGAATCGCTTTTTGGTCAAATCTAAGTCTGGAATGATTCGAATATATATGTTAACCTTAATTATAGTATGGCTCATCAGCTTTGAAGTAGTGACAGAAGAACGATCGTGAGTCTAAACAAAGGACTCTAAAATATGTGCGTGTTTATCGTTATGGAAACATCGGAGGTTCATTTAAGGTGAAATTTCGGGACACTGTGTTCAAGCGGTCTATGATAGCAGACGGCTGTAAAACAAATACCTGTCGTAGATAATTCCGTTGGGTTATATAATAACTGTGACTGTTCTTTCAGCGGACTTTAGATGCAGAAGATAGAAGCTGGTGCTGGTCAGATGAACGAAGATACGTAGTTGAATTTTGATGTTAGAAATTTTAACTTAAATACTATGGTGCCAAGGAAGGAACATTGGAAAACAGGAGATAATTCTTATTGACTTTGCTGTATTAATATATCGACTTACTAATTTCAATGTCCGAATTTGTGTCAACAGTTTTTTTGAGGTGAGGATAATTTCGTCAAACTGCATTTATGTATTTCCAAACGAGTTATATGTTCATGCCAGGGTTGCAAGGATATGATGCTAGGAGGATTATAGACCTTCAACACTACGCCTACATGATGGAAAAGCACCAGCGGGGATGTGCAAATGACCCGTTTGAGCCTATCCGAAGACTTGCCATGTCCGAATCCCGTTCACGTAATCCGGACAAACCTCTTACGTCATTTCGGATAAGTGATATACTATCAGCGGAACGGGAGACATGCAAGCAGCGGAGAAAGAGCGACAGTTCTCAAGAAGGAACTCCCGAGGATTACAGATTAAAAACGCTCGATGCCAGTAATGAAAAGTGTACACCGCCTAAACGATTACGTGTCGCAAATGTAGAGTTGGAACATGGGAATCGAAGTGATAACGATCGAGATGAGCACTCACCCAGACTTATTGTACGGCCATGGAATGTTTCATCGAGAATTTCACCCGAGAAAAACGAGATACGTGTCAAAAACCATCGCCATAAGGATCCTAAAAGATCTATTACAAACCGGTCCGTGTCCCCGGAAAGTAGTTCTAATTCCGCAAATTCGCTGCATTCTCTATCATCGGATGAATACCGCAAATTGGACCCCGCCAGTAAACTGTTTAAACAATCACCAACATTGTGCCATACTGAGAGACATGAATGTGATGAGTCTGGGGACGAGGAAGAAATAGATGTGGAAGCGTGTGAGGAGGAGGATAGCGATGTCTCGGTCAAACGCACGGACAAAGGAGACATCTCCCCTCTTGATGCTCTCGTTGCTATGTCCAGCAAAACATTTATGGGGTTAGAAAGTTTTGGTAAGAATATTATTTTTGTTATAATTTTCTACTAGTTTTTTTTTATCAACGCGCCATTTCTTATGCTATTGCTGAAGTGTAGAAACTAGTACTCAAAATGTAGGAAAAAGAACACCGTAAACATTAGAAATAACAATCCTTTTTTCAAAATATATTTTTTATCAATGCGCTTTTTCTAAAGTGTGTGTACAAATGTCAGAATTGTATGATATGATATGATATGTAGAGAAAAAAGAGCCCCCACAAACATAAAACTGAACAACTCTTCACATAAGTTGGCAAACAATATTGATTCTGATACATACACTTAACCCATTGAACTACCAACAACACATTTGAACTATTTATCTAACTTACAAAAACGTTTTCCTTTGAAATCACTTCAAACGAATTTGGTGCAGATGTTTTTTTACTACAAAAAAACGTTAACAAGGTATTCCAGTTTTTCAGGGGAAAATGCTACCTTGTATGTAAGCTATTATTACAGACTTCTTTTTTTATATTCTAGAGTATTTTAGTTTTACGTGTGTGAATTTTACTTTTTTCTTCATATTTAATACATTTCTCTGAAAATGTAATTGCACAAAGATATATTCATAAAATACATTGCTTTAAAAATATTAATTAATAATGAAAAACATTTTTTTATTAATGACATATGCGAGTCAATGGTATATATCATCGCTTAATTAGTATTATTATTATTATTATCATTTATATTATTTATGTTATTTATATTACTATAATTATCATTATATTTAATTATTCAAATTTCAAGTATTCTATAACTGATCAATTATATTTTATTTACTCCAAATTCCATCCCGTAGAAGCTGTAAACCTAAACAACTACAACATATGCAAAAATGTAACTTTAATATTCTAGCGGCATATGTCAAGATTTAGACATTTATACATTATTTACACCAATTCATACACTGGTCATTCCGTACAGGTCACTGTGTCCAGCCAATGGACATAATAACATTTATACTCTGGATATCATGTATAAGCAAATTATATTCTGTTGACAACTAATTTGTATTTCATTATTACTATGCATACATCTTCTTGGCTCTGAAGAACAATGCAAGTGGTGTGGACTTATCATTCTTCATACTGATAAGGAATCATGTTACAACGATAATCAACATAAGCAATTTTATTGAAAACTATTTTTTTATGGAGAAGGAATTATATGCAAAAGGTAATCAGCATTATATATTTAATCGAACATCAGTATGGTGTTCAATAGATAACATCACTTAACAATAATTTTACAAAACGGAACTAAGATAGGCTATTTCTAAAACTCTTTTTAATTTACAAAAATGCACCAATACATTACTTGACATAAATTCACTAAAACATTTAAAAACATGCAATTAATAAGAAAATAAATGGTTTACAGTTTGGTCAGTACAGATAATTTCAAACCACAAATGTCAATACCATGACTAAGATTTGAGAAGAACTATGATATTGGTTGTACAAAAAACAACATTATCTTCCATTACAACGGTGATGCCTTTATCTAGTCATCCTATCTTAATGGATGTAGCCAATCTTATAATGTTAGTCACTCTAGTGAAATTTTAATTGAACAAAATCAATCACACATCATGTAGAACACAGAGACAGTTTTGTTTAAGCATCCAAAAGCAAAACAACACAAAATCTCGTTCACAATCTGTTTCAGCACATGCATATGAATCAATTGCTTTGAACTTTAAATCGTTCGCTACAAATGTTAAGTGTGTTACCAACTTGTTTTGAAGTTGCCTGGCTGTTTAGCTGCGTGAGATATACTTCAAAACATTGCATCGTATGGTCCTATGTGACGGCTGGTCTTAACAGTTTAATAAATAAAAAGTTAAAACTAGCAAACACCAACAGATGGGGCAACCCTAATCAAGAAAATCGGTCCCTAAATTTAGTAAACATATATTGTCAAGCGCTTAATGGTTGAACGCAACAGAAGTTTTATAAGCAAATGCAATTCAAAAGCAAAACTATAAGCATTCAGAAATGTTACACACAAAAGACATATGTCGATGTTTTGTTTTTTGAGAAATATAATATATAACAGAAAAATAACCATTACATTATTTTTACAATACAGAACATGTTTTCGGATTGTTTTACGTGAGCAACTCGCGGAACATAATTCAGCAAACTTGGTTAGAAACTACAACGACATAAACATTGTCTAAATGACATCAACAATGTGCACACAATAAATGGCGTCGCGTCAAAGTTGTAGTGTTCGTAAGCTTTTTTGTGGTTAAAATGCCTCAGACATGTTCTTTCGTTATGTAATAGAAACAAGAAATCATATGGACGACATTTATGTTTCAAAACAAACTAGATATGGCAAAAAGCATCGCCTAATTACAAAGTGTTATTTATTAGTGTATGCAAGCGACATGCATTATTTACGGTTATCCATGTAAAACGAATCTACAGCTCGTAACGGTAACACGCGCTTACCAAGGTCAAATAAAACAACATGATGCGGAAATAATATTTCAGAAATCAGCAAAAAAATGAGACTAATATTGCGTGCATGTGCGTATTTCTTTCGTTCAACCGTCACGAATATTATGTTTTAATGTGATTTTTTATGTCATTGATCATGTGGACTGGGGAATTACAATGCTTTTATGTCGATATTGCTGCCGTATACATGTAAGCGAAATTTAACAAGTTTCCAAAACATGTTTTAACGTAACAATATAAAGGTATTACATTCACTGTTTGTAATCAATGTGCATGTAAGTGGCTGCAAAACATGTCAATTTATCAATCTCTCGTTATATCTACACCTTTTTATAGCTAATTCATTTTTTACCTTGAGCGTTAATACTAATTGAATTAATGTCTATAGGCTATAATATAGTTATCTATATACAACAGGTGGTGGCTAACTGTCACATATAATAATACTAAATATCAAAACCTAACAATTTCTTGATAATTCTCCATTGGCCTTGTTATACGTAGTTATAGGCTAAATAATATTGCCAATTAATATAAATAAGTGAAAACAAGTGAATACTGTTGTTGATTGATACTGGAATATACACACTAAGTAATAAATTCACCAACATTATTTTGACTTATAGCAAACCGTTACCAACAGTACAACAAATTACACAAAATGAAACGGTATATATAAATTGACAATGTTAATCAACAATATACATGATGTCGATAATGAATGGTTGCTAGACGTTCGTAAAAAAACTGAAAGAAATGTTTCTATGCAGTCGGGATAGCCTTAATTCTTCGTTTTCTATCATCATTTCAAATGACACGGCAAACATTACACCTCAAAGTTACATCTACAGTAGACCTATTGTGCAACTATTGTAGAAAATATATTTCACTGTCATTCTCTGTAACAAGACTGCATTGCCTTAAATCAAGAAGTGCTTTGTATAGTTTATTAATGAGATGCACAATAAAGTGTCATTATAAAACGTTTTTTACCCCGTTACAACATACAGTTATATGCACAATAAATTCACCGTAGAAAATGATGGTAATTTATCTACTTTGCGGGTAATATATACACATCAGAAAACATTTGCAGCTTAAAACCTAGGCTACAACTGTACCACTCAGCTTGCGACTTTACATTTACTTGCTAGTACACTGTTGTTGCACGGTTTACAAATGGTATGCACATCTCGGGACATAAAATACATAATGCTAATTGCATTTTTTCTAAGTCAATCTTCATGTTCATTTGGGCCCGGATTAGTGGGTTTGTTTCTTCAAAATAACAAATATAATAATGAACATGGTAACACATATATACGTAGGGAAGCATTCTTATGTATATAATTCATGCTAAATGTTGTCTCTATATACTTACTATGACCCATAAGGACCTCAAAGTGTATACCCAAAACGGCGTGTTTTATTTATGTTATACAACATTACGATCCTGATATTCAACATAATGTGTCAGCAAGATGCAATGTTATCATTTTCAACATTTGCTCAAAAAGTG
>ENA-OREC01000790-OREC01000790.1-marine-metagenome-genome-assembly--contig:-NODE-790-length-14032-cov-10.450735_pt1 | contig 14032 bp, 6 predicted proteins | sample MGYA00248626_ERZ508543 | MGnify/ENA primary metagenome ERZ508543 (study PRJEB26211, sample SAMN05518279) | marine metagenome | isolation source: Puget Sound, Washington, USA | host: Bankia setacea... | reverse complement strand
ACTATAGTCAGGACTAACTCAATGCTACATGTAGACAAAACTATAGTCAGGACATACCTATTCCAGCACCAGGTCCCTCTTGACCGCCACTGTTGGGTTGGTATCCTGATCCACTGAGGTCCAACTTTCCACCAGAGTAAATGGCCAGTAGATGATGGACAGTCATGTTTAGTCCAGTGTTCACCTTGAAATGACCACCTCCATAAATCTGCAAAGTACAGAAACAACGATAGCATGTGAATGACAGTATGTGATTCTTAATTTAATATCCAATTTTCAAACTAACCAACCCCATGTTTTGCAAAGTGCATTTTCAAAAGTTTAAGAACTTATGAGGGTATATTGTTTGAAGAATACTCATTTAGCATCGTTCAAAATGGGATATGATGTTACTCTAACATGAGTATTGTTTAACCCAGCCTTTCTTATAAGGAACACGAACTTGAAGTACAAATCCTCAAGCACTTCTTGTGTCTACCTGGGCCCGATTTCATAATCAATGAATTTATTCTCAGTATAAACCAAATATAATTGCTGACCAAATTTCAAAAGAGGCGCTGTGTTGTTCTAACAAATACAACTGATGTTAAAGAGTATGCATTGGTAAACTATATATTCATCTTTAAACCGAAAAAAGTTGAATGCTAATATTTAAAAATAAAATAATCTTTAAACATTTCTAATAAACTTGGCTGAAAAATGTATAATTTTGCCAGAAATATCTTGGAATAAAGTTAAGCCAGATTAAACTATTACGAAATTGGCCCCGGGTGATTACATAGGTACTTCATGCTAGGAACATGTCCTTGGGATCGCTATAGTAGGTTTAACATAATTTATTCTTTTTGACATGTATTTTAGGTAACCTAGCACTATACATGTACCTAGAGATAAAACAGTTCTAATCCATTTTAAAGTTACAGACTACTTTCCTACATTTATCATATATATTTAAGTAAGGTTATGTTTAAACAGTGAATGCCTACAGAGATATTGGTGGCATCAATGTTGAAGAGGTCGTCTGGAGTGTAGGAGATGAGTTCAAATGTACCCGCTTCCTGTACATGTAGAGATTTCAGGGACACAATAGATGGAGAATGTGTTGTTGCTAGGCTACCACTTGTATCTATGGAAACCAAACCATCCTTAAACACATACAGGTCTTCCATACCAGAAATCTGTGGAAACATAAAAATATGTGTATCATAAAAGTTAAAATGTGAGCAAACAAAATCATGTTAATATTTTCTATACCGCGTTATGGAAAAAAGATTGGCTGCCTATTTTGACAAATACTATATATGTAAATTTTGTACTCTTTTCTGAAATTCCTTTCCAATTATCATGGTTATTGAAATTGTTATCATGAACAAACAAAAACATCAATAATGGAAATGGCAAAACTACTGTTCAATGAAAAGTATGAATTGTATTTGAATTAAAAACCTTAGTAAGTAAACAAAGAACATTAAACTAATAAACCACTAAATTTATACACACGCTTACCTTTCCAGCAGAGTACAGTTTGGTTTTGTAGAAGAAGTTCCTTGGTGGATAAGTGATGTGTGCTTTCTGGTAGACATGTGTGTTGAATGGGACGTCATCATATGTATCATTTATAGTCATCTCCTGATTGTAGCCAAAGTGTAACCAACCTAAATATAAACAAAGTGTGTAGTTATATGTATAAAGAGGTCATTGTATCACACAGAGAATATAAATAGTTTACAATAGTTAAAGCAAATACGATCTGCTAGGGATTCATTAATCTAAATTGTTATTTTTTCTACTTATTTTTTCAACTTCCTAAAATGTTTTCCAGTGGAATTCTAAACAAAAAACCTGAAGTAAAGTATATAAAATGATGTATTGATTTGCTAGAGATATATATAAAACATGTGGTAATTGTAGCCAGCATCCAAATATGGTTTGTTAGTAAAATGCATTCAGGTTAAAGGTTTAATAAGGGGAGGCTAATCTTGCATTCTGACTTGTCAAGGGTCAAGTATAGAGCTTAGATAAAATTGGTTATATTCCTTCATACAAGTTTGTACAAGGTAAACTTCAAATGGTGACATACAGCACATTTGTTTTAAGACAATAGTATTACATGTATCTATGTATACACCCCGTGTCCATAGCCAATTGTAACTGACATTAACAAATTTAGTTTCCCCAACAATAAGTTGTACTAACCAGTTTTGTCTCCTACAACGTTGCCAGCAAATATCGTAGCAGAGTCTTCATAGGTGGTCTTGGGCATGAATCCTAGGTGCGCGTTTCCTTGTATCTGTATTTCACTGAAGGAGAACTGTTCTGCATTGTCGGCAAATATCCAGGTAGAAGCTCCTTCAAGGTCAATGTGCTTGTACCTGTATAAACAATAAATCAAAATGTGAACACTCATACATATTTAGTCATTGCATATAGTTAATCTAATGGTATTTATTAATAGTGTGGACAAAATGCTAAAAGTACGCACCTATGACAGTAGAATATAAAACTACTGATGTGTAAGTGCAACAATGGATCTAGATCTTAAAAAGCTTGGATGTTAGGTTTAAACATAAAGTACAGTCACTCGATAGTGTTTAAACCATCTTACATCATTGCAACTACATTATGATACAAGGACATACTAAACATATCATAATACAAGTCCTTTATCATTTTTATATCTTCTGTTTGTTTTATTTTGTTAAAACCAAAACCAATAAACAAACAAAAACAACATGCTGAATTTGTAATCAGACTAAATGCTGATGAATATTCAGTAAGAAACCAATGCATCTGTCATAGTTTGATAGTATTCTTCTTATACATGTATACTTATATCAAACAACAGACATGTATACCTCCATTTGTCAGGTGACTCCTCAGCGAAGATTTCAATCTCACTGAGTGCCGCGTAAGAGTAGCTGGTACCATCACCAACCAATAGGAACTCAAACTTGGATGTCTCTTGTCCTACTGGCAGATCTATGTAGGCTCCTTGGATACCACTGCTGCTAGGTAACACGTAGTTAGAGGTCACATCAAACGCTGTATTAGAGGCATCATAACCAATCACCTGTTCACAAAAATGAATATAAAGGCTTGACTCTAATAAAGGGAATACACAGTATTAAGTCGCAAAGGTCAACTACAACATTGCTTATTTATAACTGAAGTAATGTGAAATAATTTCTACAATATTTCTGATGAGAGACTCTTTCAGTACATGAAACTTAAATTGTTATCAAACTCTATGAAATATACCTTGAATTTGGTATAATGAGCTACGACCGGGTAGACTTTGATCTTGTTGATATACATGGCCTGACTGAGTGTCACAGTGACAGTTGCTGAGCCAGCGTAGGCCATGTAGTAATCTGTCTGTGACGTCCTCAGTGTATGATCAAACAAATGATGCAGTCGGTAGTATGTAGCATGATTGCTATAAGCGCAGTGGCCGCCGGTGATGTGGGTAAAACAGTCATAAATACTCCCATCTACTGATATCTGAAATGTCATATGTCACCATGTTATACAATACTGATGTAACAAAAGAGAAAAAACTCTAATACATGTTTTGCTAAAGACTTGCACTTTTACATGTTACATTAAAGTTAAACAAAATACAAGTACACATAGGACTGGATAGAACAAAGCTATCGTACACAAGAAAGTCTGTTCTAACAACACATTTTAACCACTGTCTGAAGGTCTATTAGATTCAGAGCTCCTTGTGGTTTGTTACTTTGATTAGTAGCTACACAAGGTTCATAACTGTTGTCTAATGTCCATAGCCTCTAAGTAGTGTTAGCCTGGTGTTAGATCATCATGACTTACTGAATGTCCACCAGTACTTGTAAATGAGGTAGATTTGCTGTAGCTGCTGTAGGAAGCTGACAGGTCAAGTCTGTATCCTTCATTCTTTATATAAGTGGTCTCAGCAATCTGGTCCTGGCCGTCATTATCTACCTTCAAGATGCTGCAAAACAGACAAAAGTACTTAGACTTTTATAATGGATATATATGTATGATAAACGAATTTGGTTTATTCCTAACGTCATCTTTGAGTTTGAGTATCTATTCTGATGATAAAGATATTAAGATAGAAACAGTGCAAAAAGATATATCCAACCAAAAACACATACATTTGTATATACTACATTATGACCTGCTGGTGTTGAAGTACATGTATAATACAATGTACCTAACCACATATCTGAATGCACCATTATATATAATAAACTCCTTTGAACATAATGCATATCCTTTGTCTAATATATGTCATCCTTGGTTGTTAATGTAACTGTATAGTTGATCGGTAGAGTATCTGACTTAGCAAGAAGAAAACATTACAGCATCAAAGAAAGGAATACATTTCAATATGAGAGAATAGTAATTAAGAACGCATGAGGTGGGTTTTTTCATTATAAGTCTGAATCTGGTTTTTAACATATAAGCTAATTATTCATCCTATATTCACAAATAAACACCATTTATCTAGACACTGTTTATCGCTTGTTTCGCACTATAGGAGAAATAATCAAGTAAAAACAATGGCTAATTATTGGCTAATTTCCTACACTCAATTACCTCTAAAGGTTACCTCCAGTGAGATCTAGTATTGACATAGACATAACAAATAAGCTTTAACATGTTGTTGTTCATCGCTAAAGATATCAATTAGGATGGCATTGCAACTGTGCAAACTCTACTTTTCCCTTTGTATGAGGGTGTCACACCCTCCCCCCTCAGCATCCGGAATACCAGTTAATTATGGACTGGCATCCAGAATACCAGTTAATTATAGACTGGCACCCAGAATACCAGTTTATTATGGACTGGCATCCAGAGTACCAGTTAATTATGGACTGGCATCCAGAGTACCAGTTAATTATGGGCTGGCATCCAGAGTACCAGTTAATTTTGAACTGCTTTGGGTATGGGGGTTGTATCCCCTTCAACGTGCCGATTTTATTTGTAAAATTATTTTTTATGTTTGGTTATACTTCGCGAATTAATAATGCTTAAAAGGTTGAAACCTGAACGTCAAAATATAAAGATAAACGCAAACATTCATCTTGTCTGATTATGTAACAGTGCGGTCAATATAATCTACTGTGTTTGTACATAATTTTGAAATTGTGGACAATAGATGGTGCATTCTTAGGTTTTTTGAAACAATGTTTTGGAAGTTGGAACTGCAGAGAATGAAAGCAAGGGGGCAAAATGGTGCATTATTCCACTAGTTGAATGTTTTTGAACACATGTTTTTGAAGTTGGAACTGCAGAGAATTTTGTTAAAAACAGACGATTTCAAAAAATGTCACGCGAATCTATTTTGCTCTAAAAGTGGCATCCTGTATCTTATAAGCTTATATAATTACTTCCAAACCAAACACACATGCTTAAAACCATTTAACTTTTTAAGTATTAATTATATCTATATGTGCAACTGTTAATTAACACTAACTTGAAGTTTCGTTCATCGTCTTGTATATATGCCGTTCCTGAAGCTCCCGCCTCTGCACTGGTACCTGGTGCACCACCATACACATCAAAGTATCCCCGGAATGGTGGTATAGTCTCATGTCTGGAGTGATATAGAGCTATTCTTCCACCAGATCCACCACCACTCTTGGTTAAGTCTCCTGAACCACCCAACGTCTGGATATGGCCCGTGTGACTACCTGTTGGTTATAGGAAGACATAGATTGTGACAAATTTATCTTCACTTGAATGATGTCATTCAAATTATATAGTTCAAAAGATGAAGTATATATATAGAACTACTGCAGCATCTGAAGCTGCAATCTCCAATGCAGGGTTGTCGTTCGTTGCAGGCTCTCCTGCTTGTCAAGGGAGGTCACTGCGTAGGAGATTGCTGAAGCTGGTAACAGTTGAATTTAAACCAACAACCTAAATCATTTTAGAAAACATGTTTTAGTATTGAATGAAACGTTTTAAGTTATTTATCAGTCAGTAATTGCTCGAAACTAGCTTTAAGTGCACGTTTATGTGAGCTAGAAACATGGTTATATAGTGAGTTCTACTTTCAGTTTCACTTTCGGACGAACACCACTCTATGCCGTGTGTACAGAGAACTGCCGTAACACATTCTGCTGTACACTATTTTATTGTAGATCTTATAGTACTAGACTACCTTGTACCTCAAAGTGTATTTTCGTTTGCTAAAATTACCTGTGAAGTTGTGTGTTTCGATAATGATGCTCCCGCCACTACCTCCACTGGCGCCATTTGAGTTACTTCCCGTGTTTTCACTGTTGGCCTTGATATAACCGTCTACAGCCAGTGTGTGTTGAACCTCCATGTGAATAACTCCACCACCTGCAATCAATACCATGTTTAATATCACAAAGACACATGGTGGATGTGAAACCTGACAACATGTGACACCCATTGTTTAGTGATCCCTGAGCGTCACTGCCCCGGGTAGACACACAGCAGACGATATAATACTGGTGTCGTTTTTACGTTTATTTGTTGTAAAATAACTAGCTTCCCATACATGTATACCTACCTCTGATTAATTAACTTTATTTAAACATTATATTTATTTAATCGTTGTGAGCAAACGTGCTTACCGCGACATCTATATTTTTGATCAAGCTTTTTAAAATCAAACTCAACCTTTTTTAAAACATCTACACATGTATTAGAAGTTTGTTATTTATATGTGAATACCTACCAAATGTCGGACATGCTTTGTGTTAATTTTGATATCTTATAATTTATCTATATAGTTCTAGATCTACCTGTTCCACCGTTTGACTCAGCCCCACCGGAACCATGACTATCAGGCCTGTATAAATCACCGTGTGGACTCGATCTTTCCAGCCTACATGTTGTATAGCCACCACAACCTCCACGACCACCGATACCGCCATAGGAGGCACCACTAGACCCTAGTACACTCCATACACCAACACCTTTATAACGATAGTAAATTATATATATATATATATATATATATATAGACTCTATATATGCACACTGAATTGGCTGAACATTTATAGAACAGACCGATCGTAAATAATAATATAAATTTAGTTGTATGTGAATAGCAACTAGACCTATAACGCATATGTATGATCATATATCTACGTCCTACGTCATATCTTTATGTTGGGAAAAAGTAAAAGTATGTCTAAGTTTGTGATAGACATATAAATGGCCTGAACTATTCTGACTATTGTTTTATAAAGAAGGTACGCTTACTTTAACGTTGTCACGTACGTGTTGCTTGATTGTTGCAGATGTAATATACATGTATAGTTTATGTCTGTTTACACTAAACTTTAATCAAACCTCTTGAATATATGTTACAAAGCACATAAGTGACCTACCTGGCCCATCGTCTGGTCTGTATCCGCCATTGCCCACGTCTATAGAACCGCCGTCGTCAATGGTGAAGTCTGTCGCCATTATGTGAAGGTTACCGCCCTTTAATAGACCACCACCCTCAATAATAACCCATCCGAACGTCAGCTCATAGGAGTCTGTATCTGCATTGGGATTGGAACAGTTGATGTAAGACTCAGCCTTCACCACGGTTTTCCCCTCAATAACGTAGGTAAGCGGGGAACGGCTGTTAGTTGATCCAGTCTTATAGAGACGTAAACCACCACCCTGTATCAGTGTCAGATTATGGATGTGATCGACTGTTCCCTCAACGTGTACAAACACGCTTTCCAAGTAGGTTTCTGGAGCAAGTCCAAGGTATCCGCCATCGTAGACGTAAGAACTGAAAGGAGTATCTAGGAAGTATCTGTTCAAATCCATCACTTGATACGGTCCGATGTGAATGTAACCAGTTCTGTCTCCGATCATGTGTTTAAAGTCCAAAGTACAACCGTTAATGTAAGGATCTGGTAGCAGAGCAAGATGTGCATTTCCGTAGATCTGTAGCTCATCAAAACTATAAGCACTATTGCCACCTGCCAACCAGTGATCTGATGACGTTGGCATTATCCATGCTTTGAATCTGTCTTGTGATATGTCCGTGTAGTCGCGGATCAAGTTGACATCGTCAGTTGTCTGGAGGTTGTCATTATTGATGTACAACGTACTATGATTTTCTTCTACGTTGTAAATGAAGACAAGGCCTGGACCGCCTGGTTCTGCGCTGCCCTCTGAGTTTCCACCATGGCACATATATTTACCCCAGTAGGTGACGTTCTGGCGGAAGTATATTGCTATTCTGCCTCCCGCACCACCGCCACCAATACCACCAACATATCTACCGCCACCTCTTGCTGTTATATTGCCCATGCCGCGGAATTCATAAGTGTCAATTAAGATGGTACCACCGGAGCCACCACCGCCGTAACTAGCTTTAGCATCACCACCGTCGGATCGTATTTCACCATCTACCATCAGGTGACCGGATACCTCGATATACAGTTTTCCACCGCCTTGACCACCGATATTGTGTCCTCCGCCTCCACCACTACCAATCTCGTAAGGTTGGAATAGATGACCATATGGTTGGCCAGTCAGTGTAGTTCCGGCACCTTTACCGCTGCTACCTCCGTAACCAGCACCAGAAGAGCCGCCTGTACTTGTTGTTCCAATACCTCGATTTACAGTAGCTGTTTGTGGATCCTCAGGTCTGTAACCTAAAGCATCAGTATGTAGCGTTGCGCCGAAGTCGAGGGTAATATCCGTAGCGATGATTTTTATATTCGTTCCATAAAAGTTGCCGGCACCTTCCATTGTTATTTTATTTGCGACTCGGAAAACAGATTGTGGATCAGCAACAGGGTCTGTGATTATGCTGACTGTTGCATTATCCTGGATACGCACCCAGAGATAATCAAAGTAGTCAGGAGAGTTTCCAGTTGTATGACCTCCAGTCTTGAGAGACAAGTGACCTTGATGATGTAGAGTTATATTTTCCACATGATCCATTTCGCCATGTAGCCAGATGGTAACACCATGTACTATTGTATTGGGCGCAAGGCCGAGGAAACCACCAGCATATACACGGCAGTTAAACGGAAGGTCTATTTCCGGTCTCTCTAGATCCATATCTTGGTTGTCACCAATGTGCATCGTGCCAGTTCGGTCACCGATCATGTACAAGAAGAAAATATCGACTGGTGTATTAACAGGTTCTGGAAGTACAGCAAGATGTGCTGCCCCGTATATTTGTAACTCATTAAAATGGAACATGAATTGACCACCAGCAAACGTATTCACTCCCGATTCGGGAAGGATCCATGTTCGACACGAATCATATGTAAGGTCAGTGTAGTCTGTAATGATGTTATGCTCATGTCGAGGATGCTGTCCATCGTTGTCTAATATGATGGTTGTATGATTTTCAAGCTTGTGATAAAGGAATACTGTGCCAGCCCCACCGTTCTCAGAGTTTGATCCTCCTTTTGCACCACCGTAAGCCCAGTAACGAAATTCTGACATGGTTTCATTGATATTGAAATATACTGATACACGGCCACCAGAACCACCACTTCCTGTGTTAAGAGTGTAGTTGGATCCTGCTCCACCGTGAGTAGTGATCTTACCGTATCCTTTCAAAATGTTTGAGTGCATCCAAATTGAACCACCGGAACCTCCACCAGCTCCGTCGTTTACAGCATCAGCACCATCGGCACTTACAAGACCATCAATGAAGATGGTGTCGGTAACATTAAACCACAGTCGACCTCCACCTGATGCGCCATCAACACCACCATCACCTGCACCACCAGATGAACCCATTTTCTGAGGCTCGTAAATATCTCCGTATGCAAATCCAGCACGTGATGTAGTTAACTCGTTCTTACCTCCCGTACCACCATGACCGCCACCTCCCCCAGAACCATGTGTGACATCCGGTACACCAGGATTCACAATGCCATGAAGAGAACTTGCACCATGAACTGTTTGAGTATGTTCGAATCTATAACCTAAACCATCGGCCGACAGATGACCACCAGCGTCAATTGTGACATTTTCAGCATTAATGGTCATAAATGTGCCATGCATTATACCACCGCCCTCTATCGTTAACCCTTGAACGTAAAATGTGATACCTTCTTCTTCAATAGGATCGGTTGTCGCGTTTAGAGAGGAATCATCTTGAACTTTCACGAAATCAAACTTATAATGGCTCTCATCCTCTTGCGGTGTGTGGCCACCATGTTTTAACCATACGTAGCCACCCAGTCTTAATGTCATGTTGTTTACATTAGCTAAATACCCAGCAAGATGCATTTCTACAGCATGGACATATGTCATAGGTGCCAAGCCAAGATAAGAACCTTTATAACTGTACGTATTGAAAGGTAAGTCGATTTCTTCTCTTGTCATGTTTGTAAGAAGATCCATGGCTTGACTGTCAGCCACATGTACAGATCCGGTTCGATCACCAATCATGTACTTGAAGAAGAGGATAACGTCGTAGTCGGCTATACTTACGCCACCTTGTAGGTTTTGATTGAGGGTTCCAGAGTTGGCAATATTGACTGATGTCGGTGGTTCTACAGCAAGGTGCGCGTTTCCGTAGATTTGCAATTCCTCGAACTCGTATGCATACCCACCAGTTGTTCCCTGTGCAAACGTATGTGAGCCAGATATGGGAAGGATCCAAGCTCTACCACCGTCTTCATTCAGGTTCGCCCAGTTAACATATTTGTCCTTCGGTACTGGTGCTCCATCGTTGTCAATTACAAGAGTGCGATGCTCTTCAACCATATGATACAAAAACGCAGTACCAGGTCCTCCGGATTCACAATCTGTTTCCTCAGAACATACATGACTCGGTGCTCCACCGTTGGCGAGATACCTAAACTCACTGAAAGTCGTATTTTCATGGAAATACATGGCAATTCTTCCACCACCACCACCGCCACCTGATGACTCCACATTTTTGGTTACATAAGTCCAGGTCCTTGCTGGTGCTGCTGTAGTAGTTGTTGTCGGAACTGCCGTTGTGGTTGTTGTCGGAACTGCCGTTGTGGTTGAGAAGGTTGTTGCCTGCGTCGTTGTCGTACCGACGGTTGGTGCAGACCATGAAGCAATTTGCTCTGCACCGTAACATGATCCACCGGTTACACAGCATGTCTGGTACCTGTAACACGTATTTGTATTGCAGGTTTCAGTGGGATGGCAACAAATTTCTTTTGTGGTCCAGCCGTAATTATTGTCATATACGGTACCATTGTGACAACAGACCTCACCGAACTGTTTTGATGTATCCTCGTGACAACATATATGTTGAGTATATCGATTATTGTTACTGTAGCTCTTGAACGTGTCAATTGAGTCGTAGCAACATTTGGAAAAATCGGAAGAACAGCAAACTTCTTTTGTTGCACAACTTGAGCCGGAGTAGTCACATTTGGTTTTATCATTGCAGAGATTTGAGCACTCTTGGCCATTGGGTGTGCTATAACATCTCATTGTGCCAAGAGACAATGAATTTACTGAAGTTTCCTGACATGTTGCTGAAGGCCCGACTTGATCACAAGTAGTGTGTAGACATGAAAAGTCATCATGACACACGCCGTTAGCACACTTCCTCTGTGTCTGACAGCGGATTGTCTCTAAGCCATCAGTACTGATCAGTTCTTCTACGTCAATATCTCCAAACGAGCCTTGTCCACCAGCAGCTTGAATCATACCGAAGCCAGTGACTGTGTTACAGTGGAGCCATATACTTCCACCACTACCACCACCAGAAAGCTTACCAAGGACGGTCTCACCACTACCACCATTGGCTGATATCGTACCATCAATTTGTATCGTGTCTGTTACATTAAGCCAGATACGGCCACCACCTCGACCTCCATATTCACCTCCACCGGCAGAACCAAACATCGTAGGCTCGTAAAGGTCACCATAGGCACGGCCGCCGATAGTTTCACCTGCAATACACACAAAAAGACTGAACAAGGTCTAGGTATTTCGTTTTATGTGTTTTGTTTACTAGTTTGTTTGTGTACTGTGTACATTGTATATTAATTGTCGTTTGAATAATACTCGTTTAACTAAATGTATATATATATAATATATATTCTAAGAAGGGTGTGTTATCATTTTCATAATTACTAGTACATCTGTATTGTGCAATAGACACATCGCTTATAACAGAACACATACCTTCGCCACGAGCTCCGCTACCACCATGTCCGCCTCCAGATGCAGACACAGCTCCAGAATAACCAAGACCAGGATTGATGTCGCCATACAAGCCAAGCTGGTTTGTGTTGGTATCAGTGATGCGGTAACCAAGCTCGTCTGCGTTCAAACTACCACCTGCATCGATAGTTATGTTTTGGGATCCAAAATAGAGATGGGTACCACGTATCAGACCACCGCCGTCAATGTGGGTGGAAATAGTGTCCAAATGGATGCCGTGTTCTGTAACAGGGTCGGTTATCATGTGCATATAACCTCCAGTCTTCACGTGTACGAACTGGAAGTTGTAGTAACCGCTTTGTAGACTATTGGTTTGACCTTCCTGATAAAGCCAGAGATTTCCGTCATGGTGAAGTGTCAGGTTTTCTATGTAGGCTAAGGTACCATTTAGGAAGATTTCAATGTCCTGTATGTACGTGTCAGGAGCCAGACCGAGGAAACCGTCTGGATACACATGTACGTTGAATGGTAGATCAATCTTAGGACGCTTTAGATCCATTACTTGATTTTCTCCAACATGGATAGCCCCTGTGCGGTCTCCAATCATATTTTCGAAGTACAGGGTAGCTGCTGTGCCTACAGGGTCTGTAAGAACGGCCAGATGTGCGTTGCCAAATATCTGCAGCTCGTCAAAGTTGTACTCATTGTTTACTGCAACAAAAAAGTGTGTATTATTCTAAACATGTTGTGTTAACAATTTTGTTATGTCAAAATATGTTGTTCCAAGATCGGTAAATAAGGTTAATTGACTAGTTTACGATAAGTACGAACTTCAAAGTGTAGCATGAACTTGTTTCTTACCACTTGGGAATCTGGAGTTGGCGCCATGGTGTGGAAGGAACCAAGTATGCGACGTGTCTTGTGATAGGTCACTGTAGTCTGCAATCGTTCCTTCCTCTCCCGGTACACCACGCCCATTGTTGTTGATCAACAGTGTAGAGTGGGAATATCCTAAAATATATGAGATGTTTCAATTCGGCGAATTTTCACATTGAGATTATTATTGTTAATATACATGTTTACATATTATATGTCAAGAACGAGCATTCCGATTTATGCACGATCAGAGAACAATTCACCGATGTCATCTTATTACGCAAAGTATTGTATTAATGAAAATTACATAATTACCGTTGTGATAGAAAAAGGCCGTTCCTGAAGCTCCATCGCACGAATCAGTCGGCGTATCACCACCATATATGTCCCAAGAGCCAGTGAAAGTAAAGTTGCTCTCAAAGAACATTGCAATACGACCACCCGAGCCTCCACAGCCTTCGTACGAGGAGTAGGTAGAGCCATCACCGCCAATCACTTGAAACTCACCATAACCCTAGAGCATATACAATCAAAGATGGTGATATATCACACTACAGTGCACGTATTGTTTGATATTAACGTTTTAACGTGCGTCTTACATGTTACAATATGATGATAAGGGAATAGTACTTGGAAATATGTCAAGTAAATATTGCTAGGATAACACTGAAACTCCATAATCATACAGATGTAGCTGAGCTTCAGAGACTCCATAACCATACAGATGTAGCTGAGCTTCAGAGACTCCATAATCATACAGATGTAGTTGAGCTTCAGAGACTCCATAGCCATACAGATCTAGCTGAGGTTCAGAAACTCCATAATCATACATATGTAGCTGAGCTTCAGAGACTCCATAATCATACAGATGTAGCTGAGGTTCAGAAACTCCATAATCATACAGATGTAGCTGAGCTTCAGAAACTCCATAATCATACAGATGTAGTTGAGCTTCAGATACTCCATAACCATACAGATGTAGCTGAGGTTCAGAGACTCCATAATCATACAGATGTAGCTGAGATTCAGAGACTCCATAACCATACAGATGTAGCTGAGG
>ENA-OREC01000789-OREC01000789.1-marine-metagenome-genome-assembly--contig:-NODE-789-length-14038-cov-12.567868_pt1 | contig 14038 bp, 4 predicted proteins | sample MGYA00248626_ERZ508543 | MGnify/ENA primary metagenome ERZ508543 (study PRJEB26211, sample SAMN05518279) | marine metagenome | isolation source: Puget Sound, Washington, USA | host: Bankia setacea... | reverse complement strand
TATATAGAGGACCGTTAAACAGATAGAGTACATCACACCCAAACACTTATATAGAGGACCGTTAAACAGATAGAGTACATCACACTCAAACACTTATATAGAGGACCGTTTAACAGATAGAGTACAACAGAACAAATCAAAGCACAACTGATTAAGGTACCACACGGAACTCTAAAGTCTAGTCATTATACTCAGGATGTGCGATAACGTTTAGTTTAATTAACCGAAGTGAAGCTAGCTCACTGTTTACAATGTTGGTAAAGCATAACATATCATCATCCATATTATGTTACCTCTGCGATAACAAAAATCTATGTTTCAATGGAAAAGAAAATTCTGCTTGCGAACAAAAAGGTAATTTATATATTTTTGTATGTCCCGTTTATCCGGGTCGAAGCGGTGAGAGGTGAGCTCGTTACCACTTCGCCAGTCGGACAGTTAACACAAGAGCATTTTACCCTGTGTATAAAACTGCATCAGCAACAATACCAGTAACTATGTACAGTGCTTAACAATTGTATTTACGAAAATGCCACGAAATAACTACGTACGAATATAAAGACGATCATTCGTTGTATTGTTACATAATTATAGTTATTTACATACAAGTATTGTATCTCCGAGAACAATTCTCTTTTTTGATATCAAAATATACAAGAATTGCGTTTAGACATGATTACGTGTGTGGACTTTGGACCATCGTAAGCCCCTATTTGTTCTAGTTCTGGATTTAGTACCAAATGATGAACTATCTAGCAAAGGTTAAGAATAAGTTCCATATGTAGTGTTCGTTACTCTAACCTTATATACGTGTACATCCGAACTAAGCTGTACACTCGTTTAACACAGTAACCTAACGCTGTATACGGTTATTTCACATACTACTCATTGTAAAGATATGCTATCCATCGGGAAACTGATATTGAATAAATTAGGACAACCGGGATCATAAAGAACATATTTCAATAAAGGCACGTATAAATAGGACAAAATTAATGTATATCTTGTTTGTTTCTGTTTGGTTTAAAAAGTATGACGAACTGGTTAACTGTATATCAGTAGCATGATTAATATACACACACAATGTAGAAAGGCCACATGTTAACCTAACACCGGTCCCAGTTAATTGAACATAATGTTTCGAAACAATCAGGCGTTTTATATGACTCAAACAGATAATACATAATAACTACATGTTCAAGTAAACTATACTGTGTATAATTACCGTGTAATCTGGTTTGTATATTTGTTAGCGCGCGATGCATTTAGAAAAACAAACACAATAATAAGTTGTTTATGAAGATGAAAATGGCATGCACATATTCTTTGTTTTTAATATTCTTCGTCTTCAATGTTATATGTCTTCAAGTCGGATATGTATCCCTTTGTGACCCTCGGAACCATCGTGTCAAAAACTAGTGCGTACAACGGGAGATAAGGTAAGCTTGTGTTTATGTACAATGTTCAAACAACGTGCTAGAAAATGAACTCTTACATAATTACAGCTCCAAACTGTTGTATTCTACTGAGCTAAATTTAAAAAAGGTAGATAACTTGGTAACACTCTGATATCTATAGACTTAACATAAAACGTACACTTTCCAAGTCTTTAGTTATGTATGTCTGCTTTTCAACTGTCTTTTATTAGTCGAACGTGAAAAAGTACATTGTACAGACGTGTAAGCAACACTATACACATGCTTGTCAGTGGCGTAGCTAGGGATATATCAATGTATAGGCACCATTATTCTAGGGGGTCCGGGGGCATGAACAGGTGTTTGAAGGTTCTGACTATTGGACAGCAAGCGCATCTAGATGTTACTTCAACAAAAGTAAACCAACCTAACAAACATGTAAGCCTTAACTTTAAATTAATTAACGCATTTACAATGTACGTACTAACATGTTGTTATTTCTACATTTCTAATTTTAATAATATAACGTACTACTAGAAGCCCCATCCATGACCCACCCCCTACCAAAGCGCTTTGCAATTACGAATTTTTGATTTGAGCCTCCGGAAAACACTTTTTAAGCTAAGTCGTATATGACACGTTTTTTGAAAATCACAAACATACCTGTGTCCATGTGATGTGTTTTTTTGTGTGTGTGTGGGTTTTTTTTTTTTGTGTGTGTGGTGTTTTTTTGTTTTTTTGGGGTGGGGGGATCAAACGTTCACATATCGAGTACTCGTACACTGTAATGCACTCTGCGCTAAGGTACATTTCAACCTTTAATCAACAATAAAATTGGTAATTTTTATGATTTTCAAAAACGTGTCACATAAGACTTAATTCAACAAAAAACTGTTTTTCGGAGGTTAAACTTAAAAATTAGTCTGTGCATAGGTTAGGTCAGTGTCCTATGCGCCTGTTGGTATCAAACGTTTGTATTGACCTATATTGAACAATAGGTAAACTACTCACATGTAAAAGTGTATAGTTTCTGTTTATTTGGCACTCAGTATAAATTATGTCGATTAACATTCATAGTAATTGACTTGATTAGTACAGCACTATTAGTGAAATTAAACTAATGTGTTTATGTCATTCGTCCATTTGTATAGTTAGTTTACAGAAGAACAGTTTTATATATTATACTGTACATGGGTCTTGTGACACGGTTTACTTTTGTATCTACATACATTGGCCATCCCAGTAATTGGTATACACGAGAAGGACCGCAGAACCTTTCCTTGTTAACTTTATCATCGTTATAACTATTTACATGTAGCTAAATTGGTGTAACCCCTTTTGGTCCTCGATATAAGATAACTGTTAAGCTTTAGACTGCATGGCGTAATCGTCGCTACTTCAGATCATCGTGTACATGAATATTCATTCGTAACATTAAAACGGTAGTGAGCGGATTTCTGTTCGACATAATGGACATATCGCAGGTTTTGTTGTGGCTTTTAGGGTTTGGGAACAACGTGGCTAGCAGGACAGTTAGCAATGAAGCAGTTAAACATGAAGCCGTTAGATCTTCGTACACGGCGGCTGTCTATGAGCACAATGTACATCTACCGACATGGGAGACCAATACCACGTTGTCTAGAAGCAGGGCGTTAGAAGAGATGATGGTGAATATACGAGTATTCCAAGTCAAAGCAAAGGAGGCTGCTTCACAGGTAACGCTTTTAACTTCCTGTACATACATAGCATAATGAAATTGACCCATGGTACCACTTTTCTTATTTAAAGCACTCCCGCAAAAAGTTAAACTAACGCAACCAGTTTAGACAATACTAAACTACAAAGCCTTCAATCATATCCTATATAACCTTAGTTGTTCACATACATACATACTGTGTTCTTATTATATCAAGCACTGGTATATTTTACATGACCAACTGTTATTAATATACAAAAGAAGTGCGTAACTTTAACGTAAGTGCTTAAGTAAAACAGTAACCTGATACATGTGGATAACATCAATTGCATTCACTATACTACAGCACATGTAGGTATAACGATCATGACCATTGTACATATTGTCTAGTTATACATATAGCACACTCATCCACCTTATTGGTGTTGTCATTCAGCGGTCAGTGTAATGTATTCTAAAGTATCAAATACATGCTGCTATTATATATTATATGGCATAATTAAGGCTGCAAACTTTTTACTATACGACTCATCGGAAGATGTTGGTACGTAAGCTGCAATCTCTCTTTATAACGCTAAACTTCACGATTTTGGAATGTGCAACTATACGTATCGCTCGTTTAGTTTTATGTACATTTTATCATTTCTAGGTTTAGTATTTGCATTTCGCCTTCTGTAAACAAAGCTTGTGAAGTAAGTTTTTCGTAAGATTGTCGAGGTTTGCATGCATATGCATTTATTAAAAAGAAATCGGTTGTACGTTTAATTGTCGCTCTTTCGACATTTCCTTCTTATACAGCACAAATTAATACATTAACTAGATGTGCGGTCGTTGTTTAATTTGCATAGAAACAACGAGTTCAGTTGCATGGACGTTCGATAATCGCACGGTGGACGTCGGACATTCGCTATTTCTTCATATACAGCGATAGTACATCATACAAACAACCGATAAGTTTTTAAAAATTTATATTAGTTATTCACATTACATTATACAAGATCTATGTCCATACCATGGTATTTGATAGCTTGTATTCATAATCGGTAACCATCATTTTTCAGGGAGCTGACATTATAGTGTTCCCAGAGGATGGTATTTACGGCATGCGCTTCATCACACGTGCCGAACTATTCCCATTCCTGGAGTACATCCCAGACCCCGACGTACACTGGAATCCCTGCGAACATCCCGGCCTTTACCATGATGCCGACGTTCAAATATATTTAAGCTGCATGGCAAAGGACAATGGGTTATATGTAGTGGCGAATATGGGAGACTTCCAGCCCTGTAATCGAACGACGGATTCAAAGTGTCCCAGCGACGGCCGCTACCAGTACAATACAGACGTCGTCTATGGTCCAGACGGTTTGTTCATCACCAAGTACCATAAATACAATCTATTCTACGAGTTCCAATTTGACAGCCCGGATACCTGCGATATGACCACGTTTGAGACACGTTTTGGAAAGTTTGGCGTGTTCACATGTTTTGATATTTTGTTTGAAGACCCGCCAGTTACTCTTGTTGAATCATATAACATAACAGATATCGTCTTTCCAACAGCCTGGATGGACGCAGGACCGTTTCTTACGTCCATCCAATTCCACTCTTCGTTCGCATTGGCACACGGGGTGAACTTCCTTGCAGCCAACATTCACAGACCGGCGGAAAGATTCCACGGTAGTGGTGTCTATACTCCAGATGGTGCCGCTGCTTACTACTACTCGCATGAAGACGGTCCTGGGAAACTTGTCGTTGCTGAAATACCTACAATAAACAGACAAGCTGAAATCGCCAACACTGTAGCCGAGCTCCCAGAAATCATTGCTAACCATGCGGTTTACAATCCACGTTTAATGGATGAAGTGAAAGATGAGACTTTCTCTGTACGGATGTTCATGGACTACCACAATGCTGTACCATTGCTCGTCGCCCATGGATCAAGGTCCGTGTGTCATAATTCACTATGTTGCCATGTAACGTACAATCTAAAAACACAGCAAACCAACGAACGGAATAGCAATGAAATAGATCCACCTGCTGTGCCAGAGAACGAAATATACTTTGCTCTTGCTGCCTACGACGGCTTGCATAAGGACGCCAGGTATTATATGCAGATATGCAGTATAGTCAAATGCCTGTCAACTGATGGCGATGTTGATTGCGGGTACATATATGCGGAGAACAACACATACTCTGATATCGCAGACTTTCACAACTTTACCATCTCTGGAAACTTCTCTACCCCATACGTGTACCCACAGATATTACTTGAGGGCGACCCTTACCTTGAACTCACAGACTATCCGATACAATGGGCATATTCCGATTTTAAGATGACATCACCAACACCGTACAGCAAACAGTTGAATGCGGCGACACTGTTTGGTAGGGATTATGAACGCGATCTCCCAAAGCCAAAGGACGGAGCAGCCGCCTAGGAGAATGGCATAAATGATAGGATTGATCTGCCCCAAGTTATTCTCACGCTGACCCGGTTTCTAATTAACTTTTATACAGTTATCTTAGTGCTTCGAAAGTATGATCATATTTCTGATTGAATCAAAATACATGTACACGTAAAGTATGACAATGTTTACGAATGTTCGAGTTTACATGTTTGTTTTACTTGTTTGATTGTTTAGTATGACACTTTGTTGTTTTTGAAAGAATAAAAAGCTCTGAACGGTACATTTGTATATGGTTTGTCATGTAATATGGTGTTTGAACACACTGAACATACTCTGTGCACTCAGTCTGTAAAACAGTTTATGTTTTTAAAAAAATAGTTGACAAAAAGAAACATGTTCATGACAATAAACACTATATAAACATGTGTCAAAGACAAAGCATTACAATACATTCGGTTTTGTCAAGGGTAGAGTTATACCATCACTGTAATGAGTGAAAAGGAAATACAAATACGAACATGGCCTCGTTTAAAGGTCCTTTTAATAATCCTGTCTTGGAATACAAACATACGAAACGTCATAGTCTATTGAATGTGTCTGCCACGCTGAACGAAGAATTCGAACGAAGTAAAATGGTAGTTTTTTCCGATCATTATTAGGCTCGCGGTTTTTGGAAAGTGCTCGACAGTCTGATACTTGTTTATAGAAACTATGATGATATTCTTGCATTATACACATAACGCTCAAAACACGTTTAAGAAAAGTGTTGCAATAAGAGAGTTCAATAATCAGTTTGCGGAGTGTCTGTACAACTAACGGAACGGTAAAGGAACTTGGCGTGTTTAGGGTTTAAGCCAAACACATGTACTGTACTTGGAACCTAGTTAATGAATGTGTATTATTAGGAATCGGGATCACGAAACAGATAAATGTTGTATACAGTATAAAGTGTTGCTTTTTGTTCACAAATAAGAGAATGATTCGTGTCCACCAGATCTTCTAGTTATATTAGGGAGATCCTTTGGAAAGCTGGAAGTAACAGGTTACATAATGTTGGTCGTGACTGAGTACATGTACGTTTATATGATGTTTTCCTTCAAGTATGGACAATACAAGCTACCAATGTGGAGTGTCTTATGTCATTGGTTAGTTGTCCTACAAATCAAGACGTCCACGCTTCAATTAACAGTCTCGCCACTTTCACTTTGATGTGTCCTTACCGTAGACAGACAATGAGCACTTTAACTGACACGTGTCGCTTGGACGAACGTCACAAGTCACCTAATTAGCAAGAACTCAATACAGTAAAGAAACAGTTCTCCAGGCAAATATCCCTTTTAGAATTGTTCCTCAAACATCTCGGAAATTGTGTTTCTTGCTTACATACATTGCGACGTAGAATACGGACTAACACTCAGCCTTTTTGTATATCTGCTTCAACGCCTTACTCCACATTTGCTTAACCAGGATATTGAGTCTTTTCAAGCCACAGTTCAATGGTATGATACAACAAACGTCGTCTTCTTCTGTGTCATCACACATGTCTACACTGTCACCACGGCAACATCGATGAAGGACACCGTCTTCTTCAGTTCTCCCATCTTGTCGTCCATCTTTCTCTTGGTACTAATAAATAATGACCACACATACCTTTGGTTTGGTACTCTAGTAGAGAGCATTGGTATAGTATATATGCTGAGAAGTAAAGGCAGTATACAGTTCTAGTACTGACAGAGCACCAGTTATGACTACAACAGTCAAGAATTAAGATTGGCCGTTGTGGCGGGGATGAAAAAACCGAATGACCACGCAGAACCGACAAAAGTCGAACGTTAAAAAAACCAGTTCAGATGCGGTGGCGTGGCGCAGTGACACTGGTGCTGGTAAGACTTCCTGGGGGAGGAAACACACAACAACAAACTAGTTCAGCTTTATAAAAATACTTTTATCATGTATTACAAAAATATCACAGTTAAGTGTGTTAAATAGAACGATAACAACGTTATAACTCGTACAAAGACAGACATTTTCTGACGACCAATTCTGTACAAAAAACTGTCCATCAACTGTTGGCTTAACATTCTACAGCTAACTTCATATTAGACGATTTTTTAAAACGTTTTTTTTCATATGAGTATTTCTTTCACAAAATTGTATCATTTTAATTTTTGAATCAACATTTTTAATATAACTACTCACATAAACATTAATTGTATAAACTCCAGCCCTTTGCAGTGTATGCTTACCATAACACTATAATGCTGAGTTGCCCCTATATAAACACTAGAGTTCAACCATACATAGATAAAACAATTTAACAGAGCATTTATTAAATTATTAAAAATATTTGTGAGAAAACCAAAATCTTTTTTTTTTTAATGAAATTTGGCACAAGTATTTAAATGAGATGGGAGGTTTATGTACAGAAAGGGTCGTACCACAATGCAAAGCGTACACAACATTACATTTTACCATACTTATAATATATCAGCCACTACTCAAAACAGCTTGCACAAGTCACATATATATATATATATTACTTTCACTATAACCATTCATACAACAATGTCTCACCACACAAGTAAATATCTTCAATTAGACCATACAGTAAATAAGACCACCTCTACCAAAAAGACCTGATCTAAATAATCTCTTCTTATAAGACATTCAATCAAACGACCACTTTTCTTTTCAAAACAAAAATGATCTGAATACAAGAGTCTCAGGCTTAAATCAAAAACGCAGAATGTTGACTTGAAAATAAAATAAAAGACAAATACATTCACTGTTCTAAAAAAATAATAAAGAGTAAAGTTCACTATAAAATATAATCCTGATGCTAAATTATATTATGCAGAGTAAAAGAAAATCTTCATAGGCATAAACAAAATAAAATACAAAGGCCTATTAGTTCTATTGGCTTATACATACTGCGGATATGACTGTATCAACAGTTTTAAAACTTTCAAAAAACGAAGTAACAATCCTTCCTTGTGTTAAATTTGATTTTTTTATCAAATGCTAGAGCTTTTGTTTTTAAAAAGATAATTTTGGATACATGGCAAAATATTAAAGATTGAAAAGTGTTTTACATCGGAAAGAAGAATGAGAAAGAGAAAGAAATCACCGCAGACTGACAATACCATAATGTTACACACAGTTTGTTAATCAGCACAATAACGAGAGGTTTGGGAAAACAACATTGAGTATTTGGTTTTACAAATGGCATACCCTGTTTGTCGTAATACCTTCAAAATACTGTCAAAGACTACTTATTCATAAGCTTTCATAATTAAGGAGTCATTTGTGTGCATGAGTAGCTGTGAAATAATCATTTAAAGCTTTACCATCCAAGCATATCAGATATTTCACAAATGTACCACATCAAGAATTTTTCCTCTGTTATTTATAATTTTCATGTCAAATCATTCATATACAAATGTATATAACATATACTAAGCTTTTGATATTTTGTTCAAGATTTCAAAACAAACACATATATGGATTCAATTTTTGTCCAAATCTTAATCGTGCACATTAAACTGCATTTAGTTAACGTATTGTAAGCAAATCTCATATGGTTGCTTGCATTTTGAATTCCGGTTTAAATATGACGTATAAAATACATTACGCTTAATTTCAAATTTTACTATAAAAACACTGCTATAATTTATAATATGACAAAACAATCACCCTATAATCTCTTCTTCCCAAAAATGAATACTTAGAAATTTGACAAATAAATGAGTCGGAGAAAACATAAATAATGTAGATCTACATTTTGTGTTTTTTGTTGTTGTAAATTTGCAGGATTCAGTTTTTTTCCAAATAAATCTGAAATATATTGTTTGGTATGATATGTCAAGCACTGGTATACAATTGTATTTCACATGTGTCACCCATTCACACAGTTTATATCAACATTTATACCATCTTTTTATCCAAATAATTATATATGTAACAATTAATATACATGTTGTACCATACATTTAAAACAATGGTCAATAAAAATGTTAAGAAACACACAACACGAATCCTAGGTACATGTATATAGTAATCATTAGGTAGACTTATAACACATATTTCTCCTTCCACAAATATACAGAATGCATTGAAACATAATTTATTGAGATTTAAGCAACATTATATGTACAATTGATATGAGGCATTTGTTTTTTACAATACGTCACCATGGTAATGATTATTTTCACACACTTTTGCATCATTTTTTCCCCGGTTTATAACTACACAGTTGCCATTACTAAATAACATTGATTGTAAATAACTGCAAAGAAGTATCTAAAAAAGGAATTCTGTGAACAAAAGGCGTTGTGAATTAAGTTTTTGGACATTTCTGGGTTCCATGGCAGCTCAGCTTTACCTTATATTAAAATAATTGAAAGTGATGACAATTATGCAACTTTTGATGTCAAGGTCAAGTTCATTTGAAGGTCACCTCTTTATTTTAAAATTAATGGACAATCAAGGTGAAAGATTTTAGTTCAGTATCTGCATGAAGCATTATTTTTATTAATGGAACTTTATAACAAAAATATAAAATCTGCATTTCTGTTCTTTAAAAATCAGAAGAAAAATAATCTTTTATAGTGGAACAAACATCAAACAATTAAAACTACATATCCCCTTTCAAAAGTAAGATCAAAGATTCATTAAAAAAAATAAACACACAGACAGGCCAAAAAGCATTTGCTTACGTAATATAAAATTGTTATGACGAATTATGCATACTGGTTCTAAAATAAAATACTTGAATAACATATACAATTTTGAGCAGCGGCTGTGTAAAATCAAAATAAAACCCCATCATGCAACAGATTCACATGTATTCAGATCTTCAGATTGACTTCAGAAAGATTCATTCTCTTTTTCCAAGTTCAGATCCATTGGTAAACCTATGCCATTTTGTTGAATGCAATTTGAATCAAATACAGTGAATCATAACTATATAATCCCTAAAAATCTAAACACCTTGAAATTCTGATAATTAGTTGAGCTCAAAAGATCATAAACATCAAACATTCAGATAATAATCTTAGCCACAAGGTGTTGGATTTTTCATATTCATTAACCAATCGTTCATAAGTCACAGATATATTACTTCTACGTATATAATGCAGAAGCTAAATTTGTACGTTATTTCATTACTTTGTACCATATCTTTACCTCTTGTTTTCAATTAAAATCTAACTTAAAACTTAAAACAAAAGGGATCATCAAGAGCATGTGTTAAATAGAAATAAAACGTACAATGTAAAAATATTACAACACATTATGCTAGGTTCATGAACACAAATATGTAAACCCATGATAGATATGCAAACAGTAAAGCTCCAAATTAAGACCGTTCTTTTGTTTTATCATTATTTTCTGTCTCAAAATGTTGCATTACAATGATCTAGTTTGACCATTAACACTTAAACTTGTAGTAAAACTCATCTTAAGGTCGTACATTAAAGATAATCACCAGAAATAAAACCACTTCACTTTCTGGCAATATTGGTGGTCTTAATTTCAGAGCTTTACTATAGCATAAAGACCACGGGTGCAATCTCAAGGTTGAGTATATGAGGCAAGCAAACATGGCTGACTGAGCAGACACACAGTAAGGTGTCCCATCCATAAACTGATCCTGAATTGATTTTAATTGTTGTTTTCGTAGTGAAAGTGATATCTTGAATCGCTGAATGAGTGAAATTGGGTAAAACTGTTAAATAAAAGGTATCTTCCAGACAATTTGTTTTCTCTACCTTAAAGAGTGAGTTGGTATAATCATTATCTCACAAAAAAATTGAAACTCTTTTTCTTCTAAGGTAATGCTGATTTCTGTGCATATTTTAGTAAACGTCCACATATTGTGAACACATTAAAGCCACAGCACTAATGCTTCCAACTGTTTTCAATCTTGTTCAAACATGGTTTACCAAGTACAGTGTTGCATTGAAACAGAACTGACCTTTCTCCACAGTATCAAAACCTGTTATGGATGATTCACCTTAACACCATTCTGTTTAACAAATGGAGTCTGCACATAACAAAATAATTAACATGTCCATTTAATTGACATTCTAGTTACTATATAATAGTAATAAAAAAATCAAATTTATTCCTTGATATTAGAAGTTTTTTTCCCTACTACATAGCACCATAGCACTACCTAGATTTAATTCAACCAATGGCTGTCCCTTTTCGTTTGTAACTAATTTAGAATGCCGCTTCTAAATATAGAACAACACAAAAATATAAGAATTAACACACCTAGCTATTTATATATACATGCATGGTACTTGAGTCTGAGCTTATTCATTATTTGTTTTAACTGGCATGGAGCTGATTAAAGTCTAATTAGTATAAATAATTACTTTTGAAACCTGGTCTGACAAGTTTCAGATTTAGCTAGAAATTTAAATTTTAGTTCATTTATTTTTAATTCCCCAATTTGTTCAGAGTTTTATAACCTTTCTGTATAAATGAACAATAGAACCCTTCCCAGCTGTCTTACAACCCAATCAACAAACCTACAATGGCATGACAGACAGACTGACCAATTGACCAACAGGCTTATCAACCTACCTACCAAATTCTCGCTACCCTATGATCTACTGAGCTCTTTGAGTACCACATGTGAACCAGTTCTCTACCAATTCTCAGTACAAATGTTGACAAAGCAAACATTCCTTTCCTGTCTAGCTCTAGAAGTACAACGTACACCTATCTGGGAACATTATCAGTTGATGCTATACATAGTGACCTATTCAACTTAAATAATGAATGTGTATGGAGCGTTTTACTGCCCGTACTCACAAAGCAGCATTTCAATGGTTCAAGCAAGAACGTCCTTACTGCCTCTTTTACTCGCTTTCACGTAGATGCGTTTAATCGCACACCTGAAGCCATTGTTTACTTTAGCTAAGATCTAGGTCAAACCAAGTTATTTCCACACAATCTTTTAATATTTGTTCTTTTTCCTTGTCAGAGACACTTTCATCACGTTGGATACCATCAATTAAACACAAATACTAAGATTAATGCCAAGTTATTTCAACACAATCTTTTTTATGTTTCCTTATTCACTCTTGTCAAAGCCACTTCCATTGCATTGTATACCGTTTTATTTAATGCAAATATTAGTAAGTGTTGTAATTATGTAGAACTTATGTCACCTACCTTGGTATTCACTATGTGTTTCATCATTAAAATACTTGAACTGATTGTGTTCACATCTTCCAATTAACATACCAATAAAATAGATCCAAATTCTTACATCAAAGATCTAAAAGTACATGTAAAGCTAGCATATGACTAGAAACGAGAAGCTGTTGAGTCAATCCAGGAGTGAAAGTGAAAGGGTTCTATGTCCAATAAATAAAGAAGCTGATAGAACCCTTTTGCATTCACCTCTTGACATATATTCTATCCAAATAAGCTTGCATTTTTGGTATCAATGTAATTTCAGTATGTTTCTGACGGTAGACCGATACATTCTATAAGCCCATTGACAATTTAACAGCCTTATATTTGAATGCATGGACAACTGTACCAACAAAATCTATACTCTGAGCAACCATTGACTTGTTCATTTTCTATAACACTTGTGATCTACACTTCCACTTGAAGCAAACAACAATTTTGGAGGAATTCATACATAAGTATTAATATCATAGGGTGTTGGATTTTACGCTTTCAACTAAAAACCTTCACCCAATGGCTGTACTACAGTTTAAACTCATCTCAATCACACAGATTCCATGCAGACTAATATGTAACTATCGTTTAGTATATTAAGTGGAATTCAATTGTGTAGATGTATAGACATGTAAGTATCATTGGGCACAGTGTTTTAATATTCGTACGTTCTCTTAACCCTTGGGCACAGTGTTTTGATATCTCTACATCCTTTTAACCCTTGGGCACAGTGTTTTGATACCTGTACATCCGCTTAACCATTGGGCACAGCTTTTTCTATATCCCTGCATCCTCTAACCAGCCAACATGTTTGGTGTGTGTGTTTATTTCTTCAGTCTGTCACCTATAGTGTACACGCAGTCTGGGACTCTACATCATCTGGGCGAAATAATCCACCATAGTTAGGTCTAAGAGTCTTTGTAGAGCGCTGTTTTCTTCGCGGCATTGTTTCCATTGGCTATCAGCTATAGTCAAGTTTTCGCATCTGAAGCCGGTAGTTCACTTGTGCATGAATTTTGAATATAACATTACACTCATTAACCAATTGGAAACGTCATAGCAAACTCACAATCTCTCACTATCTATTATCATTGGAATGGGACGACAAACTAACTGCCTCATCTAACCCGGAATAACAAATATAACACTAAATTGCACACAATTGTTGAGATATATACACTGATTGTTGATGAACTAGATATTGTTTTGTCTTCTTGTTCTTCAGTTTGAACATCTATTCTACTATCACTTCTCTCTGTGTTCTGATCTGCCTGTATTGTAGTAGGATTACAAGGCTCTGCAAATAAAAAATA
>ENA-OREC01000788-OREC01000788.1-marine-metagenome-genome-assembly--contig:-NODE-788-length-14043-cov-13.470428_pt1 | contig 14043 bp, 7 predicted proteins | sample MGYA00248626_ERZ508543 | MGnify/ENA primary metagenome ERZ508543 (study PRJEB26211, sample SAMN05518279) | marine metagenome | isolation source: Puget Sound, Washington, USA | host: Bankia setacea... | reverse complement strand
GGGGTTGTCCTAGTTGATAAAAGTCAAACGTTACTGTAAGTGTACACATATCCATATACAAAATGGGTTTTTACTTTAAACTTTAATTATACATCCATACAAACATACCTACACACATGTATATTAATATGAACTGGTAGTTGCTTTAGTTTTCATTGGTATACACATTTATCAAACGGGTTCAAAAACATAGTAATTAAGTAAGCCTCTTGCAATTGGCCTTTAGTTTATATTTGCGTAGTACAGTGGTATCGTATACATAAAACTCGACTTAACTATTTGGTTTTGATTCGGCTGCTCTGGTAGGATCCCATATTTCAAATTCAAACGAGTGCATCCTCTTTAAGGGGCGGAGGGCGCGGTGGGTTGCACGTCTGACTCGTAATGAGGAGGTCGTGGGTTCCAAGTCCATCAAAGCCCCCCGTTGTTTCCTTGATCAAGACACTTTACCCTTATTGCTTAGTATTGGTTGGTTCCAGGAACGGATTCGAGCGTGATATCACAATCGAACTAAAATAAATTGAGGGCCTTATGGAAGATTGATTTAAATGTCAAATAAGCCACCTCGTTAAATATCTTCAAAACCAAACCAAACTTAATTTTTCAAACTTGAATTGAACTCGTTTTGTTACTTAACTTAAGATGACATATCTACATGTAGGATGATTCTAACACATCTGCAGAAGAACCATAACAAGTTTAGATTTCCTCATGTCATATAATGTATAATATCTGATCCATATCATTTCTCAGATTCTCCAGCAAGTTAATCTAACATCACTTCATTATGTTCTTGTCCTTCTCGTAGTGTTGATATACATATAATGGGATTGACAACTGAACGGAAGAGAAAAGGCAAACTTGTTAATCAGAGTTTGATATCGTTATACGGGCTAGCAAACACGTTTATCCTGAAGGAATATGCTGGAAAACAAATCTGATTCTCTCTCTGGATTGGTCTTCATGCGTGTAATGGTATAAAAGCTATGAACTGCAATACGGGATTGAAAACAAACTTCAGAAATGATTCGTCTTTACAAAGTAATGTTTATGACTAACCAACGTTTAAATAGCGTTGTTTACTCTCGTTATCTCTCGTATTAGTCAGTTACATGGGCAAATGCGCCAAATCAAATCGCTGAGTCTCGAATTAAATATTGTTAACTATGACTAAATAATATGACGTGGGTTAGTGTAAAAAGAGTAAACCGATATAGTGTATCGTATTTGCTACACATCTTGTGTTGTAATCGACATGGAAAGAGGCTCGAAAAAACAACAAAGATCAGCATTTTACAACAATTATTTGTGTAGTGTGTGTACTTAAATTCCAATGGCTGTACTAAAATGTATAACCCCTAATATGATACTGTAGATACAATCGCGTTACTTGCTATGAGTTATACAAAGCTGTACATATAATCAGAATGCGAACGTGTACCAATACTCTAGTCCCTGGAGATATTTGTGTGCATTTTTTGTCCACAGCGTTTCTTGGTTGGGTTGTGTCGGGGGATGTCTGAAGTTAACTTTTATAGAGGGTAGACATTTGGTATCCTGGCGGTTTCCTTGATAACCAAAAGCATCCAAGATGGCCGCCATTTTATTTGTCCATTTCAGTCTTTCTACATGTCTTATATATATTAGGCACACACTTATAGTAATATAAATGTTTAAAGAATGTGGTCACCATACATGGAACTCTCTAACATACATACAAAAAAGGTCACCAAAGGTCAAGGTCATATCAAGGTCAAACATGAAAAAAATGTTAAAAAATCAGTTTTTCAACTTAAATTGTTTTAATAGTTTTAGGACTAATGCAATATTCCACCCAAACACTATATTTACATCATATATAATCATTTCCCATTTTCTGCACTGGCGGATAGTCTATGATGAATTGGTAAGTCACACGAGCCATTAGTGTACCTTCACCTTATTTTGACTTTTGCTGACAATGTTCTTTCTTTTAGACTATCTGAAGAGCAAATATCACTCTCTAAATGGTTTAATTAGTGAAAATTGTGCCACTACATAAGCATATTTACTTCTACATATCAAAAGGCTAGTCATGGTTTGTTTTATTTGAAAACTGGGTTTGCTAAATATGTACAGGTAGGCAAAGGTCACATTGTTGATGGTTTCCATGGTAACTGACCTCATTATTTTATTTATGTGTACTGTCAATATATAATCTGTAGCTTTCTAATTGTTAAGGCTGGGATTGTAATACTAATACCAAATGGAAGCTTAGACTTTGTTCTACACCAATATGTAAAATATATGCAAATTAGCTAATATGCATGTTCATGAATATGTAAAACAGATTGTTTTTGAGGTAAAATACCAAACATCATACTATTTTATCATACTACTTTTATGTATTTGGAAGAGTTTCAAACTATTTATAATGTTCAAGTATCATTTCAAGTTGACAGAAATCAGTTTTGTACATTGTCTGTTTCCATGGTAACACATTAATAAACACCAACATACTGTATGGCACTAAGAGCTACATTTTCATGTTTGGGTATTTCTTGTACATGGCCTAGCATAAGATTCATATGTCAACATGAATGAAGACATTTTGAATTAAAAGTAACCTCACAACGCTGATTAATGTTTATATGTGTTTAGATAATGTATACTGTTGGTTACTATTTCCAAAATAACTGTTTCAAAGGCAAGACAAATAATGACGTGAACTTATATAGCAACACGTTGTGGAAACTCGAAAGTACCCGATCTGTTTTGCAATATATAATAATATATATAAATATATTTCGTTGTTATTAATATGACTAGAAACATATATTTAATTATTGATCCAGGTCAAATTGAGTCAAAATAGGAACATGTGTTTATATATATTTTTTGGAAGTAACTATATATTCGGATATGCCATTTCCTTTTATAGCCATAGTATACGATTTGGTGTCCATATAAAATGATTTCACTTACATTTCAGTATGAATAAAGCAATATCAATACACACTTGCTCCACAATATTGATAGACGCTTAAATTTGATAAGATTTCTCGGATTAAAAAAATGTTTTCCAGGAAGTCCAGTTGGAAGTCCTTTCATCATATATCGAACTAATTAAAAATCGCCTCGGCATTCAAAGTTACGTGTGTCGGTTCTACGTTTAGAACATATATACGAGGGTTGTACCACTGAATCGTAGACTTTACTCATTTCTAATAAACTAACACATTTTTTACAAATTTGGCTGACGTTTAATTCAACACCATGTGCAAATATACACGAAAATACACGACACAATAACAAAAAATATAGATTCTACAAAACATTTAATAACACAGTGTATACATTGGAGATAATCTTTTGTAAACGCGTACATTATCAAATGAATGTTCTCTTCATGTATAATCTTATGTTTTCAATTCAATTTGTTTAGTCCCTGTCATTCTGTTTAGTCCATGTCATTTTGTTTAGTCCCTGTGATTTTGTTTAGTCCCTGTCATTTTGTTTAGTCCCTGTGATTTTGTTTAGTCCATGTCATATTGTTTTGATATGCCATTCGAAGCCCCATTATGACTTATTTTCAGTTATTCACGTATATGGTAGAGACGTTTTAGAACAGAGGATAAATAAAACGATTAATACATATAAATTCAAGTTTAGTACCATCGCTCATAAAACCATACATCTGAACATTGAATACGAAATAGTACCACAAGTAACTCTGGCAACCCGATTTTCCTATTTATCAAGAATTCAAAACAGTGAATTTAGTATTATCTGTAATTTTCACATCTTCGTATGTTCGCTAATTCCGTGTACTGATTAGAACGTACCATCTGATGTGATATGCAACCATCTTAATTGAAAGTCATTAATACAAATTCCCTCATTAACCGCTCGTCCTTATCACATAGGAGCGTTCAATGACATTTCAAAGAATATAGGTATACGTAAATAGGTATAAACGACCAGCAAGCAGTACTTGACAACTTGCATCATTTCACAATTTAATACATATCTTATTAACGTTCATAATCACATACGATGAAGGTTACTGACATTCTCAAGGTCCAACACATATATTTATCTGTACCACTTGAGATCCTTGTCAGGTTCACGGGAAGATAACAGCTTATACACTAATAACAACTATCACACTCACACACACATATATATACACTACATATCACCAGGATAGTAGAGGGTATTCCATTTCATAAAAAAACATATCCTAACCTACAAAGCGTTGAATATACACATAGTCGATAACACACTAATTATGCTCACTTTTTCCAATTAAAATATGGACACATGGGAACGAGTGTCTCTTTGTCGGCATTATTAGGTTTGGTGCCATCACATTTCCTGCGTGCTATCGCTTCATTAATTCAAATAATAGAATAGTTTTGAATGAGACGACTTTGTTTGGTATAACAACCGCGTATGGCTGTGGTTCTATAATTTGTTATACACGTATTCTATATGACTAAAGAGCACATATGTGGATGAATTCTAATGTTACTTTGATTATATCACAATCTTACCTTCACACGTCATCGATTTGTTTTAGCATGTATGTGTCAAGAACTGATACGACGTTCGTCGTATTGCAAACGTAACTATCTCTGATTCTATAGTTTGATTTACAAGCATTTTATAACAAACACCAGCCTCTTTGTTAACGATACGATTGTTCTATCAAAAACCAACCCGGGGCCAGGTACGTCATTGATTTAGGTTTCATGTATTCTTTCAGATCATAATTCCATGGTTGGGAGAAAGTTCATTCCTGTAGGTCACTACTTTGACTTTGTTAGAGTTGGCCTGGGAATTCTTTCTTGACTCTCTAGGTGATGGTGATGCGGATACTGCAAATGTTTCGACTTCTGTACGAGACATCTGAAATATGAAAACATGAACAAAGGGTGTAAATAAAACTAGTTGACAGTAAGAAGACTTGAATTGTTCATAAATAAAGTGATATACTCGTACTTATTATCCTTTTATAATTGCACTGACCCTTTGATACACTATTTATGACAGCACTTTAAGCAAAATTATCTGGTCTGGCAATTTCAGAATCAGACGCAATCTCTACCTTGCAAATCTTTGACAGTAAACGTTGTGTTAAAATGAAACAAAAGACTAGTTCAATGAGAGGTCGCTTTTCATGTGAGTATTATCGTCGATGTAATAAAACTTGTCAGCGTTAACGAAACGTAACCATCATTATTCACCTGTGAAGAACTGCGCCTTCTGTTACTGAACCGGAAGTAGCCTTTCAATCTGTCTTTGGTGGATGAGGACATTATCCAGGATGCAAATAGAATTGGATTTACACATGTAGACAGGTAACCGAACCATGCAAACGTTATAAAGGTGACGTCTATATGGCCTGTATTGTCTGAATTCTCATGTACAAAATAATGGATAAGGATTAAAATATACATTGGGCACCAGCACATTGCGAAAAATGTTATCATCCCTATCAGGTAGTTTTGAGTGCGTTTTTCCTTCGCTAAATTCAAATCATCATCACTATCTTGTGTAGCCCGTTCTGTGTAATCCTTCTGACGCGGTACTTCTACGTCCATATTTCTCATCTCTGACGCGCCATTCGATCGGCTGGTTTTTGGTGTGCTTTCTCTTGTTTGTGATTCACTCTGAACGTTGCTGTTGCCGCTAGCGATGTTGTAATGAACAATAACGGGATTGGTCTCTCGTCCTTTCAGTTCTGCTGATATCTTGACAAATAAGAATCCAATAATAGCCAAAGGTAAGGCATAGAGCGTAACAAACATCGCACGGAAGTACTCCTCTATATGGCGTTCCATATTAACATAACATATTCCTACACCACTAAACTTTTCTCCAAACAAAGCACCGAGGTCGATATACTTGATATAGACCGCATGAGGGAGTACAACACAGATAGCACCGACCCAGGTAGCAATAATACATAATCCAGCAGGGACCCGGGCCTTAAAGGGGTTCACAATGAGGCGGTAACGATCAATACCTATCATTAGAAACGTAAGCATTGAGGCATGAATGGGAAAGAACTGTATCATCGGCAAGAAAAAGCAAAGAAAACTGCCGAATATCCAATTTTGAACTAACATGTTCGCTAGTGATATAGGCAACACGAACATGCACTTGATTAAATCGGAGAACGCCAAATTTCCAAGAAAGAAGAATGTTTGGTCTTGGTATAGTCGACGCTTTCCCATCACGATTAACATAGAGACGTTGCCAATGAAGCCGATGAGGCCAACTGCCGCGTAGAGAAACATGAACAGTGGGTACACATAGCGCATGGACCGCCGGATGTAGGGCTGAGTGAAGTCAAAGGAGGTGTCGTTATCGTTCTCGTTTCTCTGGTCAATCCACAGTAAAATCTGCAGAATGAAGTCTGACTTTGGTTCTTCTTCGTCGGACATTGTGGCTACGTCTGGTGTATCTTAGTCAAGTCAGTCTGAAATTAGAAAGAAAATGGTTGAAGTGAAACTGACCCGTTATAAATATAATTAGGATTACTTCAACTGCAGTGTAGCTGTATGTGTTACATTATATTTGGGAGTTATCGGTGAGTCAGTGAAAGTAAAGAAATACACAACTGAAGCTTAAATACAAATATAAGGTTTGGCAGCCAGGGTCGGTTTAGTGACAGTAACCACATTAATGAGAATGTCTTATTTTTCATCAACTATTCTGCGTAAATCTCAATTCTTCCTAACACGACAGAGCAGTCAACTGCCGTAATGATGATAAAAAAAGATCGTGAGTAATGATGCAGATGCTTCCTGAAAGGTACACGATGTGATGAAAATAACTGGTTATTATGGTTTCAGAAATTACAGAGTACAAATGAACAACTGCATTCGGGCATTAAACGGTTTAACCACTCTTGCGATTTTCTAAAATTATCTTGGTCATCTCTGTCTTCGTTAAAACAATGCATCACTCATTCACTGACATTTACATCCCACGGTTTCCAATTTTAAAAGAGTTTTAGTCCTGTACTCCATCCATCAAAAATGTAAATTCAATTCAACTCTCTCTTTACAGGATTTGCGAACGCAGTAATACGATAATATGGTAATTTCTTTCAGGAGTAATTCTAGGCTGGGTTAATTTTTATTCGGAATTTCGTGAGATTGAAACCAAATTCTTGCTATTTTAAGTCTAGATTAGCATTTCAGATATTTAGTTTTCTGGTCGGAACGTTAAACTCGGTCTCTGGTACTCACTGTAGATACTGTTATCTAACCTCTATATTAAGACGCATTAAAATAAACCGACGATGCACTCTGGCTCAAAGCGATTAACATCTCTGGTGAATTAATATTATGTAACATCGGTAGGTTACAATAGATGAACACATTGGCTTGTTTGTGCATTCTTTTATTTGATCTAACCATTTTGAATCAATTATCATTTGGTACTTATGCATCCAAATGCTACGACTGGGCTTCTTTAACACAATCATGATTAGACTCGTTATTATCTATATGTGTGGAGTTCTCTTTTCCTGGCAGTAATCTATATTTCTAGGAATATCTTTCGATTGATTTTACTCAAGATTACCTTTTTAACGATTGTTGTCCGTATTCCTTCCTTATGAGATCGTTCTCGAATATGGCACAGTAATTATTATCTTTTGATAAAGTTACATAGAATGTCATTGTCGAACAGCCGCATCATCGACACCTTGATATATGTTAGTGGTCGCATCGTTGTTAAGTGGTATGTATGTATGTATGTAAGTAAGTGAGGCGGCATGGTGCAGTGGGTAGCACGTCTGACTCGTGATCGGTGGATACCTGTCAGTCGTGAGTTCGAGCCCCATCAAAGGCCCCCGTTGTTTACTTGAGCAAGAAACTTTACTATAATTGCTTAGTACTGGTTGGTTCCAGGAGCGGATTCGAGCGTGATTTACATAAGCAAAAAAAATGCTTGTTTCACAATCGAACTAAAATAAATAAGTACAAACTAAATGAGGATTAGCTCTATCTCAGTCATGTATTTGCTTTGTCTTGTAAAACAACTGGTTAAAAGGCACACGTAAATCTTTTTGTTTTAGGTAGCATGAAAAACACCCATTGCTCGTCAGGTGGCATATAGGATGATGTTTCAGGAAAAGGCAGGCTCTTTCTTGATATGACATCAACTGTACGAACTGAGCATGCGTGGTTGTCTTTATCGAGAAAATAACAACAGAACCAGTTGAGACTCTTTCTTAATAAGACATCAACTATACTATCATACCTGAGTACTTAGTTGTCGTTATCGAGAATTCCAAATCAGTTTGACCAGGAAAACCTCTCTGTTTCACGGATGCTTTGTTCTAGAGATATACAATAAATATACTGACCTGAACTATATACCAATGCATTATTATGAGCCCGTTTACAGACGCATTAGGAACAGCGTGCTGCGTTCGTGTGATATTTTGGCACATGTATTTATACCATACAGTACTAACAAATACACCTTAACCAACTACCCATTGTCCTTAAAAAGCTTGTATTACACGACATTACACGATATTTCGCTAAACAAACGAAACTATATGAACTTATCATCGACTTAAATTGAACCAATTGTGTTGTTACGGTATACTGTTTTTAAGTTTTATAGCGTACACTTTTTTCAAAAAACAATTTAAATTCAGACCAAGTAGACAAGTGCGGTTTAGAATTAAATACACGTGTTTTCCCCTGTTATCTCCAAGACTTCGTATTTATAACATAGTTCAGATCCATAAACATACCAATACTATACGTCTTATGGACCAGCTTGTCATCTTGGTAAATAGCTTTTAGTGTGATTGTGTATTAAGATTATGAGACAATATAATGAGGTGTCTTTCGACGAAACAAAAGTCTCTGACACCCACCAAGGAATTGACAGTAACTTTCTTAATCAGAAAAGCTAATACGACTCAGTGGGTTGACGCAAGTAATTACACCTCATTGTGGTCCCCATGACAAACATTGATTTTCCCAGACGCAACTAAACCTTCATTTACCTGAGATACTACTAGGCAGCGGTCTCTGTAACATAGCCATGTACGCTTTATATTCAAACAAAACAGTTAACAACTGTATCGATGCTGAACATTTACGGATGGTCTATATTGATAAAAACAACAACATAAGACGTCAGCCAGGAATGGAATTAACAATATTCGAAGCGATCCGTGCAGAGTTTACGCACAATAGTTCAGAATGTGGTAAAAGCATGACATTTTGCATAATTGTAATATAGGTCATGAGGAACATTTACAGCTATAGACCCAATCTGAAAAGTGTTAGCAAATGTTATACGTTATACGTATGTAACGTAGTTTGCAGGACTTGATTCATATACACACAACCTATGGTACATATTTCTCATTCCATAGAGTTACTTTAGATATTATGTTCACTTCAAATAGACTAATAACACCAACACGTATGGTTTCCATATGCAGAAATAATATAAGCAAAATAACAAATGTCACCATGAAAAGTAAACGCGAGGGAAACAACATGTTACCCACCTGACTTTGTTACTTGATTGTATCCTCAATCATAATAAAAAAGTGAAACAGTCTATATAAATGAACTGATGTGTCAACTGTAAAAATAAGGTCTTAACCAAATTTACACTTTCGTGATATTTCAAGATGGCCGCCATTCGATATCAGTACTATTTACATAACTTTTGTTCAACACGGCTATTGGTATGAGCACTGCTACTCTATTTACCAAGTGTCATGTTAATAGCTTATCTATTACAATTGCTGACTTTTTAAAATATTTTATAGAAATCCAACGTCCGCCATTTTTAAAATGGCTGCCGTTCCCGCCAATTTCAATTTTCAGATTGGGTCCATAGCTGAAAATGTTCTCCATTACATATACTACTGCTTAGCAAATGTTCATGCTTTTACCACATTCTGAACTATTTTTACACGAATCGCTTCGACTACTATAGCATGCCTAGGTTTGGTGATATGTCCTCCAACGTAAGTGGTTGCACATGTGTGTCATGTCATATATGTTACAGTTTATACAATATGTTTAAAAGAGATACAATATATACACTGACCAAGAGCAATCAAAGATGGCGCCTATCAGACAATCGCTTAAAAGACCTCAATATCCATTACTTGTTACAATACAATTATATTAAAGTGAGAAATATAACACATTTTTAAAAATACACTTCAATTTAAACAAAACAGTCCTCTATATTTTAACTCTTAACCTTTCACAATATAGTTGTGTTTCGATTCACTGGATACTGGAAAATAAAAGAGATATTCAGTGTTGGTTGTAACATTCTCTATCACTTTAAAGTAGATCTTAAAGACGTTTTCGGCAGTTTTGGTGAAAAAAAGGCAAATTAGCTTGACTTTGGTGATTTTAGGCAAATCCTTTTGTATTTCGGGCTTTGTATATAAACTCATATTGAATAGAGTTAGTACTGTGACATATACATTTTTTGCTTTTTTAGATTAACAATATGTATACCCTTTATCCTAAGAAAAATATCATTTCATTTTTTTTTTAATGTACATAATTGATCAATATTTTTTTGCTCGAATTCACCAACACTTAGACAACAAAACATTCGATTATTTTTTTCCTTCAACTAGTTTAGCACATTTTGTTTTATCTATTGGTAAAGTGGTATCTTATAGATACACGAAACTAACATACTTAGCCTGTTTAGTGTTTTGTTACAACTTTAGGACTTGATAAGTAACACTGTGAAAATGTCCAAATAAAGTCAACATTCTTGACAAAAAAACGAGCACGGTGACATATTAGTTTTATTAGCTTGTTGAACTCAGCATTAAATTCCCTGCAACGTATGTAAATATAAAAAATATATATCGAATATAAATAAAACTGCGGAAAACGTCTTTAAATATGTAGTAACTTGAAACGAGTGTCTTACGACTAGCACATTCATATAGTTGATCACTTATGAAACGCAGATGGTTTATCAAAGTTTGATAACATATCATAATATTATTTTGATAAACAGCTGATAAACATAAAGTTAAAAGAATGTAGTGTTAAACGGTAAATCAAATGTTTAATGATATGACCTCACACTGGCAAACACGTGATATGTCAAGGTTATTATGTGACGTTATCCCAAATTATGTGGCAAGTACTCGATCGTCTCTTTATCGGGAAATGTCAATTATTGTAGACGTAATACCAGTATAATTATGTTGACCAGCTTTAGATGACAGCACAGCGTGATGTGACTCAGATAGACCACAGTCAATCATACAATCTACACTGTTTATAATTCCCCTAATTGCAGTCTTTACTTAGATCGCGAATGGTGTCTTCAACAATGCTAAACTAAGACTTAAAGACATCGTGAGCTGATGATAAAACCTCTTGCTCAAGGACACGAAGGACCATTGTTTCGGTTCTATCTAACGACTAACAGGAACCCCTTGCTTTCCGGTGACTTATAAATACTCAACAGTGGACACCATCATCGCCAAAATCACCTTTCACACGTGTCAGTAATTGTAAAGTAAAAGGAATTAAAGTTATTACCTTTTGTTATAATATAGAAGTTGTATTTGCCATCTGCATCAAATTTATAACCGTTCCTAAAAGCAGCCTACTCAACAAGTTAACTGAAGTAATCATTTCTTCTTTCATGGAAGACGTTAACTATTATATCTTAGCTATTGTTATTATCTGGAAAGCAAACTATGAGACTGATCCGTCTAGGAAAAGTACTAAGTGTCTTTAAGAAAACGCTTTGAATACTTGGGAATAACAGTGATCTTTAACGATGTTTCATTTTGATAAATGTAAAAAATGATGTTTTAAGCCAGAATAATTCATAAAGGGGTTGGTGAGAAACAGTAACCATTATCAAATCAACAAGACAATAATAATGAAAAAACAAACACACTCTAACAATATGGAATCACGACAAAACAGTAAAATTAAAAGGGAAAACTAGCATGTCAGATATCTGTTTCTTACGAGAATATATTAATTTATAACATTATCCAACACTATTCGACAACAAGCAATCGTTTCTTTATCAGGGAACGCAATCATTCTCGACTTAATACCAGCAATAATTGACTAGTTACGTCTGGGTCGTGTGTCGCAAACTGAACATGTATTCTTCAAAATAATAAAAGGGGTTTGTTTTAGGAGTAATATGGTTGACAGTAATGCTTCTTTTTGGATAATATAACGAACTGTTTGTATACGTTGACCACCATTGTGCCCAAAAGGTTAATTACAAAAACAGGAAGAACCTTCTTAAGTATGTTAATCGAACAGAAAACAATATATCGAAGAATGGACAATTCGCATAAGAAAGCTTTACTATAAACTATACATTTGAGTGGTACTACATCTTACATATTAAAAACATTTTAAAAATGTCAGTTCTAATTGTAATCGTATCGCGAAAGTATTCTGTTTAGGTTACACAACTGTACCGAAACTGAATTTGTCGATTTGAATTAGCCGAACGGATTAGCATTTAACCATGTTCTCCTTTATTTATCCGACAATACGACAACCGTTGAGGGATCTTGATAATGACATCTTTGGAAATGATAATATATAAATCCTGAACTAGACGTGTATGTAAATTGTCTAATGATGATCACACATTTGTCCACCACCCACTAAGGTATTGGCAGTGACTTTATTAATCAGAAAAGCGACGAAGACTCAGCCGAGTGTTGCCGCAAGTAATTACACTGTATTGTGGTTCGTATAACAACTATATTAACCAGACACGACCTAAGTAGGGTATCTTAGCATGGGAGTCTGTAACATCAGCATGTAAGCTTCAGATTCAAACACAATATTTTATAATTATGACACATGTTGTTGTAACGGCGAAGCTCTACTAGACCGTATGCAATTAATGTTTGCACTGAGGGGAATTGCTTGGCTGAAAGAAGACATGGCGTTCTGTTATTACATCCAGCTATATCCTTTACAAAGCAAGTCATAGTCACATTAAAACAAAAATATCAAATTCCAATGATGTTTCAACTGCCTAGTCCACCACATGGCACTATATACGTACATGTATGTGGTTTGTTTTCTCTTACATCACTAGTCGAACGCAAGTTGGTGTTAGGTGTAGGTTTAATCACAAATGTGCGTTCCCCTTGCAAGTTTAACAACAAAGATATAAGTTACACAATACCAGATAGTCTTCTTTCAGTTGTTAGACTCCCCGATCAATAACAAGTGTATATATACTTCAACTGTGTCTAACAGTGGTTTTTTAATGAGTTAATGTAAGACTATAGTATTAAGTCTTGCAATGTATCATTTTTTGTGTAGAAATATATAAACCTGAACCATGCAAGGCATTCTAAAGAAGCTGGAACTATTTTTTGTAGTTTAAAATATTATTACAAACCTTATTTACAAAGTTCTAGCACCATAAAATAAGAGGTCACCTATAAGATACCGATTCAGCCATACTATATCTTGCTATCACAGGCTGAGTATTTGGCTTAGGTGATGATGTTTTTGTCCTTCACGGTTTTCAATATATAACATGTACTATTGTTAACTATTGTAACTGTGTTTACCGACGTCATATTCCTGAAAATAGGAAGGTTTGACAGGAAATGGGGCACCGCTGTCGACATTATAAGGTTATGAATCGTGAGCAATCATTCATTTCACTAGTTATCTGTTAAGTTGGATATACTTTGATTTTATATTTTAATTTAACAGTGGTCTGTCTCAACCATGGTTAATACAAAAATGTCAACACGGATGACTGAGTGGACTTCTTTAACATACACATTCAAACGAAGTATCTGAATTGATAGTTGCATACACACATTTTATAAAAATGACACGTTTAAACAGTATAAAATAAATTTTGAATTGGGACAGTTTCGAAAAATAACATGTGCGTAACATTTAGTCTAGACAGTGCATTGGCTACCGTACTATATATATATATTTAAATAAGCCTCACGAGAATAATGCAAGTTACCGTTGGCACAAGAAGTAAGCATTTTGCTGAAAT
>ENA-OREC01000787-OREC01000787.1-marine-metagenome-genome-assembly--contig:-NODE-787-length-14045-cov-12.569015_pt1 | contig 14045 bp, 6 predicted proteins | sample MGYA00248626_ERZ508543 | MGnify/ENA primary metagenome ERZ508543 (study PRJEB26211, sample SAMN05518279) | marine metagenome | isolation source: Puget Sound, Washington, USA | host: Bankia setacea... | reverse complement strand
AAGATAGTCAATCTGTTGTAGGGAGAGTCTAAGATAGTCAATATGTTGTAGGGAGAGTCTAAGATAGTCAATATGTTATAGGGAAAGTCTAAGATAGTCAGTCTGTTGTAGGAAAATCGGCTCCTTTCTTATATGTTTATGATATCTTTTGCTGGAACTGAACAGTCATCTCTCTATATGTTGCTGTATTAATTTGAGTACTCATCTAGATATTTCGTCTACTTCAGGCTTACCAAGCGTCGTCTCAGTCGTTTGACTCTGACTACGGCAGCGGGGCAGTGAGGGCGTCCCCATATAGCCGTCAGTCTTCGATGGACAGTGTCCACTACCCACCCAGTAGTAGAGACCGCGAAGCACGAGATAGAAAAGTCCTATCCACTAGCTCCCTTGACACCCACGCTTTTGAGGCCCCAGATTCATTCTTACACTTGGACGACCCTCATAGACGTCAGCTTAGAACGTCAACGTCGTACACGTCAGGTTTGAGTTTGTTCCGTGATTCACAACAGCATTCGGGTCAAGACGACGAAGCCATGAAGAAATCAGTGTTTTTAGATCGGCGACGCGAGTTTGAGAGTCGTGCTGCTCAAGAAAACGTGAATCCAAACACATCTAAACCGTATTCATTTGGATTGTATTATCCAAAAAAGGATAAAGTGAACAGTGCTGAGAATTTAGCGCGATCAGTGGTGATTCGTAGATCTAGAGAAAGTGTGCTACAGTCTACCGATTCACAGGAGAATATTTCTAAACTTCATTCATCAGGAGCAAGAGTGAGGAATGTACCCATTGAATACAGACATAGTGGTAGCCCTGATCAGAAATTGCCGGAGAGGTTTAAATCGCAGGAAGTGTTAACAAGAGATTCCGACTCGCGATCTCATGGGCAAAGTAGTACAATAAGGCACAGTTTTCCTGATTCAGGTACGCAAATATGGTCGACTCCTTCGAGAAAGACCAGTGAAACTAACAGTCCCTATAGTTTTGATAGAGGAACACCGACTATGGATAATATGCCGAATAAGCGCGAAAGTTACAGTGGTACGAGGCAATATGTGCCAGTTATTAATGAGTCAGCAATATCTAGAAATCAAAAAATGTCAGGTAGTGTGGATAGTATAGACCAAAGATCAAACCTATATCATACAGAACATCATTTACGCACTGGATATAATAGTACTCCCACTAACGAGCAGCAAAATCAAAATCAGCCCCCATCAAGTCGGACATTTATCGTGAAAATTAATGACAAACATGATCGTAGCAGTACCCCAACAGCTTGCCAGTCTCCCATTGGTCAAGCAGGGAATCATTCATACGGAGCCGCCTTTGCCTTAACGCGGTCTCCGGGCTCCGCTGAGATCGAAATACGGCAAAAACGCGAGCCTAGAATTTTAGTGTCACATAGAAAGAAACAGTTTGAAGACAGAGATGATGGCGTAACTCCGCCCCCAACAACTGCAAATAATGGTAATAGTAATAATAACGGTACTCATAGATATAAAACTGAGATAGAACGATACACACGTAAATTTGAAGGTGTCCAGGCTCGACTCGCCTCGTTCGAGAAACCTGGAAGTAACGAACCAATGAGATCGCGTTCTCAAACTCCCGTCTTAGCTCAGCCAATCAAAGTGAGGCGAATGTCGCAAGACCGTGTTCGATCTCCGGAGCCTGATAGTTCTAGTACTCAGTACACTCAGGGAAACAGCCAATCAAATTTCTCGGATTCTGCACCAATCAGGATTTATGTTTCACAAGGCAATAATAACAGCTCAGGGTCACCGATAGTGGAAATAGTGCCTGTGCAATCGGCGGTAGAGATAGAATCGAGAGGTCAAGGTCAATATGTGACCCAGGGGGAGTCACATGACCATACAGACGGGGATGGACAGAAACCTGTAAGGAAGGCGTCGTTCTTGTCAGCAGTGAATGCACCATATAGCAGATGTAAGTATTTGCCTTACAATATTTAGGAAATTTCTTTGTATAAATTTATGATTGACCATAGTTGATATTTCTTTTAATTCAGGTTAGTAGAAATTGGTCATGTTTTCGTCATATTGAAATGTGTTTTTGTATGGTTTTGATTGTTGATGTTGTGGATGTTTACTTGATGCAGCCAGATCTCCTTCATGTTAAACTAATCACGTATCGCTTTACCTTTATTGGAGATATGTGTAAATAATCCAACCCCCTTAGTAGCCACATTTTTTGCGTAGTTAAGGAGCCAAAACATTTGACATTTTTGAAGAATTCTTTGGAATTATTTCTTTGGAATTACTCTTGTTCTATCTTTTCTAACTTGGCATCGTAATTTACTTCCTTGTTAGGGGGTCTGGCCTTATCAGAAGTTTCAATCAAAGTATTGTTTGGTGCTATGTTGTTGTTGTATAGAATAGAACCATCTCAATGTCTACGAACTGCATGTATTATTCTCTCAAAACATCATTAAAGGACCGTACAAACTGAGAAAAGGAAATTATTGGTCTTGAAAATGTGAGTAAAATTGTCAGGATCTTTTACGAGACAAATTAGCACAGGGAATCCCTATTTGATTTCACTGGTTTAAGTCATGTATGAGTAATATAAAGGACTGTCAAACGGAACATTGTTGCTTGTAATCTGGTTGAATCTAGTCTCTATGGAATTACCTTATTAGGTTAGTGAGTCAGCCATATAATGCAGAAATATCTAGTGTAGGAAATTAACACAACTATTACAGAATGCTATTTATATACATTGTTTCTTTTTTAGTATATATAAGTATTGAAAATAAACGAACGAAAATATCTCAATTCTATTTATACACAGTATTTCTTTTTCGAAACATACATGGACATATCTAGTATACAATTATTTCTGAATATATAAACACTGCAGGTGATTAACCAAAATTTAAGAAATCTGGGAAAAAAATGTTATTTAGACGAAGTTAATCAAACAGGTGTTTCTTGTTCATCACTGTATTATATAGTAACACAAAGTTCCAATATAGACCTGTTACTATTTCTGAATGTGTGGCCTTTTTCTTTTAATGAGCATTTTCATATTTGTTGCTCTTGAATCTGTAGTAAGCAAATTAGCCATTGTTCGTATTTCATCCATTCACTGTTTGACTTTGTGTCTGTATCATGATTAGTTTGTTAGCTGTATGTGTTTCTATGTAAGTCATTCACTTGTATACAGCGATGGTTGGACAGAAAACTGTTGTAACAGCCTTCTTGTTTCATACAGAGTTACAACAATTTTCTGTCCATTCCTCGAAAGTCAGTTTTATGTTTGATTCAAAGCACTCACTGTGAATGCCCTTTGCATGTGTTTTTAGATTTACCACAAACTGGCTACGATAACGAGACACCTATCGCCATGGAAACCACACCTAAATCGTCACGCACTTACCTGACGACCAATCAGATTGAAGAGCGAGAGGGCAGCGTTACTCCCACCAACTTTCCATGGCCACTAAGAATGACCAGTCCTTCAAGGGGTATCCACCTTCTATATGTCATTCTATTCTTAGCACAGTCATCTATTAATAAATCACCCATGTTTCATATATAACGCCATGTATGCAGCATTAATCATACCAGAATCTTGCAGAGAATCTTGCCGACATATCGCTGTTGATATCGTGCTCTTGATATTATCTTCATGTATTTGAATCAATCATGTACATACAAACGTTTTCTAAATTTCATGTATTGTACTAGCACAAAGCACAGATTTTGTACAGTTGCATGATCATTGTCTTGAATGTTTAAAGTAGTTAATGGTATAAAACATAGATAACTGTAAATTCCATTTTAGGAGGTAGTACAATTCCAATTTGAGTTACAGTAATCTAGCCATTGAAACTGCTTTCACTATATATATTATAACTTATTAAGTACATATCTTGTATTTGTATGTATGTTTTAAGTTAGAACACTATATTTGACTTTATTTAATTACATTAAATTTTCAACTAAGATTGTTTGATTACTTTTGACTAGATTAATTTTCTTAGGATTAATTGAGTTGACTTTGGGGGTAGAATTAATTTCTTTGGATAGATGAAATTGACTTTTGGACAGTTTGAGTTTTGTGTAGAATGCATTTCTTTGGATTAATAAAGATGATTTTTTGTTTCTTTTTCATAAACTGTTGGCTTAATTGTTAGACTGGTTTTTTATTGTTTGGACGATTTCATTTTCAGCTCTGTCGCCAACCAGTCTGAGTAAGGAGACGGTGAATATGACCTTGACGACGGTGTCAGGCATCATGACCCCTGTAACAACGACTGTCCGTCTGAGAAACAAACCAGAAAGTAAGTGAATTAACTCCCTTTGATTTTTGAATGGTTCTGTATGTAGTCAAATCATTATTATTTGTATTGCACTATTATTCATGGATTTTATCATTCAACTTAACAACATTTTTTAATGTTAGATAATATATGATTTTAATTAATGTAGATGTATATGCTAGTTATGGAATCTATAAATGTACAGTGCAGTTGAAATTGTCTAATTAAGGAAAACCTCAAATATTTGGGCACACATTTGTAAATGATTCCATAGATTTCTGATTCTATTAAACGTCAGATAATTCAACTTGACGCCTGAAATATAAACTATTGTTGTTCTTCCCGAAAAGAACTAAAACAAGTGTTAAAAGCCATCCGATATGGTGAGGGGTGAATGCAATAGGGTCCTAGCTATCTGCTTCTTTTTTCAGTAGCATTTAGAGCACTTTCAGTGTGACTTTGAAGATTGTGATTCTAATTTTGAAGTAATTATTTTTCAAATTGTAAAAGTTGCTACAAATGAAACAAGTACATGTACCTTGCATTATACAATATGTACTTGGATAGCGCTTGAAAACTATTATAACATAGCTGTCAAGGCTGAGATGAACCTCAGAGTGAGAAAATATTCGGTGGGGAGAGGGGGTACGGGGGCAAACTCCCCCGAAAAAAATATTTTCCTTGTTTGGATTGTTTTCAGTTTCAGTCAATTATTATACATGTACCAAAATTTAATTTCACTTGCATGATTTTTAAGCGTTTAACAAATCAAGGAGTCGGACTCCTAACCTTTCAAATCAAGGAGTCCGAACGAAAATTAAGGGGAACGAATTTAAAAACAGTAAAATTCATGCACTTGTTTATATAAATCCGTTTTGTGTGTGTGTTTTTTTTTGTACTGGAGGCTTGTATCCTCTAAACAAATGTTCCATTTGCAGCTATACCTTATGTTATGTTGTTTTCCACGATTCACACGATTGAAGTCTCCAAGTTTGCATCTAAATACTTTTAATGAGTTTCAAATTCGATTTAATACACGTTCATAAAAACGCAATGCATTGACGATTTGTCATCTGTTTTTCGCGACATCGCCATACACATAATCGCCGTGTCAAAAACGCTTCATTCTTCGAACCAGAATGTTTTTGTGGTTCTTCTTTAAATGTTGGTCAAGAAATACAGAAAATGTTTGTTTTGAAAGCTAAACAATCGTTTCGATGGGTTTTATCACAACGTCCCCGTTGTACTTGTACAAAGCCGGACACAGCCCTACGGACTTTCTGAATCGTGTTAATACAACGGAACGAAGGATGTACAGGATGATCATCATGTTATAAACATGGTATCAGAGACTATCTGCTTGTCATGTGTATCCTCTTATGATTGGCTATATAAACCTTTGGTTAACTTTAGCAATTTCTTTTCATGGCAATTTTCACACGCGGCGTGAAGAAACTTCTTTATGAACTAAACTTCAGTAATAATAACAAGTTCTGAAACTTTTTCTTAAATATTGTTGATTAAGAAAGTCTCTGTTGTTATTAAAATGTTACATCCAAAACTTTCAAGATTGAGAAACGATCACAGTATTAATCTCAGTCTTTCCGACCACGTACGGTATTTTTTGTGGGAAAATATGACGATCGCCGTTTCCAAAATATAGAAAGAATCAATGCTTTATTTGTGATGATATAACTAGATATGAGCGAGATACGTGGTAAAGAATATTCAATAACCAGTTTAGATGAAGATAAAAAATAATGTATGAAAGTACGACACAATATGTAGGTGTCTCGGACTACCGTTAGTGTCAAACGCTGTTTTTTCCAAAGTTTGTTTACAAGATAACAGGGTATTTCTGATATATTTAGCAATATATTTGCTTTTTATATCAGACGACGCCTTAATGTTTACATTGACACCGGGTAACGATTATTTTGTTAGTATTCCAGTGGCTAACGTTAGGTCAGACACAACTAATACACAAACTAATGTTTTATTACCGATTTATTCATAAAACCATAGTATATATTTTCGTAAATTTTGTTTTAATTGAAATGCGTGAGAAATTACGTAGTCAGCGTGAGACCGTGATTTCATTGCCAAAACCGTGAGACTCACTGCAAAACAGTGAGACTTGATAGGTATGTAATAAGCGACTTAAAATTTGAACATTTTACCTCAAAATTAGAATCACTACTAAGCAAGTTGCTTTACATGATAAGATGGAGTTACTAATTCCTAATAAGTTCTAAATTATTCATTAATCTTCAAATTAGAGATTAATCATTACAACATTGTTTCTTCTTTGCTCGGCCACTTAATACACAGGTCTGAACATTTCTGTCTGTTAATGAAGCATTTCCTCCTGAAAGCTTTATGCCCTAATTGAAAACAGATTCCTGAATTTATCTATTGTACTCTTAACAATGTCTTGAAACTGTTTACCAGACCTCGATTATATACTTCATCTATGTACTCTGAAGATGCCCAGGTGTAATATGTTTTCTATAGACTCCTATTTCTATTAAAACACATACCTTAGCATTCCAGTTGAAAGAGTATAAAATTGATCTGTCAAAAAAAGGCCTTAATAGAATGATAAGTCGGAAATTTCTCTTAAAAAGCAATACTTGCACTTCAGACAATTCTAAATAACCAAAGTACGTTTACATCAACATTTATTGTTAATGACAGTTAACTTATACTGAACTGACAGAAAATTAACTACGTTTTGTTTAAGAAATAAAACATCTGTACCCGTGTTTTATCACGGTAATAAAATATGGGTACGAGTTCGGATGCGTATGAATTAAATCACGAGTGCGCCAAGACCTTACTAATAACCTTAGAATAAGCGTCTGTCTTTTACGTGGGACAACATACCAATGTGAAATGTCCCACACTGTACTGTATCAAACATATTTTAACACTTCAAAGCCTATAAAAACCAGTGGCTTGGGGGAACAACTGACAAATGTATCAATATTGTATGTTACGTAAGTATTTACGTCTTTGTTTTGCAGTATCAGCTGAGGACTACGAGACAAAGTTACATCGTCGAACCTCGTACCTGATGGCCACAGCAAAGGACCGGTCATCTGCGGTCAGTCTTACAATGTCACCTAACTCTTCAATGCCACTTGATCCAAAGTAAGTATCATTAGCTGTAGCTTGGTTGTATGGAAATGGATGGAACATTGTTGAAACATGGATGAAATATTAGATTAAAAATGAAAACAGCTTAGTATAAGTATTGATGACTTAAGCTTCAAAGTTTCTATGACAAATGTAGAAGCTTTTTAATAACAAAACATTGGCTTTCATTTAATCAAATGTTGGAAAGTTACCATAAACGATATCCATTTTGATTAAAATGAAGTTCTGTTTCTTATCAGAAATCTTATTTCTTACATTATATTGAAATAATTGCCTTCTTACATGTGTTTTGTCTTCAAAATGTTTAGGCGCTAAATAACTAGGTTGTATTTTTTTAGACTGACAGTTAACAGGTTCGCATAATTGGAACCAGAGTCTACTGATTTCTGATGGTTATCTTAAATGTAATTTTACATTTTGTCACAAGTACATTACATAATAAAAAATGGTGTACTGTTTGATTGTTTCAGCACACCTGCCACGTTGAGTAAACACAAGAGTATGAGGAAACTGAAAGACTTCTTTGGAGAAAAGGTAGGAATTGTAAGTTTCGGGTCAACAGGTAAAACATCGCATGACCCCCTACCCATTTCTTTATATAACACTCATTTAATATAACGAAAGATGTGAGAAACCATTGGAAAGCGAGAAGCCATTGGAAAACGAGAAACACTGAACGCGAGAAACCATTGGAAAGTGAGAAACTGTTGGAAAGCGAGAAACCATTGGAAAGCATGCTAACCTGAGGATCCTTGTCGATGTAGAGTCTCATGATTCAATGTTATGCTTGTCGTAATTTGGATATCAACTTTTATGAAATTTGTCATATTTGAGGACATAACTGTAAAAATGTTACTATTGACTTTGATTTTTACAAACCTAGCTAATTTGGACTTCATGAGTCAACCATATATATAATCCAATGTCTCAACAATTCCTTAGATAGTAGCTGGCTCAAAGAATAATGCTTCTATTCGAATTTCCGAAGTGCTGTTGGAAAAAGAAGCAGGTGTGACTCATTTAGCATTTACCCCTCCAACTTGTTTATAAAGTGACACTGTTTAATCTAACCTTGATTGTTTTCTTTTGTTAACAGACACCAAAGATAGTTGAGGCCCAGGAGAGAAAGTTCCCCGACCCAGCCAGTCCTATTCAACAGCTCACAAAGGAGGGAAGTCTATGGGTCAAACTGGACGTCATAGACGGAAAGGTATACATTGGTTTGTTACACTTTGTTGATAAAATAGTCCAGGGCTGGATTTCATAACCACGGATTTACCTTCAGTGTTTATCCTATTAATTGCTGACCAGATTTTAGTATGTAGATGCAAAGGTAAACAATATAATTTGCTTTTAATATCCCTAATAAAATTGTCTGAAATATTTTTGAATAAACTTAAACCAGATTAAATTATGAAATTGTGCCCAGTACATATAACTTATAACTCACCATATTTACTCTAATTGCTCCAACACTCTAAATAACTTGATGAGAAGATAATAAAGATTCAAAATTTGCTTTATTGCAAATCATCAATGAAATACTCGGGTATATTATTTGATTTGTTTAAATTTGTACATGTGTTTATGACTTGGCTTACCCTTGAAATGGACAAAAAGGTATATATGATTTACTTGTATATTGTAGAGAGCGAGCGACAGGTCGTGGAGGCTGATATGGGCAATGTTAAGGGGCCACTGTCTATACCTATGTAAAGAACGAAGGGACCCTAACAATGTAAGTACACAAGACATAATCATGCTATTCTTACCTATATTAGATGTTGTATGTTCTGATAGATAAAAGGACCTATAGTAAAGCACTGAAGACTGGTAACTGTTGTAACTTATATCAAACAAGAGATGGATCGTTTTAAAGGTGTAGCAATTGTTTTATTATTTCAGATATACAGTTTTAATGTTATACTGTAATTGGGTATCATTTGTAAAAATGTATGTTCCATTTTATTCATTTTCTTGATCAACAAATTCAAGAGATTAGCTAATAATTGACACCTTATTTTAAAAACTGACAAACAATGACACACAAGTTTTAAAATAAATACAAAAAATACCCAATATACGGTAGTGAAAAAAAGTTAGATTAAATTAAGTAAAATTGTAACAAAGAAAAGATAAATGTCTTAAGTTAAAAGTGAAATGAGTGGACAAAATCATAAGTTTGGGTATTGTAGAACACATGTAGAAAAACCTTGTTAATCTTGGCAAAGATAAAAGAGTTAATTTTTCTTTTTGGATAATTTGTGTATTTTTTAATTGTTTTATTTTAGTTGGGAAAACAGGTAATGTTTATTATTGCACATATAACAAGGACAATTCCTCTCTGGAAACACCAATATTTTACCCAAGGAAACCTTAAACCCGCCTCTGTCCTGGAACGAAAAACAACACAGCAGCGCAATGGGTGAAAGGGAAAGGGTTCTAAGTGTTATTGACTAAAGAACCAGATAAAACCCTTTTGCATTCACCCCATGTCTGCTGTGGAATCTGCAAACTTCTGACAATAGCTTTACAATTTTTTAATGATCAAAAAAAAAAAAACTGTTAGGAAAGTATATGGTTAGAATCTAGAGAATTGAAAAACGTGTTACCCATTCTGTTACAGTCCAAGGTTCATGCGTTTACGATCAAAGTGCGCGTAGGCTCATCCTCCCAGGTCGGTATCTGTAGAGTGCTGTGCCCCTGGTTTTTTACTGCACATGCATTTGTCTCCCATTTATTTTCTGTGCTACGATGAAAAAAAGCTTTAGTTTGTGATGGTGAACCAATGTGAAGTGGGAAAGTTTGAAATTGGGCCTTTGTTGTGTTACATGCAAGAAATAATGCAATGGGACCAGCTTTGTGCATTTGTTGTCTGGTGGGTGAAAATGAAAAGGTTCTAAGTGCTGATAGATTTAATAATCAGCTAGAACCTTCTTGCATTTACACCTTTCCCATTTCCAAGTAGTGGCAAACTGCTTATGTCTGTTCAACCAAAAGAAAGTGGTAAAAAAAAAGGTGAACAAAGCAAATTCAATATGTCAGAGATTGACAAAATAAGAACCAGTAACATTTGTCTGTGTTATGTATGTATATATATGGATAGAAAAACTAAATTAAATTTTCATCAACATATTTCTTAGTGAATTGAAATCTGAAATGTATGCTGTCTTTTCTGTTGAATGAAACAAAACTGCTTGTGATTTGACAACTACTTTCTCAAATCTCAAAACAAAATGTCTCCTAACAATTGCTTTCTGTAAGTGTTTCTGTTCAGTTCTAAATTACTAAAAAATGCCATGTTCTCTATGTATAACAATTGAATTCTAATACATGTAGGTGAATTTGGTTGGCCATCATGCAGTCTTTGTAGACATCTGATAATGTTTTACGAAATGCAAAGTATAGTTATCAAGAGGTGACAGCAAAAGAGTTCTATGTGCTAATGAATAAAGAAGCAGACAGAAACCTCTCTCATTTACCCCTAAAACTGCTGGATTTTATTATTTTCTCATTTTAATAGCCAGTAGAGACTTATGCAGTGGGAGCCTTTTATTTCAGCCAATTGAAGCTTCATTAATGCCGCCTTTTAGAAATTGGCCAGTTAGGTTTGCTAAAAAGACTATTAGCTTTATATGTTTGCGAGGCTGCTTGTGTTTTTATGCTTGGTGTTAGAAACTGTTCTCTTTTCTACTTGCTATCATCTTTGAAAATCAAATCTACCAATCACATGCTGTGAAAATCAAATCGACCAATCACATGTTGTGAAAATCTAAGCAACCAATCACATGCTGTGAAAATCAACTTGACCAATCACATGCTGTGAATTTCAATTCGACCAATCACATGCAGCCATTGGCAATCACATGACACACATTATATACTCATTATGTTTGGCTAGTCGATAGAACCTTTTCCTGCTGAGTTTCAGTAAGATTTCATTAACTTTATTACACAATTTATTTTTATAACATACAAAATACTCCCTCTTACAACATGTTTTCATATTTGTGCTTGTATACATTATATTCGGAAACAACATTTTCTTGCACTTGCACTTACAGTATGTTATTTAAGGAAATTTAAAAAGACTAATATTTCATGTAATACTTACAGTAGCAGCATCTTGTAACAGTTAAGTATTTGAGCAGAATTTATAGTTATTTGAAAATGTTGCAGTGATAATGCTGATGATTGCAATGTTGCTGCTAGCTATGACATTGATTAGAGATATTGAAGTCTGCCAGAAAGTGTTTGTAACAGCAGTCCAAACTTGAACAAACCTTGATCTTGTTTTTATCATTTTATCAATAAAAATCGTAATTAAGAATTTTTAAGATGTACTTTTCATTTTTCTAAATGTTGTAGCTTGATTATGCAGGGAAGTTCAGCTATTAAGATCACCCATTATTGAGACCAGTTGACTGATAAGACCACATACTCTAATTCCTAGACAGCTGTTTTCAGTGTGATTTAGTTTTAACTGTTTAATCTAAATCATAATAAAAACCGTGTGTTGTCTTAAGAACGGTCTTATCAGAGGAACTGTACTTAAGAACGGTCTTATCAGCGGAACTGTACTTAAGCACGGTCTTATCAGCAGAACTGTACTTAAGAACGGTCTTATCAGCGGAACTGTACTTAAGAGCGGTCTTATCAGCGGAACTGTACTTAAGAACGGTCTTATCAGAGGAACTGTACTTAAGAACGGTCTTATCAGCAGAACTGTACTTAAGAACGGTCTTATCAGCGGAACTGTACTTAAGCACGGTCTTATCAGAGGAACTGTACTTAAGAACTGTCTTATCAGCAGAACTGTACTTAAGAACGGTCTTATCAGCGGAACTGTACTTAAGCACAGTCTTATCAGAGGAACTGTACTTAAGCACGGTCTTATCAGAGGAACTGTACTTAAGCAAGGTCTTATCAGAGGAACTGTACTTAAGCACGGTCTTATCAGCGGAACTGTACTTAAGCACGGTCTTATCAGAGGAACTGTACTTAAGCACTGTCTTATCAGAGGAACTGTACTTAAGCATGGTCTTATCAGCAGAACTGTACTTAAGAACGGTCTTATCAGCGGAACTGTACTTAAGGAGGGTCTTATCAGAGGAACTGTACTTAAGCACAGTCTTATCAGAGGAACTGTACTTAAGAACGGTCTTATCAGCGGAACTGTACTTAAGCACGGTCTTATCAGAGGAACTGTACTTAAGCATGGTCTTATCAGTGGAACTGTACTTAAGCACGGTCTTATCAGAGGAACTGTACTTAAGAACGGTCTTATCAGCGGAACTGTACTTAAGCACGGTCTTATCAGAGGAATTGTACTTAAGCACGGTCTTATCAGAGGAACTGTACCTAAGAACGGTCTTATCAGAGGAACTGTACTTAATTAAGCACGGTCTTATCAGCAGAACTGTACTTAAGAATGGGCTTATCAGCGGAACTGTACTTAAGCACCGTCTTATCAGCGGAACTGTGCTTAAGAACGGTCTTATCAGAGGAACTGTACTTAAGAATGGTCTTATCAGAGGAACTGTACTTAAGCACGGTCTTATCAGAGGAACTGTACTTAAGCACGGTCTTATCAGAGGAACTGTACTTAAGAACGGTCTTATCAGAGGAACTGTACTTAAGCACGGTCTTATCAGAGGAACTGTACTTGAGCACGGTCTTATCAGAGGAACTGTACTTAAGAATGGTCTTATCAGAGGAACTGTACTTAAGCACGGTCTTATCAGAGGAACTGTACTTAAGCACGGTCTTATCAGAGGAACTGTACTTAAGAACGGTCTTATCAGAGGAACTGTACTTAAGAATGGTCTTATCAGCGGAACTGTACTTTTGTCTTACTTATTAACCTGTTCCACTATTTAGACCACTGTGTGAGTTTGGAAGATGGTCTTATTATTTGAACATTTGCTGGTACATATATACATATTTAATGATACAGCAATATACACCATTAGGGACCATAAATAAACAACTCTTTCTTCATTTCAGGCCAACATATTCTCTTACGAGGAGCAGCCTATATCCATCAAGTCTTGTATAGTTGATATAGCTCACAGTTATACTAAGAGGAAGAACGTGTTTCGTATGAAGACTTATAACGGCTCAGAGTACCTGTTCCAGGCGGAGCATCACGAGGACATGTTGTCATGGATAGATAGTATCAAATGTAACAACGACCCTGACTCTGATGTAAGTCTATGTAAAAGTTTATGCAAATGACTTTCTTGAAAATGTATCATGAACAAATATTCAACCTGGGTACTGTTTTACTACAGCATTTACACAAAATGTTCTGTGTGTGTGTGTGTGCATGAGAATTGTCTTGTTAGCACATGATGACATGTTTGCTGGCTGGTTATAGCACAGTTCAAACAATGTTTCTAAAATATTCACAGAACTCGTGTTGTAAATTGATTCAAAGCAGAGTATTAACTTGGTACTTGATAGTTGACTTGTTTTCCTAAAATACAAACACTTAATACTCGAAGGTTGTGATTCTAATATATGTAGTGCTTACAAAGTCACCGCCTCCTCGATAGCCTAGTGGTAGCGTAGATCGGAAGAGCGTCGTGTAGGGAAA
>ENA-OREC01000786-OREC01000786.1-marine-metagenome-genome-assembly--contig:-NODE-786-length-14046-cov-13.565252_pt1 | contig 14046 bp, 11 predicted proteins | sample MGYA00248626_ERZ508543 | MGnify/ENA primary metagenome ERZ508543 (study PRJEB26211, sample SAMN05518279) | marine metagenome | isolation source: Puget Sound, Washington, USA | host: Bankia setacea... | reverse complement strand
GGGGGGGGGGGGGTATGCTCTCGCGGATCCCTAAAAGTCGTCGAGCATAGGTCACAAAGCGCGTCAGAATGCACCATTTAGCTTCATTGCTTTCAAAATTTTCTCTGCATGTCAAATATCGTACCAAATAGCGTCAGGGTGCACCATTTAGTTTCACTCCTTTCAAAGTTGTCTCTGCAGGTCAGAATATCGTATCAAATAGCGTCAGGGTGCACCATTTAGATGCATTGCTTTCAAAGTTTTCTTTGCAGGTCAGAATACCGTATAAAATAGAGGCAGGGTGCACCATTTAGTTTCACTACTTTCAAAGTTGTCTCTGCAGGTCAGACTATCGTATAAAATAGCGGCAGAATGCACCATTTAGCTTCAATGCTTTCAAATTTTTCTTCCAAATCGTTTCAAATACCATCAGAATGCATGCTTTATAGATACATTGTTTCCATCTATTTCTCTGGTGTTCCAAATACCATAAGAATGCATGATTAAGAGACATTGTTTTCATATTTTTCTCTGCAGTTCCAAAACGTTTCAAATACCGTCAGAATTAGCGCATGCTTTAGAGACATTGTTTTCATTTTCTCTCTGCAGTTCCAAATCGTTTCAAATACCGTGAGAAGGCATGCTCTAGAGACATTGTTTTCATCTTTTTTCTTTGGCTTAATTTGTGTGTGGAGAGTTTGCATTACTTTAAAAAGAAATGTATTTAGTTCAGCTTGACAAACGATGCAAAATGTTTTCCTTCAAAGTATGCTTTAAAATGTCCCAAAATGCAGCTGCGGCGATATAGGATGTCAATATTTTCCGAGGATTCAAACCAATGGACCTATCAACAACTGTTGGCAGGTGGGCAGTAGATTGATGTTGCATTTAAATCATTAAAAGCTAGATGAATTTAACAAAGTATGGTTAGTAAGATCTAGATTTAAAAACAACCCTGAGATTACCTTTTTAAAATAGTACAGTGGAACCCATCTAAACCGAACCTAGTCGGGACAGGATAAAACGTTCGGTTTAGAGAGGTTTCCGGTTTAGAGGGGTTTCCGGAAATAGTTGAGTAATTTTCTGGAATAGTATCTTTTACCTTTCATACTCGATGTATTTGGACTTGTTTAGACACAATCATTTCAATCAAAACAACGATCCCGGGCGTCATTTCGAATTGTCATATGTTTTCGCGCCATGGGGTAATAAAACTATTCATGGATCGGATCTCTATAGAGCGAATAGAGATGATATGTTACTAGAACTTGAACTCGTATTTATCTGACACTCAAAACATACACTTGTCTACAGAGGCCACTTGTAGCTTAGCCCTCATTGTACATTAAATATACATGTATAGGCCTAGACTCGAGAGTGTTTACTTAAAATTGCGCTTTTAAAAAGTCGCACTCCTTTTTTCTGCTGTACGTAATGGCAGAATAATCCTTTTCTGTTCTCTTCTTTTATCCTATATAGTATTTCATGCATATATGTTCAGAAGTAAACCATTAAATCGGAAATCCAGCATTGCGTGGTTCCGCTCATAGGTATAATAGATCGAACCAGAGTAGCAACCGTGCGAGACAGACGAAATAGCGATGCTCACAAGATATCATTTTCTGATAAACAAATGAGCTTGTTTCAAATAGTCACCGTACTACATGTAAAACAGCCCTGCGCATTTCGTTTATTAATATTTACACACTTTTAACCGACAAAAACGCCGATAGACAACTATTTACATGTACTCAATGTTATGTACCCCGACATCGCGTCCACATGAATTCGAGATATATGCAATCTATTTCGTGTGACTTAAATAATGCATCTAGATATTTATAAAGTATTTACACTCCACTCAGGTCAACACAGTTAATGTATTGATACAAGTAAGTGACCATTCTCATCTATACGGTACATACCCATGACAATGAGTTTTGTGAAAGCTTGTTTTTTCGCGTATGGCATACAGATGCGTCTTGTCTTTTTTTCTTTAAACATTAGTTCACTGTATTTATAACATCAGATTATTTGATATTGGATTCGTAGTATGAAAGAGGCAATTGTCGTAAAAAGGGGTAGATATATGATGCCCTATTGCCATGGTAACTGACAACACCACTTCGAAGATACAATCGCCAATATCTGTGCCGCGTGCGTATTGATTGACCTTCGATTTTTAATTAATGACACCACAGCCGACTACCGGTACAGGCTCCATTACAGACGACCTACACTATAAAGTAATGGTCTAAAACTAGTAACGGGGCATTTTGATTTGCTGTCTTTTCTGCTAAACTTTTCAGAGAAAAAAACCCTCTGAACTTTAGTGTTTCTTATTCCCTTAACCATTTACACATTATAACTCAATATGTATATTAATAAATCCGTTCCGACGATGTCTATGCAGTACCTACATTACATGACTTAATCAAGGATAACAGCCATAAACATTGCTGTTCAACCTAAACTGTTTTCATTTGGTTTGAATTATTGAATTGGTAGCTAGGTAGGAACGTATAAAAATGACCAGTGTTCACGATAACGAACGACTGACCCACTCCGGTTACCTCCCTTGAACTATTTAACTAAATGTAAAACAAGGTGATACATTAATCACACTTTCTGGATTACACGGTGTAAATATGTATCCTATACTGTAAGATGACATATTGTCTGGTAAAAAGAGCTATATGAATATGGTACATAAACTCAGAAAGTAAACAAACAGCGCGTTATGCTCTGTTATTATTAGAAAATCGGGGGATAACTACAATGGATTTAAAGAAAGACTGTCAACAGGTAAAATTTATTTTCACAAGTATTTTATTTATTACATATCAATATCTCCAGAAAGCAACATGTACAATCATAACAAAACATGTAACTATACAAGAGAGTAGATTTTCTAAAATAAGTAGTTCATAAAATCATCTTATGTTCTGTAATGACTTATAAAACAAGTTTTTCTAATATATACAAACACAACCCCAATGTCCATGTTTTGTGTTAACTGTTGTTGGTGACTACATGTATATAACACTGGCTAGTTACTCTCTTGTTCTATTCCTCAGTTAATTGCTGTCAAATGCTAGAAATCTGTTATTTTTATTTTTATTTTCGTAGACATAAACAAGTGTAGTTTACTTGAAAAGACATCATTAAGTGAACATAAATACATGGATTCCGAATTAATATACCCATACATAATTGAATCTTCTTGTTGTAATGATACAAGGGGTCAATGCTATATTCAATAGCACTTGGCACCATTTCGCATTCACCAATCGATTTGGTATCTAGGAAAACTAGTGTGCAGAAATACTATTGAGTTTACAGTACAATAAATGCTCAATGAAACACAGCCATGCGTTTGACTTTAGTGAGGTCAGTATACAAGTACTTCATGGAACGTTTGAGCTGTGGGATATCTTCAAGGAGTTTGTCTGTGCTAGTTGCTGGTTTACGTGCCTGACAAGCATCCATTGCCTCTAACACTGAAATATAATGAGCAACAGTTTGAATATTATACAAATAAAGGGGTGAATGAAACAGAGTTCAATGCACATCTGTTTTTAGTAGTTTTTAGCACTCTTGCCCTTACATTAGGTTAACGTTTGGCAATAATGATGTTTGTATCAGTGAGCAAAGAAAAGTAACTCATACTGGTGTAGATCATTATAATAACTACCTATTACAGCCAGACAGTGTTAACTTTATCACAGCATTTGTTTGAAATTGTAAGCAATTCACTTTTGTTTAACATTGCTGCAATCAAAACTCTTGTTAAAATTACTTATGCATGTCATTATTTTAAATTATGCATGTTATGATTTACAATAAGTATATATAACAAGTATTTTTGTAAGAAGCAAAAACTAAGATTCAATTGTCCAGAGAGGCGTTAACAAAGTAATCTTATAGAACTGCGACTAACAAACCATGCAGAGACTTACTTGTGATTTCTTCCTCCACTTTGTCAAGTTTATCGTTGATTTCAGCTTGCACCCTAAGTATATGGCTGAGCAGGTTTTTCTCACACACTTCTAGAGGATCCTCAACCACACTTTCTGTACTGTCTGAATGCATGGCCTCCTCTGATTCCACCTCTACCTGTCTTTCTACTGGACCCTTGAATTCAAAGAAACAAAATTTATATAAGACACACAAAAACTGCGCCCTAGATACATCTTGTTCCAGTTTGGGAGTTAGTTACAATTTGGATTGTATCAGAAACTCATAATGCAAAGAAACATATCAATAAGCAAGAGAATCAAAAGAGGAAATGAAAAATATGCAACTTGTTCTCTACTAAACTTTTACGCACCTGTTTTTCCTTTGAACCCTCTTGAGGTGCCGTTTTCTCTGCCATTTCTGCCTGACTGTTCTCTACATCTTCCACTGTTCTTTCTATTGGATCATGGCCATTTGTATCAGTGCTGGTCCCTGCATTATTATTACTGCCATTTGTATTAGCACTAGAAACTGTTGCACTCACATTCTGTCCTGTATCAGTACTAATAGTTTCTTCCTCAGCTTTACCAGTTTCACTTAACTTTGTTTCATTATATTTAGTCTCTTCACTAGTCCCTGCTGCAATTGCACTTTCAACACTATCTTTGTCTGTTTCAACCTCAATTTCAGTGTTTGTTTCACTTTTTTGATTTGTTGCTTCTTGATTAACATTTACAACTAAATCGCCTGACTGCTCCTCTAATTCAACCTCACTTTTAACTGGAATGTCCGCTTTATCTGGTTCTATAATAGTTTCAGTTTTTATTTCCAGAATGTCCGCTGTATTTTGTACTACATCAGGTTCAGTTTTTATTTGTTTATCCTCTTCTGCTGGAAATGATTCAATTGTTTCATTCACAGGTTCCACTACATCCCAGTCTATTCTCCACTGTCTCAGTGTGGTCTCATCTTTACTTCTGTAAATTGTAATGATTTTAAAATATCATTTATGAGCATAAAACTTTTAATAATAATGTTATAGGACTAGGTTAATGTTGTGTAAGTTAAATTGAGTTATAACTGCCATCATGTATCAAGAGATAAGGATCCCTGTATGTAAGTTTATAGAGCAAAATCACACCTTTTTCTTAAAAAAAAACCCCAACAACAGTCAAATCTTAAAACAACTAGTCCAATTATGTTCAGCTATGTACTAAATGTAACAGAGTTGCTAGATCAAAATACTTGTTATACAACAAACACTTAGTTACAAGAAATGGATTCAGTAAACACTGCGTATAACTAACATCTTTCTAGGTGAAGTTGAGTTTGTTATATCTGAGTAGTGCTGCATAACTCACCTGAGAATCTTGAGTTGAAGTCTAAGGCTGTGTAGAACCATGTTAAGTTGATGTATCTCTGACACCAGGTTGTGTGTAGCCTTCACAGAACCACAGTTCTCCTCTGACATACTGGACAAGGGCAGGTAATTGAAGCCATTTATCTCCCCTGTCTTATACCAATCCTGCTCATGTACATACTTACTACTCTCTCGAACACCTGTAAAGTAGAAACAGGGCATTTATCAGACATTACCAATACCGATTAAAAATTAACGTAAAGTTTGATTTTAATTTCAAAATTCACACCTTTAAACCAAACTACATGTAGTAGAAAACAATATATTCTAAGCCTTTGTGTTCATATAATGTGGCAGTGGAAATTGTCCAATTTATCCATGAGTAGATATACATGTAGTTAAATGGGTTAGTATACTCCTACTTACCAGGTGGGTTTTCACAGACAAAGCACACATAGGTTTTAGGTAAGGTTCTCTCTGTGATGCCAAAACATGCAGCATGCTGCCAGCACATACACACCTCACACTGAAAGAGCAGACATCATAAAGTGTAAGGCATCTATATCAGAAGGCTAAAACAAAATAGTTCAATGATTAAAGTAAATACAGACACCATGGGGACCAAAGTCTGGAATTATAATGTTTCTGAATTATGTCTGTATCAAATCTAGACAGCCATTTTCATTTAGAACTAAGATGCTCCCAAGTTTGAACATTTCTGGTTTCAAGTGTCATTAATTAATTAATCAGTTGAAATTTAGTATCTGCTTTACAGTACAACTGTGTTAAATGTTTGACTTAATCAAAATTGGGCATAAAATGACAAGCCTAGTGTGATCTTGACCTTTGAAGTGGTAATGTGAGTAATTACTGTAAACAAATAAGATATGGACTGTTCATACATGCTTTCACAAGCCGAGTCGACAGAGATAGTGATAACATTTTGATATACAATAACTTACCTGGATCATAAGTCCATTTTCCTCCTGGTAGTCACATATACAGTTGACCAATTCATCAGGCTTCAGGTAGTCTTCTCCATCAGTCAGACTCGAATCTTCCATTGGCTCACATTTGATCTCTTGTTTGAATCCTAAACTTGAATCTTCCGAAGCATACGAGTCTCCAAGCTTGGTAGGGGAGGTCTGGGTACCAAAGTCATCTGTATCTGTCAAACAGGCAATGAAAACAGTGTAGATAGATTCAAAGGTTTGGGTGAGAAGGATTCTAACTATGTTTGGGATTCAGTGTGGAAAAAGTAACTCTTCAAACTGTAAATTCAATCAATACTTAAAGAAGATTATGTTGCAGTTCAAAGTGTAATTGAAGACAAACTGGTTGTAAACTAAATATCAGAGAATTAATAAATGATGATATGCAACACGATCTTCATATCGCCCCTTAAAAAGACAACAAGAACGTTTAATTAATGTTTCAAATCAACTCAGTCAATAATACAGCCAATAAACACAGGTAGAAAATGTTTGCTCATACAGAGAAAATGGCCCATGACAGTGGCAGAATAAATTCAACATCTGCATGTCTTGTATACATACCTAGACTTTGGAAAGCAGCCACCTCTGGGAATTCTTGTTTCACTATGGTCTGATACACTCCTCCCTCGGCTGACATATTCCTATGTTTCTTTACACCAGTTTTCTTTGGAGCTGAATCAGACTCTGTGGAACCTAGAGAAAAATTCCAGTTTGTTAGTATAAATACAGATAGCTTAAACTGTCCAGCTAGTCTCAATTGATAGTTTATTCACACAGAACCTCTTATTCAAATATCAACGAACATATAGTTTTAGTTTAGTTACAGGTGTATGATATTTTGGATTTAAGTGCAATCAAAAAAATCATTACACAAGGAAATCACAATAGTTCATGCCTAAAGGAATCCAGTGAGCAAAATAAATACCTAAATTATTCATACAAAATGTTTGGCCCGTGTGTACTTACATGTGCTGATAGTCTTTCTCCTTTTCTTTTTCTTTGGGGGCTGTAACGGTTCCTCATCTGTTAAATGGTAATACTTGATATGGTACTCCAGCAGGTGCTCCTTTCTGAACCCCTTATTACACCCCTCATAGTGACATTTGAAGGGGTTGTGGTCTTGTTGAACGACAAATGCCTTGGGAGGAAGCACTGTAAATACAAGGTCAGGATTGAAGAAATGTAAAAATATAAAGGACAACTGTCATCAACAAAAAAACAATCACCACTTTTCATGAGCTTTACACCAAATAATACTTTGTAACAAACATGTTTTAACAAAAATACCACACAGGTAGAATAACTATAATGTTATAATCATTTAGAAACGTTTGCAGGTAAGTAAATAATGATTCAATCAATCTACAAGATAAAACAACTTGAAAAGAAATTAACCATACAGTGTCCACCAAAAGTCATAGGACAAACATTATCATTTTGAGATTTGGCTCTGTTTTGAGAAAAGTCATACATTTTTATGTGATTAACTTGTATTTTATGTGTGTCATGTATGCTGAATACCGAAATTTACCTAAGAGCATTAAAAAGTCATGTTTAGTGTCATTTACATTTATTTTCTATTAACACGTTATCAGAAGGAAGATTTGTTTATCTAAGAACTTTGAACGCCAGTGTAGTTGAATAAATGAGTGAAGTGAAGATTAAGTGTGTTAGTTACCTTGCCCTGGTAGTACACTTTCTGTAGGAGGTTGGATTGATGAGCTGGTTGGTTCTACACTTGGTCCCAAAGTAGTCACTTCATCCTAGAATATCATCCACATAAATGACATTGTATATAGTATAAATGTAAAGACTCAGGTTGACCAACCTCATCCATGTATAATGAGGGAGGTTTCATTAGCATATATAGAGTATGCCAACTACTACCTTTTAACATTTAATTGTAATAAATCTACACACACTTGATCTATCACTATGTACATAAGTGTTGAGAAATGCTTATAAAAGGGTAGTCAAAATCACTGCTTTTCTACAATGTAAATGATCTTGATTTCAGGCAGCCTGATACAGACACACATTATGACATTTCCAAAATCAGCAAGAGTGTACATTGAATAGTTACCATTAAAGTTCTGTAATTAAGACCAGTTTGCTATATTGATCCAAAATAGCTATTTCAATTTTAAATAATGCACCAACTTCCTATTGACAGTCCCCGATAGTGGTCCTTATGGCTGCACCAGTGAGTTATTGACTTTAATTACCTTTTTCTCTGTGTATTCTGTCTGCGTGGAGACAGGTTCAGACTTGATAGGGTTCAGGTCCTCACCCACAGCTTTCTCCAGAGAGTTTGCAATACTGGCAAGGTCTGCTGTATCTATGGTCTGTCTCTTTCGTCTCACCGATGGCTTGTCTGTCTTACTCTTCTCTGTTGACTTGGACCGGTTACGTCCTTCTGGTTGACCTAAAAATTGTAAATGTAAGGTATATATCAACATGTAATTATGTTCACAAATTACACCAATTAGGAATGTGAACTTTGTTTCAGACAGATGGCCGGTTTTAGAATATTACCTTTTGCAGTTGCATCCAATTTCATTTTAATCTTCTTCAAAACCACTTCTGGCACAGGGCTGATCTCAAACGACTGCAAGTACCAATAAATAGAAATTATTTAAATTAGAAAAAATAATAAAAAACATGGAAACAAAGGCTTTAGTTTGTTCACAGCAAACAAAAAAACAAATACTTACACTTGCTATGTGTGTTACTACATTCTATTTCTAGAACAAGAAGATTAGTTAATAAGAAAGCTAACAATAAACAAACACAAAATATGAGGAGAAAAAAATACTACAGAAAACTAATATGAATCTTTCTGCTTATTTACTTCTTCAAACCATCAATATTCATATTTTGTTAAGTTTTACATGATAAATCTTTCAAGAAAAGAATCGCATTGTACACGTTTATAGTCATGAATACACAAAATAACTGTAACACATGTTTGAGCCGACCAATACCTGTGACATTGTTTCAAATCCAGAGCATAAAATCTTTCTACTTTCACTTTAAATTACAAAGTTTAAGGTGAAGGTCAAATCGGTGTCACAGTAAAATTAACCACGTCAAATATGTCCTATGTTAATCAAAATTGCAACCACAATGCACCACATTATCAAAACTAGAACACAAATCAGTTTTTGTATTTAGTCCCATAATTGTTTATAATGCTCAATGTACAGTTGTTATATGTACATGTATGAAAGGACACTTTTTGACACTTTGGATGACAACATTTTCAGCAATTTCATGTGCATTATATTAAAACTAGCTGTAAATACTGCTTGTGACTATCTGGTAGCATTTCCAACTTACATCTTTATTTTTATTATAACTATCGCTTGCTTAATATTTGCATGGCTTGTCTCCCTTTGCAAATCAAAAAACAACTAATACCGATTTATTTTTCTTCCATAATAATCATTTAAACATCATACCTGTGGCTCTCCCACCATAGGCCTCATGTTAATAGGCTGAACCAACTTCTTGAAACCATCATAGAAAATAACTTCATATGATCCTGATGAAGAGAACATATGCTAAATAAATTAATACTGCCAGGTTGTGACTCACATCAAACCATTACTAAATATCAAAATATGCCAAAAATATACAATTTAGTGTTTATCTAGCTCTACCTTTGAAGCGAGTTGTGTCTTAAACTCTTGACATTTTACAAGAAGGGAGATTGGTCTAAAAACATACAGTTTTAAGTGATTGGCTATCTCACATATTAGGCATTAAGATTATCATCTCCTTTAACAAAAGCATCATTATAATTCCCATTGCTCTAGCTAACTTTTGTATCAATAAAATAATAATAAAAAACATGTATTATCTTTTATGATTTATCTTAAAATGCCTCGAGTGTACCTACCTGAAGAGAGCATGTTAGTGATCTTGGCTGGGTACATTTTGCAGTCAGTCCATTTTGCATAGACCTGGTCACCTACTTTATAGTCAACAAGGAACAATGGACACTATATGAAGAAAACAGAAGTAACACTGATATAATACCAAGCCCACTGCTTTTTTGCAAATTTAAAAGATGTTCCTTTTATATACTAAGGGTTGCAGTATGGCTTGTGAATTATGAAAGTTATTAGATTGACAGTTGGTGCAAAAAGAGTTCCAATCGTAAAAAACCTGTTAACTGTCCCAATTTCAAACTTTCCCTAATTTAACAACATATGATAACAGTATTACTGTATACATGTATTGTCACTTACCTTGATACAGTTTATTATATAGTTTCAAAAACAATATACATAAAACATTACCTCCTGTAATTTTAAACCATTCGCTTACTTCCAATAAACTGTTAAAGAATGAACTCAAAGGCAAGGAAAAAATAGTAAATCAAATTTTTTGAAGACAAGTTTGGACTTCTAAATTCCTATTTATACATTGAAAATACATGTACAAATCATCTGACCAGTTTAGATGATTAGGTGCTTCCAGGCATTTAAAAAAAACCTTGCAAAGCCAACCACAAAAGCTGTTAAACTTATAACAAGTCATCAAACAAACAAGTATTTTCAAACATACCAAACAGAAGCAGCCACTACCATCTTGAAGAACAGATAAGCATAAAATGACTATTTCTAACATTAAAATGACTGTTTTTAACATTATATAAACAATTCTACATGCAAAGCTTGTCTATACCAACATTCTGAGCCTTTTGATTACAACTCCCTCCAGATACCAGCGTGATAGTTTAGTGATGTCTTCATGTTTTGGCAACAATGAATCCTTATCGGCCACCTTAGATGATTTTTATTTTCATAAACTTTTTTCAAAAATGTTTCTCAGCAGTTAGGCATCATATTTTTACAAACTTAGCGATGACTCCAGATGTGGAAAAAAAACCCCAACCAATTTGATGTTCTGTTAAGCAATGACGTCAGGATTTATGTTATGTTAAAGCAACGATGTCAGGATTTAGGTTGTGCTTAAGCAATGACGTCTGGATTTAGGTCATGTTAAAGCACTGATGTCAGGATTTAGGTCATGTTAAAGCACTGATGTCAGGATTTAGGTCATGTTAAAGCAATGATGTCAGGAGTAAAGGTCATGTTAAAGCAATGACGTCAGGATTTAGGTCATGTTAAAGCAATGACGTCTAGCTTTGGGTCATGTTAAAGCAATGATGTCAGGATTTAGGTCATGTTAAGGCAATCACGTCTGGATTTAGGTCATGTTAAAGCACTGATGTCAGGATTTAGGTCATGTTAAAGCACTGATGTCAGGATTAGGTCATGTTAAAGCACTGATGTCAGGATTTAGGTCATGTTAAAGCACTGATGTCAGGATTTAGGTCATGTTAAAGCAATGATGTCAGGAGTAAAGGTCATGTTAAAGAAATGATGTCAGGATTTAGGTAATGTTAAAGAAATGATGTCAGAAATTAGGTCATGTTAAAGCAATGATGTCCGGATTTAGGTCATGTTAAAGCAATGCCGTCAGGTTCAGGTTGTGTTGTTACAGACAAACTTCGCCACATGAACACAATTAGTAAAGCTGACGATGACGTACTCCTTTGACACGTTTAGACTTTTCTTTTCTTTCCGAATGCCTTACAAGAGGCCTGATGCGGTCTGAGTTCATGTCTATCCATTCATCATACCGTTGGTTCCAACCGTCAAAATGAATCAGTACCTTCACTTCATCCTCATCTATATCTTTAATCTTAGCTGGGAACCTGCAGTGAATTGAAAATAATTTGAACTTTTAAACACATTGAGCCTAAATTAAAACATAAGAAAGCATAATTAAGGACCGATCTTTGAATCCTTACTTGAGATTTTTTAAGAATTTTAGGTATGATGTATGACTATAAACAATATCATTAGTTTTCAATTTCTTGTTTTATAACCGAAAACTTAACTTACATGACACATTGATAAATTAAAGTTGAACAAGAGATGTTTGTAAAACATTATGCCCCCCTAAAGCTTTTTTTGTCAATAATGCTTTGTACAACTGGATAAGTCAGACCGAAATAAGTTGCACAAATGTATGAAGAAGAAATCCATTTTTGGTAATTGTCACTTAAACAATCGGAAACGGTTTCAGAACATTTGACCCCGGTGACCTTGACCTTTGACCCCAAAATCAATAGGGTTTCTCTGCTAACCAGGATGGACGCTCCAACCAAGATTGAGGAAGGTAGGTCAAGGCATTTATAACACTTATGTATGAACCTTACTTCAAATAGTCACTGACGTTGTTTGAAGGAAAAAACCACTGTGATGATAAAATGTGATAATAATGTTTAACCATGCTGGTTTCTCTGACAATGTTTAGCTCTATGTTAGAATGCGTCTACTCGTGCATGCTATTTTTACAATCCGCTATTTGTATGGTAGCACATACAATTACATTATTGACGCAGTTACTTCCCTTAGTAATAACTTCTCCATTACACAATGAATACGATCGTGTAAATATAGGCGATTTTTGATCAATATCTCTCGATTTGAAGACATTTTAGACTTGGAATATATGCTTATATGCTTCCTTATTATCAAACATACGATCTCTTATGAATTTATCAGGTTTACACACACAATGATGATAGGACAACTACATACATATCCCATAGACTTATACGTAAAACATGCACATTTATACAACGTTAAATACAGACTGATTTCGTCAGCATACCGTTGTCGACGTTTATGTCGACACACGGATATCTCGAATTATTTTGTAAGGTCCCGAGGATGTCGAGATAACGGGTGTTGACTGTATTGTACAATAGAGGTTAATGTAACAAAAAGACAAAATGAAATACTCATACATGTATAACTATGCCAAATGCATAAAAAGTAAGTTGCTGATCAAAACTCTAGTCTGTTGGGGATGGAAAGCAACACAACTTATTGAATGGCTTTGGTTTGGGTACTTGTGGAACACTCTCACCTAAAACTTACCAAGTGTTCAAATAGTCCATTGCTTCTAGTCGTTCACCCTTCCTCCAGCTAATGCCAACCCTCTGTGGATAGAGAATGTTCTTCATTGAACCAGAGCTTGTAGAAGTGTTATCAAAATCTATCTGTGTACTCGTACCATCTAAGCTCTTTACTTGACCACTTGGTGTGCTCTTTTCTGAACTTGAACATGTCATTGACTGATCACTATGACTGGCTGGAGTTACTCTTCCTAAAAAGGTTTCAAAAGACAATAATTATGTTGTACGAAAATAAATTAATTAAGAGAGCAGTCTTCGCATTAGAATTTTCAAAGCACTAGTCCGGATGGGCTAGTGGCTTGGAAAATTTACTAGCCCAAATCAAAACTGTTGTGAGTGAAAACTGGTGCTGTTTTCTTTTCATGTCATGTCATAATACAAATGAATGATACACACAGAAAGCTCTTTCCTGATGTTTAATCTCTCTCATAATCAATCAACAATGAAAAACTTCCAACATATTGCAGTCACTGTCACCTTATCTTACATCGCTTCAAGTCACCTAACCGTATCAATATACAATGATAACAATCAAAACAACTGAAAACAACTACATTGCGGATGTCAATATCGAATTGTCATATGTTTTTGCAACCACGGAAGTCTGTGTGAATTCGTATGTGAGCTATTTCCAATTACTAGAATCAACCAAGATTTTCTGCTTACGATAAAGTGTAAGATATTAAAGTAATATTATACTCATATTTGATATTAAAGAAAATGAATGAACGTATAACAGACAGTTAATATATCAA
>ENA-OREC01000785-OREC01000785.1-marine-metagenome-genome-assembly--contig:-NODE-785-length-14048-cov-12.112805_pt1 | contig 14048 bp, 4 predicted proteins | sample MGYA00248626_ERZ508543 | MGnify/ENA primary metagenome ERZ508543 (study PRJEB26211, sample SAMN05518279) | marine metagenome | isolation source: Puget Sound, Washington, USA | host: Bankia setacea... | reverse complement strand
ATCAGTGTGTTACATATCAGTGTGTTACATATCAGTGTGTTACATATCAGTGTGTTACATATCAGTGTGTTACATATCAGTGTCTTACATATCAGGCAAAAATGGTACTAAGAAAAGTGCATTTGTTGCGAACAGTGAAAACGTAACTTTAAGCATAGTAGTCTTAGCTATAATATAATAATAATTCCTGACCCATACAACCACTAAATAACATGTGATATTTATTTTATTGCTGTGTAATATGATTTTCGGGAGTATATCAAACATTGAACTGTAGCCCTGGAGATAACAATTAAACCAAATACATTTTCTGGGTGACTGGACAACTGGTCATATGAACTCACTACAAAACTGTTCTAAGTATGGATAAAAGGTCTATGTGTAATGACTGTAGCTGGGTGTTAGCTTGCTGTTGCTCTGAACGAAAGGCATAAATACTCCCTGATACCAAATACCTGTGAATGAGTAAATTATTGACCATTTGACCTTCCTATAAAACCAATGAAACATCCACCCACCTCCAAGTATCTCTTTGTTTTAGAGCTACCCTCCCCCATAACAACACTTCTGTTTAGTAGCAAAGGATTGTTTACCCGGCCAGTCCAACAGTTCACAAGTCGGCCTCAAGGTTTTGAACTTTTCATTCTGAGTCACTGAGAGCCTTTTTCCCTCAATGTAGATAAAATTATTTCACTCCTAAACAAATATGTGATGAGACCTCCTCTCACCAACCCTCATCAGCCTACACCCTGTCTTAACCCCCCTGACAACAAGAACCCCTTTACTTTGAAACTCAAACAGGAATGATTGTCATGTTTTCATCCCTTCATAAATCCCCTTGCCCCCCACCCAACCCCAACAGTATTAACACATACCTCAGCTCCTCCAAATATTTTCATAGCATTTTATCCAAGTATTCAAAGCTTGCATATCATACATAGCTTTCAAGACGTTCAGTATCACAAGGCTCAGTTTCCTGTACACTCTTGTGTCATTATGTTCGCTCAAGACCTTTTCATATTTATCTAACCATCGTTTTATCACCAGTATTCATTTTCATTGCCCAAATAAATCTTGGGTCAAGTTTCAACATTAACTTTTATATCTACTGCTACATTTTTAAGGTAATACAAATATAAACCGTAATAAAAGTCATCAAACTAATTACAAATTGAACTACGCCAATTAGTATGCCTCAAACTGACATAGTCGAAAACTATGAGTAAACAAGGTTAATGCTGAAGCCATACCATAAATCCAAATGCTATTTAATTTTCTTACATTATGCTTAGTAGGTATAATGTATCTTCCTGTCAGACAATATGATACCCTAATTAAAGCAGGTGCCCCTATTATTATCACATTCATCAACATACATGTCAGCTGTCAATCAGGGTATACAGTTAATATGTCCAAGCCTCATTACATCATTTCATTAGCCATGTCATTGATAGAGCCCCAAAGTGTCATAATGGTCGTATAACTTCAACAAAAACTAAATTACCTCAGTAAAATGTGACCAGGGTGGAAATATGACATTGCGGTAAATTACGTAAATAATCTAAATAACATATTCTTGATTGGATTTGCTTTAGAATAATTGACTGAGTTCAACACTGCAAAGTTATATTAGGAACAATGTATGGCAACAATGGGGCCTTCAGATTTTAAAGATTGTATAAATACTAAATGGTTTAAGGTTTTTAAAGAGCTTGATCAGTTAAATAGACCAATTCCATAAACGATTATAAGCTATGATAATTGTTTACATTTATACAACAGGACAGTGATACATGTATTTTACAATCAGTTATAAAAATTGTCAGCCATTTTGTACGAGTAAACAGCAAGATGCGTCACCCTATGCACACGCCTGTCACCCAATACATTTTACAATCAACAAATAATCTCCTAAACTTTACCATTATCTCCATTAAACCAACTCGATTTCTAAAGAAGCCCCATCTGCCAGTTGAAACTTTACTGTGTGCCTAAACTGAAACACAACTGTCATACTATTCTATCTGCTTCCCTAAATACAACACATGAAACGTTCTTGCTTTCACCTCTACATTTGAACTAAACTGTAAATGTCCATACTGTGGTTCATTGATTGTAGTCTAAAATAGCAAAGTTGACATTTAAATGCAGTACTTTATGTCTCATTTACATTCAACAATTATTACTTTGGGCCCCACCAACAAAATGTCATGTCAAGGGTCTTGCATTGTGCTATAGTGTTCCACTGCATTGTGGGATTGTTGTCATAGCAATGGTCAAGAATGCCTTTGATCTGGATAAGAAGTATTGTAGAGTCTGAGTAGTGACCTGTGTGCTTGGTTTTGTGGCCTATAGTTACTATTCTAAGTAACAAATCATCCAATTTTTTCAACATTACTTTATAAGACAAACTATTTTAGAACAGTATGACTCTACTTCAGGGGTCGGTCTCATACTTTTCACACATTACAATTAATACAATAATGTGACATAACCTTATAATTATTATATGTTTGACGTTTACAACTATCCCTGCATTATGGTGTGAATCCTCTACAACCTAGGACTGCTGAAACACCTACTTTTACCCTCATGACCCACATCTGATATGTCCACAGCCAGTTTCACAGACACCCCTCCCCCCCACAACCCACCACCACGCCGCGTCAAAACAACATTTCTCAACAATATTACTATATTAACATCATTGTGTCACTCCTTTTTATTAAAGCCATATAATACATTTAGACCAGATACACACAACTTGTACATCACTTAATCCATATTAGATCAACAATTCAACCATCATACAATCAAACAGACAATTTTAAACCCATCTACTAAATTTGTCATCTCTACCAACCTAAATACTACCGTAAACTCCATTGCAAACCACCCCAACCCCTTACACAAACTACCGTAAACATTACATAACAACAACTTATCATGATACTTATAACTACACCAATTATCACCCCTTTTCATCTTGCAGCAATTTTCAACAAATCAAGTACCCTCAAATATTGATTCCCTTTACAGTAGCATAAGGGCCAGTGGGCGATGCTTTAAAGGGCTCCTTTCGGCTTTATGGTCAATTTCACAATTTCCCTATTCACACATCCTGGCAGTCAAGCTTTTCAGGAATGTAAATTATGGGATTCATTTAACAAAGGGGCTTCATCATCGGTCATTCAGACTTGACCAGTGTCAGTAACTCAGGTGAACTGATCGTCAGCAGGTAGCCGGATTTGAAAAATGACCGAACAAACAGTGAAACAAATATCCAAACTGTCCTAAGTGAGTGTGGAGTAGTGAGTGACTTGGACTCAATGCTGTATCCATTAAAAAGAGTACACATGATAGAAGAACGAATGTGAAAAGGGGAATGAAACAAGTGTAAACTCTAATGAAATGTAAAGGTTGTTTGAATGATTATTGCACTGAGTGGACAAAGTCTGTTTTAAGTTATTGCTGCTGGAAGTTGAAGTCGCTGCTGGAAGTCCAAGCAGCCCACACTTCTCAAAAGAATGGTCAATAAATCATTCAAAACACCCAGTGGTAGGGATAAAGACTCATTAGAAATTTCAAAACATTCACAAAATGTCTCAAAATGGCTCAAACATCTTAAGAGTTACAGGCAAATAGGGAGGTCTTGTTAACGAAATAGTGAAGGCTCAACTATGGCACATTTTTCATCAGAACACTATTTTAGACATCACAATGACTTCTAGTCTGGCATGTACACATTAAGACAAGTGTACAGAGATTATGTGTGTTCAATATTATTGCAATAAGATCATGATACTTGTCTGAAATAGCTTAATTAATATATTACACAAACTACATGTAAATGAAACATAAAATTCATAATAATCCTGTGCATTACATTATTATTGTACTTTTCATACTATAACCACCGAAAACCATCAAAACCCAGCCACTTCATTAAACTGATCACCTATACAAAATGATCACCTATACAAAATGATCACCTCTACAAAGTTGTCTTTTCTGTATTAACATTAAACTACTTCACATGTCTATTGACCTTCTGCTCTCTATTATAACCAGTACACAGTTTTCTGCCAGACATCGGGACATATTTTGCTAAACTTCTCTTCACCCTCTCATAATTGTTTTCATTGGAACTCAAGTGCGTATGTAAAGAAACTTCAATTATGTGTTAAATAAGATGAAAATACACCTCTCGTCACAGTCCTACACCTCCCCATCGCATCATTACCAGGTGATTCAATAGCCCGGTGGTCAGTGGCTTTGCTCATGACCTTAAGCTGGACATGCTGGGGCGGTCAAACGGTCAGTCTGTCAAAATTTGTAAAATCAGTGACATGACCATCTAAATAAGACACAAGTTCAGACCACAAACCTGTTTCATGAAAGACTGATGTGTTACCTTGAATAGAGAAGTGCTTAATACATTTGGTGAACAGAAATACAATTAGTAAAGTTATCCTACAAATCTCAACATTTTGGTTAGAATGGTCAACAGAAAATGATGATATTTTTAACTGATTTACTTTATAACAATAAAGGTTACAATCTTCTCTCTTCTCTCAAACTATGCATTGTTTTGATGAAGTCTGTTTGGTCATTTGAAAATCCAGTTTAAACCTCCACCACCCCTCCTCTCCTCCCCCAACTCCTCCCTGACCACTTCTCAATGTATCAAACACCCAGTTGATGCGCACTATCCACGCTCTAATTCACTCCCTATTCCCTCATTTTTCAAACAAGGCAGTCATCAGGTTTCTTACAAAATATATTCACATTTTTCATCACGTACAGTATTATGATGCTAATATTCTACCCTTTTTTGCCCTCATATATTCTTTGTGTAACATTATTCACAACATTATAAATCAAGCGCGCTGCCAAAAAAGAAGCCGAAGCCGCACAAAAATCATAGAGGCATACCTAACACTCCATGCTCCAATTGCTTTTTGTTAACGTTTTGGACTTGCTCTGCATCTATGAAAGGGCAGGGGGATATATGGGGTGGTTTGGTTATCCTTACTTCTGTATACAGTAACTCTATTTCTGGACACTTACAAAATAGGAGAGAAAATCGTTCAGAAAATTGTTGTTTGATAAGTTTTGTGTTGTCAGTCCATTATCTGTGTCAAACACCTTCCATACAAGGGGTTGGGAATAAATCATAGTGATATCATCAATTCTAACAACCATTTACGCCATGGAAAAACACCTTTGTCTGATATACAACCACCATTATCATACCAAAAACCATCATATACATTTCAGACTGTCACATTTACCCAAAACTTTCATATGTATCCAAAAGCAGTCACATTTACCCACAACCATCATATGTATCCAAACGCAGTCATATTTACCCACAAGTAATAATATTTACCCCAAATTGTCAAAATTACCCAAAACAGGCTAGAACTGCATGGTTCCATTTTTCAGTTCTATTATGACATTGAACTAGCTTGAAGCCCATCTATAAACCGTTATTACATGAACAAAACCATAAGATGTGACATGGACCAACTATCATAAGTAGATTTACAAGGGCAAGACAATCAACTAAATCAACTACAACATTTGCCAAAAGAAAGCTGATAAATCCTTATAATTTCTAAGACCTTGCATGAAAAGCTAAATAAGACATCACACCTTGCAACGAAATGGAGCAAGTACAAATACAGCCTTAAATACTTACGGACTTGAAAATTTAAAATTCCATGTATTCGATTGCTTGTCTATTTTTTTGGATAAAATGCCGTAAAAACTAAGAACTTAAGCATAATATTAAAGTTTCAAGTGAGATAGAAATGCAAATCTGCACAATTCAATGTTGGACTAAATCAATTGATAAAGCGCAAGCCAGTGATTATGTTTCCTGGGATGTTTTCTTCATTTTAATGCATGTCTCAACGTTAGAGGAAGTATAATGCAGGGAGATTGGTTAGTTTACAGGCATGTGCAGCGGCACCCTGACTCCAAAACAATATCATACGGAATCTTGAGCTCTCGTAATTTGTGTTCAATCTAAGTAGGCAATCTCCGCATTAAACTCTGTCTTGTAGAGTGAGCTTCATCAAAGAGACCATCAATTAACCCGAGTCTACAAGATGGCAATGAGCTTAAAGAAACTAAAAGCTGTTGTTATGACGTATAAGAAGAACATAATTATAGACATTTTTAATCCGAGTTACAAAATGTCGTCTTGTGACTAAAATCTCTTTCTCTACTCGAGCCTGCATGTCTAAAACATTTCTGTTAATTGGAAGTTAAACGAGAGTAATTTTTGTATAATCCTGCAACAAAAACATCCAAAAGAAGTATTGTTCAGATGACAAAATGAATCTATAAATAACTTGCATGACCGTCTGATGTATATGGTCGCAACAATGTCTACTTCTTTATGCGGTTTTGACTAATGATTTGTATGGCCATTTTTGTACGACTTTTACTCCTGTATATGCTAATGACCTTATGTGTCATCTGACAGCGCCCCCTATCATAAATTGGAAAATAATTCATTCAAATTTATGCAAATCAGGTTAGAGAGAGCCGATGGCTGGAGTTAGAAAATAGTTAAAATTCCGACATCTAAACTGGCACTTTTACAATCAATAGTCAGGGGGCGTTATCAAAAGTCGTGATCTTTATATAGTTTTGTGATTCATGGCTTTTATAGTCTTCTGTACGCAACTCCTTATCAGCACTGCTGGCCTAATTGATTTTTTTTCATTTTTTATACTACTTGAACTGTGGATTTCAGTCTTTATTTTCTGCTTTCGGCTTGTGTTCGTTTTCACTGCAAAATCGATACTGATATTCATGAATTTATACAGCATATAGTTAAAATAAAACCCCAATTTGTTCAACCAATTTTCTCAATTAGGATTTTCATTTTCTTATTAAACGAGTGACACTAAACATAGTTATTTTCGTTACCCTAGAATTGAGTTGACGTTAAATTGATAACCACAAATTGATAACCACAAATTGATAACCACTATTGTTCCAAAACCATAATTTTAATGTAGAAGAAATCAAATCTTAAATTGAGTGAGATTGTTTTTATTCTTCGGCAAATCGTGATCATGCTTTGATTTTTTTCTAGAACTTCACTATTCGATGTTTCGTATTGTCTTCAGCGTCTGTTTCTTTGCTACAGGCTTTTATTTGGCTACAACTTCCAAACAACCAAACAGCATGTCATTGTACAAACCTCCCAGAAAAACAACACAGCACAACTGCACAACAATTGCATTACAGTTCTTGCTTTCTGTGGTAACTCTTAACTCCAAAACCATAAATCAGGCTTAATGCATGAACTGTCAGTGGAATAAATATTTACAAATTGTGTCGGAAACTGTCCATTTACAATTTTGATGGTAATGTCCATGAATTATTTATCAATCCTGGAACCACCTCTCTGGTATACGCCAGTCTCAGAGTCGGTCTACATACAAAATTGTTACAAATGCTTTCCAGAATACCAAAAAAACGATTCACAGAGAAAAAATTCTACAGGAAAATAACCCAGGGAAATTACTCTGCCTCTATTACATTGTTATCCGGCAGTGATGTCTGACTATAATGGATAATAGGTATAAATATTTCTACGACATCTAGGGCGCTATAAATCTGAAATGTTACAACCAGCTGATGTGTTTTAGGTAAAGTTCATGGAGCCAGCGGGGCTTTTGAAACATGTGTATCCCCTATTATAAGTCGAAAAGGTGAACGCAAAAGCCGGTTCTAACTGCTATCTATTCAAGAAGTAGAAGTAGAAGTAGAAGTTTCACCTCTGGATATTGCTGCTTCTGTTCAATCTGGATTATTTGTTTCAGATTTTTATGTGAATACCATATGATATAATCTATTAAAACTTTGCAACACTTTACTTCCATTTCATAACAAATGCTATTTACAACTTTAAAAGCATGCTTGTATATATCATGGTGTTAGATGTAAGCTGTAATAGTTTCCACCACCGATATTAAGCCAGCAATTAACACTTGGCTATCACATGACCACATGACACCATCCCAACCTTCAACTCTTCTCCCAGCAGGCCAATTAAAACTGTCTAGTCGTGTTTTATTGTTTGGCCATTCATATTATTTCACCCCTCGCTGCATAATAATAGCAATGGCCAACATCTCATTCAATATCAGTAGCACACTTCATACAGGCCGCTCTGACAGCATCCGTGAATACACACCAACTGTCGACCTGATTCACCTGGCAAAACACTAGTGTACACATGGAAAGTACCGACAGACCAACTTATATATGTCCAGAAAAACAGACAAGTTTAAGGAGGAATTGGGTATTCACACTTGAAAGTCAAATCAATTGGGTATCTACACTTGAAAGTTAAATCAATTGGGTAGTCACAGTTTTTGATTGGGTATTTGTAAAATTCATATCAGGTAATACAACTTTTCTTTTATATTTTCTATGCAACTTCAACTATTTTAATTGGGTGGTTTTTTTTGGGTTGCTTTTTGATACTCTTTGTTTGAAAAAAAGTTGGGTAAATACCCTGAAACACAGCTAATCTGTTTCTCTGTTTGTCTCTACATTGCTGTTTCTATCTGTGTAAATAAAAATCTTTCTGTACTGGATCAAACCATTAAGAGTTACAAATCTACTGATATTTGTTGTCGCATATAAACTTCTGTTGTTCTCTTTTTTCAATTACTGCACAGGCTTCCATCTCTTGCTTTAAACGAATGTCGATTATTCAAAAGTTGTCGTCTTAAAATAAGAACAGGACCAACAATCTTTGTTACAAGGTGGTCTAAATCAACATATCAATTTGAGTTTTGCAGATGATACGTCATGGTGTAATATTCCTTGTACTTGAAATCTCTGGTAAATTGTCAAATGCACTAGGTGTAACATTTTATATTCTTTAAGACCAATCATATTTTACCTTAATTTACGGACCAAATCTAAGTAATTTCTGTTCAACTTTTGTCTTACATCTATATAACAGGCTAATAATTATCTACGATTGTCGTGTAACAGAGGCGTGTATTATTCTTTGTCTACACTAAGATGATCATCAACCTTTAAGTCTTGTCAGATGAAACTACGACTTCTATTGTTTCCTATAATCATAAAAAATATTATCTACCCCAAAAAAACGGGCTACATGATTTGTTCAACCTTCGTAACCTCTCAGGTGCTTGTTGGTATGTATCTAACAAGATTGATTGATTCTATTACGCACCCCTCAAACAAAGACGTTAACAGAGGTACACCAAATGTTGAAATCATACACGTTACAAAAACCTGTAAAACCTTCAATGGACCTGGGTCTTACACATGATCGTTATCTACAAAAGCCAGGTCTGTATGTGACAATCAAAAAATGTAAATATCTTAAACCTATCCGGTAACTTAATCATAACTTGAACTCGTCTGTAAACTTTTACAAAGCCAGAAAAAAATGCCATTCTTTAGTTTCCATTGAACTTAAATGACGTGTTTAGATAAGCAGGGAATGTTTTGTTTTCACCACAAACTATCCATGAGAATTAATGACAAACCGTTAACTCGAAGATGTTGAAAAACTGAAGAAAGTCAAAACCCTTCAATTTCCACAGTCAACGAATCTAAATACTCCTGATTAACTATGAATAACACAATGTAAGTCTCTTCAAACAAAAATAACCACCATATTATGACAGAATCGTACATTTTTATGGCCACTGACTTAGCCTAAGCTGGAGTAATAAATGTCCATTTCTGCTTGCTTATAGTAACCGTATTTTGACCAATTCTCTGAACTGACCACAATAGCCTATCAAAAGTTTACTGAACTCTTCTTAAGGTCTGGTCTAGTGTTTTGACCACAGTAGCCCATGTGATGAAACAAAACATAAATGGAACGAAAAATTGTTGGACCTTGTAATTTACTTCAGCCTTTCAAAATGCATTTTTCCGCAAGGACTGAGTACCACTGAATATTACAACAATGTAGATTCAAAAGCCAAGAAGACAAACATATTCTGCACTTTCATTTGAAAAAAGATAAGAAAATGGTCTGAATTTAGTAAACCATCTTTAGCATTCAACTATTTGTCTTGCCTGACTCAGACACTGATCAAACCCAGGCTAAACCTCGAAATTCCTAAAGGGTAGAAAAAACAACAAAGAAACAAAGAATATCAGAATTTTTCCCCCAAGACACTCAAGTCACATAAAGCCACTAATCTGCCATTCTGGTTTTAACTGTCATCTCAACATACAAGCTCAATAGGAAGATGATCTCAAGATGCCTGGTAACTGCAGGAAAGATACAGGGCTCAATACAGCACCTTGATGTTTCACAGATGCACCATTCTTTGTTTATCATATACCTACAGATACATGGACGTTCCTTTTTGAGAGCTAGCGATCCTCAATGTATAACTAAACTGCTCTAAAACTGTGCTAACATCATATACAGGAAGGATGTTCGCTGAATTATACTCTAGTAAAAAAACTAAACAACTTTAAATGGAAATAACAAAAATCAACAAAAATAAGCAAAAATCAAAGAAGCGGAGAGTGTGCAATATAGAACACTGAAACAGCCATTGATGAGCTTATGTCACTTTTTTTACCCCAGCTGTAATAGAAGAGTAAAATTCTCATAAGAAAAAATCCTCATGCAAACAACAGACCATGAAAACAATTTTAGCGACAGAAACGAAACACCTAAATATTGGCTAGTCCTGTATCCATGACATAGGAAATGATACTCCATTATTCACAAAATCAACACCCTAGGGGGAGAACTATAATTTCATAAAATCAACAAAGACCAATAAAAACAAGGATTTGAACCATTAATAAAGGAGGAGACCAAGAGAAGAACTGGATTTCACAATATCATATCAAGATACACTGACCTCTTCCAACCAATACCTTGTAAACAACTCTCACCAATTATTTATTACTAACCCCCTATCCCCCACCATCTCTCCTTGTCCAACACTAAGATTGATTACCGTGGAGTTCAACAAGGTCTGTACCAAACTCAGTACTTGGCTTGGGACAGAGAGAAGTCTCACATTATCATATTATATACCCACTCTACATATACCTGTACAATACTCACCAGTCTGTGTTTACATATTGTTGTATTTCAAAATTTCCCTCCATGAGCAACATGTTTAGCTGATCGATGTAGAAGTTTGAGAAACACTGCTATTATGTTCATAGATGTTTTGAACATTGCACTGAACGACCATCGACCATCGTAGAAGAAACATTTAGATTTTCAACAAAATAACAAAATTTGCGTAATTACGTAAATTACTGATTTACACATTTATTTATATAACAAGTGAGAATGTTTGAACCCAACTGGTCAGCCACTTAACATCTCCACTAATGTAATGTGAAGGATTGGCCAAGTACATATGTATGCAACTGTTTCATCATCTTTAACCGAGATGCCATAGCTCTACTATGCACCAATTTAAGTTCTACTAAACCAGGGGAAAAGTTGCATGTTTACAGTATTTCTTATTTATCCATGATGGGGGGAAATGTTGTCGGATATTCCCCAGGTGTGAGAAAAGGTGTACAGAAGAAAAATAAGCAGGAAGTTGTAGGAACATATGCTTGCAGGTAATGAGAACTGACCAGCTGCCAATTTCTGTTCTCTTGCCACACTCCCCCCTTTCTACACCCTCCCCATTTCTTCAGTCTCCCCCCAACACGCCCTTCCTTCTCTGTTCTGTTATTAACCTAATCTACCTGCTTCTCTTCCTTATTCACCATGTGTTCTTGTCCCACTGTAAAGAAGTGATGCCCCACCTTGTTCAAACAGGTTGTTGCTTTGTTCCTTCTGCCAAATCATAGTTCCATGAGGGCATCTATGAGATATCATCTACTGACTGAAAAAATGTACTCCTAATTCTAATCCAATAAAAATATTCTCTACCTAATCACCCTTAAAATTGAATGACCATCAGAAGTGAACATTATCTCTTTACATGTTCTGATAGAAATATCCATATAGACTGAAATCTTTCCAATCAGAGTCTTCACAAGGTACACTACCATATTGTTCACGACCTTTTACAAAGTTTCAACCAACAAGATCTCTATCAATCTTAGTAACCAAGCCAACAATTTTTAGTAACCATGTTTCAAAAATATATTGTGATAATGTGAATTCTTGACTGATTCCAGACTCTACTATGGCTAATGTATCAACTGATTAGAACACATCTTACAGGGCTTTTATTCCCTCACTAAATCCCCTATACCTCACACCCTATAAAATGTTCTTCCCCGTTCTTTGACCCCAGTTATCTCACAGTTAAACCCATAAACTGCTTCTTATTCTTTCAACCAATTTATATGCCAAGATAAAGATGTTAATAACAACACAAAGAAATTAATAAATTGGTGAGGTTTTTAGCCAAGTTTTCACATGAGTATTTAATGGTAACAATGCCAACTTTAGTAATATTCGCTTTTACCCAGTACAGTTGTATGTCACAATTTGCCAAATACCTTCACTATACATTACTGGTTAAATACTGCTACAAAATACTGATAACATTCCCATATAAAAAAGGTAAATGTTTTTCGCCAGCTTCATTCTTTATGTTCATTACATGTTTTTAGATGCCATGTCAACAAACCAAAAACTCTTTTAGTCCAGTGCCAATTGTACAGTCTGCACATCAAACTACAAGTAAAGTTGTTTTTCGTCCTGAAGATATTTAACGAGGGGGCTTATTTGACATCTTCCAAACGGCCTTCAATTTATTATAGTTGGATTGTGAACTCACATTGAATCTGTTCCTGAAACCAACCAGTACTAAGCAATGAAGGTAAAGTTTCTAGCTCAAGGAAACAATAGGAGCCTTTGATCGGGCTCAAACCAACAACGGACAGTTTACGATTGAGTTGCACTAGACTACCAACTGCAACATGCCTGCTCTCACTCTATAGCATAATAATACTGTGTGAACTATCAAACACAAGATCTTGTTACTTGGTTGTATATTTGGTTTCTGCAGCATCATTATACCTTAGTCAGCAATGCTAGAAGTAACCCGGAAAATGTATACTTTATAGATGATGTTTTTACTTAATAAGGAAGCATAATTTGATCTTAATTACATGCTACTCAATAAATAAAACAAATATAAACATCTTAACAACAATCTGTGTCAGTTACTATTGATAATGAAATTTGACCGGGCCGTCGATGGTGTCTTTTCAATAAAGGGAGGACCCAACATAACAGGATCGGTTTATATCTAACATACCATTGTTGTTGTACAGAAAAAGTCCACTCAAATTAACTTAAGTTACTTATCTACAATAAATATGTCAAAAAGCAAAGTGTTTGATTACCATTAGAAATAGCTGTGTTGTAAAGTCTCTCTTATTTCAAAGTACTCTTGCTTTCTTTTCAACACTAACAGCTCAAATCTTTTGACAACGAATCTTTTGAACGGAGAGAGCATTTGTACAAGCTGTTTTCAACCCCATGTGAACTTGATACATGTATACTCTGACAAATCTACTTTCTTTTACCGGAGAGTTTATGTATACATGTACTGTGTATACTGTCCATTGTGTAAGACTCACAACATTATTGGACGTACATGTAAATCGTTATACATGTAGCTCAAAGTAAAGGGATAATAACGTTCCGTAAAATGTCAATTCATGTCACTGTGCGTAACCTTTGACAAAATTGCAAAAGGACTTGTTAGCCCAACATGTTATTTTCAACATAGTAACATGAAATATTTATCAAACGAGCCCCGAGTTTGCAGGACAGTTTGACACACATTATAATCTGGGAAGAGTGTAAAGACTTGAATTATGAAGCTTTATTTTGTGTAAATCGTACTAGGTGTAGCCAGAGGCAGGAAAAGCTGCTCATTATTCACAAACCTTGTCTCTCTTACTTGCACACATATAAAAAACAATTAATCCCACACATTTTAACACAATGAAGTTGAATTATCTATTGTATAACAGTCATGTAACACTTGCAGTGACAACGCTTGATCATTGGG
>ENA-OREC01000784-OREC01000784.1-marine-metagenome-genome-assembly--contig:-NODE-784-length-14049-cov-12.493702_pt1 | contig 14049 bp, 10 predicted proteins | sample MGYA00248626_ERZ508543 | MGnify/ENA primary metagenome ERZ508543 (study PRJEB26211, sample SAMN05518279) | marine metagenome | isolation source: Puget Sound, Washington, USA | host: Bankia setacea... | reverse complement strand
TTCTGCATAATTTCATCTTGTCACCTAGTGTACGTGTATATGTATGACATTCTAGAACCACGACCAACTTTGCTTATCATCCAGTTTCTTACTATACATTACAGAGAACAGTTCACGATTTACTAACACAATTCGTCTGACCGACATGTATCAATAACCATGACAATGATAGATTATAATTATCAGTTTACTCTGAAGATCATTTAAACAGTCCACTATCCAAACAGAAACAACATGTTTATTATTTTCAAAAAGTACGGGTGTTACCTCTAGCATGAGTATTTTAGTTTTCTGTGTTTTTTTTCCATTCTTCTTTAACACGTTTTTTACATGTAATATATACTACAAAAGCACCTGTGCATAGAGTACTATAGATGATATATCCAGGTAAATATAACAACACTATGAAGGGTCTGATATACCGATTTTCTCCAGTTTTCCTAGAATTCTTTTCACGTTTTACGAGGAAGTTAATGCAGTCTGTGTCATGAAATAACAATCAGAGCTGAGTATTTTGCTTGCAGCTAATGTTGCTATTTTTACCACATTCTACACAGCTTGTAAGAATATTAGAAGATTTTCTATATTTGATAAGCTTACACACGTTACCTACAAACTTCCTAGTATCAAGTTAACTGAGATTTTTGGGTTAAACACAATACCATCATCGAGGACTTTTTACTCCATTGTTAAACATTGACCAAATGTTAACCCATGCATTCATGTATACGTGTGTATTGTTTATTAACTTAATGTGGTAAACTATTGCTGAGGCCCTGTTCATGTTAATTGAAGATTTAGATAAGTTTGACAATTCTACTTTCAGGTTTTATTTCAGCTAAAGGTACACGTATACGTTAATAAAACAGTACATAGTTTTGCTAGTTTAAACATAACGTTCATACACTTTTGAAATACATTATGCATCTGGATTCTGTAGTTCCCGAAATTACATTAGTTGTAGTATATAGACACGCTTCACTTAATATATGTCATGTTAAATGTAGATATGCCAATTAAAGTAGGTCTAATACCGTCTGCGATACTGCTAATTAAAATGTTCAGAGGAATAAAGACAATTTACATACTATTCTGTTGCAGGCGAGGGCAGAAAACGTTCCCAGATCTCTGTTGTTAACTGCAGCGAGTACGATCTGAATGTAACCGAGCCAGACATTGTTGATCTCGCCGGATCTCTGAAAAAACCATCCGGTGGAATGGAGCCTTGCATCTTGAAGAAACTCTCTGATGGACATCTTGGTAAGGCTTCTACAAAGTACAAGTCGTTAAGTAACAACCGTGGATATCATGTGACATACAACTCACAATGTTGGGTCGAAATATAAAAGAACCCAGAGGTTCTCTGTGATCCTATTGTGTTGAAAAAAGTAATCTATCAAACAAAACAATAAGGCGGTCTCAATTGACTTCATTTTCCAGGTATTGCCTCCTTTGCCCCCAAGGAAAAGGGCTCATACCAAGCCATGGTTCACCGTGCCAGTGACGAGAAACACATCAGAGGCAGTCCCTTCAGTATCAATGTTGGAGATACCGAACTCGCGCATGCGCCAAAAGTTCACGTATCCGGTGCCACTTCAAACGCCAAGGCAAATTGCCAAAACAGCGTTATTGTAGATACCAACGGCGCAGGTATGGTATTATTCCCCCGTTATGCCCTAAACGTTAACTATTGTAAATGTACCGTTGTTGAACTATAAGCGCCTCCTGTCATTAGCTGCATATTATAAGGGTCATGATGTTGTTTTCATCCTTGAAACTGTACACTTACCTACCTATATTCGACAATAGCGTTTTCATTTTCAAGCAGATTAATTAATATTCCTGTTAAAACATGTACCTTAGAACTGTTTGGGACTCATTTGGTTATCATCACAGTATTCATGTGTTATCAATTACAAGTTTTAACTTACTGGAAAAATATTTCCATTGATTTAATTGTGTATGCATATTTCCTCTCATCAACACAATGTATTATCCGCTAGGTTACGGTGGTCTTAGCGTGGTGGTTGAAGGTCCCCACAGATCAGAAATCACATACGAGGAGATGGAGCCCAGAAAGTACAATGTTAACTTCAGCCCACACGAGCCTGGAATATACATCCTCAACGTTAGATTCGCTGATGAACACGTTACAGGTACGATCATTAAATAGTGAAGATAACTCTCATATAACTAGTGTAATGTGTACCTTTTATTCAATGAAGGTATACTGACTTTCATGGTATTGTTCTTATTACGTTTCAGTGTAGGCTGTCAACTAGACTGCTTACATAGGGCAACAATGCCTAATTTAAAATGTTACCATAGTAACCTGTTGACCGTTTGAATTAATAAAGTAGATAATGTTAACTATTTTTACTGGTACAATACCGTGTATTAAGCATTTGATTATTATTAAGGAATGTCAAAAACTACAAACATGCAATCATATCACCGTTGCAGCTTTTCCATAACGATTTCAAAAGAAAATATAAACACCGTTTGTTGCGCCATATTTTGTCCACTTTCGCTTGTTCGCCAGAGCTCATTACTTATGTAATCAATTATAGGAAGTCCCTTCTTGTTGGACGTGAAAGGTGATCCATCTGGTCGTATTAGAGAGACAATCACCCGTGAGATGGAACAAGCCGAGGCTATCAACCCAAACACAAGATGCGAGTTTCTACTCAAAATTCCAGGTAACACAACACAACCAGATCCAACTAGTTGAACAATTAACAACCAGAGAAACAAGCACTTTACTCATATCGAGGTGCCAAACATGTGTTGTACATTACGCTGTCTATTACCTTGAAAATATGAATGATTGTATGATTTACAGTGAAAGTTTTCGCCAGAAAGTAATATTCACGTTAATGGGTTATGTTTGAATTACAGAATAAATTATAGGTCGTTGTACGTTGGCGAGATCATTTGAAGTAGTTTAGTAGAATCTGACACTGGAATCACTCCAGTCTTTACAAGTCTCTAGCCAAAACAATAAACATACATAATTAAAACACGACATACGTCATGTGAATATCTTATGAAACCAAAGTGCCTTTATTATTACATTGTGTAACAAACTTAACATTTCTCGATACATTGTCTCTATCCAATTTATTAGATACATATGCATTTATAAAACCACGTCCTCCATATTTCAAAATCTACACTAACATTCTAGTCTGTTTTGCCTGTCTTCTTTCAAAACCTGTAAAAAACCTGACCACGTTGACACGTTCTTGAAATAAAAAATCAAAGAGGACAGACGTTACAGCCACGTTATTAATATAGCCTAGGTTGACCATGTGTTATTTTCCTGTTTTCTCCTCCCAAAGGCACCAACCCCTTCGACATGGAAGCCTCTATCACAGATCCTGATGGTTCTACAGAGCTTTGTGAAGTCATGGACGAGGATGACTTCCATTATAGAATCAACTTCACACCACAAGACGCAGGCATCCACATTCTTAGTATCAAACACAAATCTATTCATATTTCTGGTAAGTGGTATGTTTGACCCTTTGTTTGTTTTCTTTTAAATAGTGTTAGTACCAAACAAACTATACGTACGTCTTTGGTTAGTGGCATGTGTATTTTTGACTTTGATCGTCTAAATATCTTAAAGATGGACTTTCGCTCAAATTTAAAAAAAATACATATTCATCTGCACTTTATAGCTACACAGTACTTATGCAATTATGCCCTTATGGAAGATATAGACAACTGAACTTGGTCCTATATCCTAATAAGCATATACTGAATCGTCAAAATGATATGTAACAGGTTAGGCTTGAACGATTTCTGGTACTTGCAAGCAATTTGAAAGTATGTAAACCACGGTTGTGTTGTTTCTTCTTCAAAACTCAGCACCTATTCCCTCATTAGAATACTTTATCATAATAGATGTATTCTAATTCCTTAAAAATATTGTTTTTGAAATTTATTAATTAGGAACGAAAGGGCAACTTTAAGTTTGACACATGATTGACATTCTACTCAACATCAACTCCTATTTCTGGATCATCCTTTGTAAAGTCACGTTTGTGATTTAGTTACCATTCAGTACACAGTGACAATGTTGTGTGATTTTGTTCCAATTCTTCATAATGTTCTCCAAACACAATATATGGCCTCGGTTATACATAATCTTTATTATACAATGAACAAAAAAAAGTTGAAAACAATATTGTCTTATCCAATTCCATCTTCAATTGCACTTTAGTCGTCCGCTATTTACAACACTCATATTATGCATGAATAATACACTTATGTAAACGTAAGGTAACATAATATAGACCAACATATGAAGTCAGTTATGATACCTATCTAGTCTGTATAAACAACCGTCGACACTCGTATGAGACAAGAAGAGAAACAGGTCGTATCTAATAATATGGATATTAATGCCATCAGTAATTGGTCGTGTCACTATGAGTCGAATTACTATAACATTCTGGCTCTCACATTGTAGTAATTAATTACATACCGGAATTATGTAATGTTCTGTAATAATCCCTAATCGTAGAATACGTAATTGGCAATAAGCCGTCTTTATGCAGTAGTTACAGTCATAAACGTTTCCCCAAAGATAGTACATGGTTAATGAATGGTGGTTGTTTTCTGCCCAATCCATTGCGACATAATTATATATGTTACACGGTGTTGTATTAGCGCTTGACGTCGTTTTTTAGATAAGAAACGTATCCACGGTTGATGGGCAACTATGAAAGCGACCAAAATGATTTCAAACTGATCTATTCAATGTAGTGCGTATAGCGTATGTCTCGTTATTGGTCAGGCATTAATCGAATCCATCAAGCCAATTTGCAATTATCTCAATCATGTAAACGGTTCTATTAAAAGTTTCCACTCTTTAAACTCGCCAACACTCTCTGAAAGTTCACACTTCCAAGATATGTAATAAACTCCATGTACTCTCACACTTGACTTTCAAGATCTTGCATCATTTTTCACACGCCGAGTTACACAATAAAAGTAGGAATTGCTACGTTGAAGACAAACGTCAGGTTAGTGTAGAGTGTAGCAACTTGAATTGAAATCCGCGAACTCAGCATGTTTGTAAAGTAGTCCTGGAAGTGGGTTTTAAGGAGACAATTTCATTTATACTCGCTTGTTATTATCAGCAGTTATTTTAGTAGAATACATATCTATCACTACCATTTCACGCTGATATGAAAGAGCCGATGCTATAGCAACACATACATACTTAATGTGTTATACCCACCATCGGCATCTGCTCCATTTGGCGAAGTAACTAGTTTACCTGTGTTTTCTTTGATTTGGTAAAGAACCTTTTGTGGGTCTGTTTTATAATTCAAAAATGTATATGTTTATTGACATATACGATTCCAAGCTCATGTTTTGTATGTTCGTTCCTTACAGGAAGTCCTTTCCAGTACACGGTAGGACAGTTGAAGACAGGTGGAGCACACAAGGTCCAGGTTGGGGGTCCTGGTCTGGAACGCGGAGAGGTCGGAACTGAAAGTGAGTAGTAATCAACATATACATATGCCAATAAAACGAAATGATGATTTGTTAAATACTACGTAGTCAAGGCTGCTTCTCAGCGAATTTACTCTAATCTTCGATAATATGAATGAAACAGAGAAAACTTTCACGCACTGTTTGATGAACCTCGTAAGTGTAAACATTTTGCTAGTTTGACTAAATATATTATACATGTACATAAAACCAGCGATGATAAAATCCTTACTTTACATAGACAAATATAATACATCATGTTTTATTTCAGACCACTTTAACATCTACACACGAGAAGCTGGCGCTGGTTCACTCAGTGTGGCCATTGAAGGACCTGGAAATGCAAAGATAAAGGTTGAAGAGAGACCACACGGTTTTCTGGGCGTTTCCTACAGTGTCGACAAACCAGGTATGATGCTTCTTTAACATCGTAGCATAACCAAACGCACATTTTTACACCAACTTAATATTTACACATTATAGTGTATGTGACTACTTGCACACACATACACTTATGTGTATAAACAGTAGAATGCCTTTTTACATTTAACATATCAAACCAATGTCGGAATTTGTTCTGTTCTCAAACTAATATCGGAATTTGTTCTGTTCTTAAACTAAGGTCGGACATTGTTCTGTTCTTAACTTAATGTCGGAAAGTGTTATGTTCTTGAACTAATATCGGAAATTGTTATGTATTCAAACCAATGTCGGAAATTATTCTGTTCTTAATATTAAGTGAAGTTTTGTATATTACGTGCGGGAAATTCCCAAACCATGTATTTGTAATTGAAATGAAGATTTATAGGCGATGCAATGTATGGCAGACAAGTCTGTACATAAAGAATGGCAGATTTGAAATAAGATAAAAAGAAAATGAAGCAAAATATAAAATAGCTGGCAAACAAATTTTACTTCTTGGCAGTGATTTGCAGTGCGTTTGCAGAATTTAGATATACGAGTGCGTTTCCAAAATGAAGACCAGATGGGAAACGTAGATTGAAAGCGTTGGAATATACAGCTAGTTTATGCATTTATTCTAACATTTTCTTAAGTAGTGTTTTAGATACAATCAACCTGAACGAGCGTTTTGATTTTTGTCAAATGTGAAAAATGGTTCACAAGTAGCAATGTAGAAACTGTAATTGTATGGCTAACCATACGTGTTTCCTATAATTGATTTCACTACTATGTTGTGCAAAGTGTCTCTAGTAGGAAAATGACCTGATAACACCGGCCACTCTTTCTCAATTCGAGCTATACAATTTCTACCCCACCCCTTTTGCCAGTTATTGTACTTAACGTGTACTTGTCCAAGGATGCCATTGACTATTTGTTTACTTGAAGAGATATGATAAGAACACTCATTTCTTTATATCGTTGCAGCACAAAAGTACAACAAACAACTAGTAATTATCTTGCAATCATGAGGGAAAACACTACATGGTCATTACCTACAATGTATATTTAGACGGAAGTAGAGAATGTCATTAACCGTTTATGTATTCGCCCTTGCATCTATTGGTCAATTACGGTTAATCATCGCCTAATTGGTTTTCCTATTTCAGGCATGTATGGTATTCACGTGAAATTCAACGACGATCATATCCCAGAGTCTCCGTTCCGTGTTGGTATTGCCCCTGACGGTGGCTCAGCTAGACAGGTCACAGTACACGCCCTTAAAGACAGAGGTCTCGCTGTAAGTAGAGACATAAGACTTTCCTTCTGTACAAAGAATCCACACTAAACCAGAATCATTTGGGAATGTAATTATATGTCAATTGTCTTTTCACATGTTCATGGCATTGATACAAGGAGATTCAAGTATTTCAAGAGATTGCTTACATGTACATCTGCTATTCAAAGCCCATTTGTTCTTCTACACTTGCTTCGAGTGTTAGTTGACCAGTGTTGTGTTAAAGAAGAAAGCCAATGTGTCATAATCTGTAATATGTATTTGTTATAACGAGGTTTTAACCTTGAATGTAGTATATATGTTTCACGTTTGAAACCAATGTTATATAGTTTTTGTCAGAAAGCATACTTAACTGGTAATGTACCGATATTTCTTCAACCATATACAGACTGTTACGCAATTACAATACGTCTTATACGTGCGATGTGTTACATAAGTACCTTAAGCGTAGTAATGATGTTTCATATTTAGTATACATGTACGTACTCACTGTATATGTTAATGAGCCCACGTAAGCCTTTCCCGTTCCATCAGTTTACGTGTACGCATGGAAATGTATCTAAGCAATGATATTATCGTTGTGAAAGTTCTGATTTGATCCTCCAATATATCTAAAAATACTCTACATATTGTGTTAACGTTTTCTGTACAAATATTGCTTTCCGATACTAGACATGGTGAGTAAATGTACTTATAAAAATGACGAACATATATATCTATATATATACACTTATTCAGGCATATAGTCAAGTAATCTCGATAAACATTGGCTGTGTGTGTCTGACTTGTGTACATGACCCCATTGAGGAGTTATCGAGTTAAATATCCACACTATGTTTAAATACTGTTCAAAATTTCAAAATGACGGTATACATGATAAAATACAGGAAATAAGTGAAAATGTCAGTTTTTAATATTGTAAATAATACATATACTAGTAAGTTCAACCATGAACTCTTCAATATGTTCTCTCCACATGCATTAAGGATACTTATATATGTGCTATGTTTAAGCTGTACATGTATGTGTAGCTAGACGGTACGTGTTTGTGCGCGCTTCTATTCATTCATAACTCTATGTCTTCTTTCATTATTGCAGGGCTATAAGGTTTGTGCATGTTAGTGTCTTTCATCGTCTATTATTCTATCTAATATATCCTTATATTAACTTTACACTTTTATTTCTGTAAATGATATCCTTATACGAAGTTCGGTTATGTTAAAATGTGTTAACAGCATTGTTATGCTCAAAGACAACTGCCTGTAGCCTCATTCTAAATACCAAGAGTCCTATTATTTTACGAACATATTTTGTGATCAAAATGTTTGCTCTGGTGATTGGGTAATACCATGTTCAGTTGTGTAAGGTCGCAAAAGCGGCTTGTACATTTTCCACACAGCCACGTCCTTTTTCCAAACTCTTATTTTGTTTATTTTGACATGGTCATAATCAGAAATTTGGACAATATTTTCATTTTAACCGGAGTGTGTTTTTTAAATGGTAAAATAGCAATATTTTCTCGATTTAATTAACAAAACAAACGTGTTGCCTGTAACATGCCCACTACGCCAATATCATACTATTTTTAAGTGCATGCTTATTGACAATATGCTTTCATGTTGACGCTGCTTTTACTTTATGATATACTTTATGTGCTATTACATTTGTATATGAACACTATAAACTCGGTCCTTTCCGACATCTTTATTTCAATATATCAGCTAGTAGTGATATTCACGTACAATATATCTATAGAGTCACATGCATTCGTGTACATCAGAATATACATTTTGAATTATGATTTCTTTTTTTCTTTACGTAAACATGCACATGCTCTTGAAGAATTTATTATAATAATGCAAAATGCAAACTAATAGCAAATACTCCAGTTAACACAATAATACGTAACGCCCTTTACACTCTAAAAACTTAAATCTTCAATTTGCCTTTTTATACTTTAGACGCTCTATATCCGTTTTAAATTCAGAAGAGTAACGCTGGAACTATATACATATATGATAACACAGCTTACACTCCTAATCTATAATACTATATGAGCTATATGCATATGTTACCTACATTATACACATACGTATTTCTTCTCTATACATAATATATATCCCTTATACTCTTAAATAATCAAACGCTCGCGCATTTGTTACGTATTCACATGTGCTGCCATTGCAATCACGCTGCTAAAGAACATTTATTCACAATTAGTCGCACTTAGCGCTTTTGCTTGATGCGTTCGCTTCTAAATTTCGCATTTAATACATTAATATCATTCTTATACGTCATATGACTATAATATTACGTCATGTCAGGTCATGTTTCATTGTTGACGTATTTACAGGTCGACAAGCCAGCAACCTTCACCGTGTCATTCAATGGAGCTTCCGGTGAGCTACACTCCTATATGCGCTCACCTTCTGGAGGACACGATGATTGCTTCACACAAGAAATGGACACTGGTCTTTACGCCATCAGGTCAGTTACTTTACATACTTACCATCACAACCAAAACGACATTACCAAACATGTCACACTCAATTAGATTATTATAAATTGAATACAGATAACAAGTTAGAGTCGATATGAAAAAACCAACTATATACAGCAATAAAAAAGCGCAAACTGTAATAAATGATTCTCCAACCCTGCAAGCATGTCACCAATAAATTTAGTACTTCCATTCGACATTTTAAAGTTACTCGGGTGTATCAACAACAAATACATCATCTTCGTTCATTACAGATTTATCCCCAAGGAAAATGGTGTCCACTACGTTGATGTGAAATTGAACGACGCTCATGTTCCCGACAGTCCGTTCGCCGTGATGGTCGGCTCAGTCGCTGCTGACCCCGCCATGGTACACGCTCATGGAGACGGTCTAGAAAACGGAAAATGCAGTAAGTTATTATTAGGTGGCGTTTCATGAATAAGTGTAGGTGTGCTTATTGTTTCTACATGATAATACAGTATACTGTTCAACATTTGGTCAGTGTATCATATCTAAGAAATCAGAGTTCTACAACGTGTGTTATAACTGCACCAACGTGTGTAATGTTAAAACGCCGTGTATGTTTTTGTGCAATAATTAACATTTTAATTCACAAATGAGAAGGGAAATTAATCTACAGAATCATGTAGGAATTTAGTCGGGCATTTGGATGACTGTCCTTTTTCATTTAAGCGCAATATCGAATAATGGTAATAATAATGATAAGAAGTATGCGTGTTCGTCGTAGTATATGTTTCAATGAATCAAAGATGAAATACAAACAAAAGTAGTTAATAACGCTTTAAATTCATCTACTATTTGTTTACCTGCCCGTTCTCTGTTTTTTCTCCTCAGACCAGAAGGCCAAGTTTGATGTTCGTACTGCTGGTTCCGGTTCCGGTTACCTGGCATGCTTCATCGATGGACCTTCCAAGGCGGCCCTCAGCTGTAAAGAAGTGGATGAAGGCTATGAATTCAGCTACACACCTTTCGCACCTGGCAAATATCTCATCACTGTTAAGTATGGTAACATCGGTATCGCCGGAAGTCCATACCAATCAGTTGTCACAGGTAAGTCATACCATAGATGAAAACAATAAAGTTACGTGAGTGTACCCATGACAGTAGTCTAGGTATTTCAAAGTTGCTTATTAATTATTAAGATTACCTTAACGTTAATTATGTAGTAGAACAAATGAATTGTAGTTGACAATCTGGATACTAGCTGTTACGTTGTTTGCAAGTTGTTTATTATTATTGTTTAATATAGAAACTACGAGAAAAATAATTATTTTCGTAAATGACCTGCCTACAACACATCCCTAAACTATATCCGTCTCCGTCAAATAGGATCTGGACGCAAGCCATCACCTGTATTGGAGCAATCGTCAATGGTGGTTGAGACCGTTGAGAAGAAACCAGGCGGCAAGGTTACCAAGAGGTTCCGTGGTGATGCCAGTAAGGTTGTAGCTAGAGGTCCAGGAATCAAGAAGGCCTTCCTTAACAGAGCTCAAAATATTACACTGGAGGTGAAAGACGCAGGTATGTAGAGATGAAATTCATTAAACCGTTTTACATGGTGGGATCCGCCTTTACTCCGATATATATATGTGAAGGTAGTGTGAATACTAAATCCGGACAACAAAATATTCATTCACACTATTTTGTACAGCAGTGACATGACTTGTAATTTGTCTTGTTTTAACACCAAATGTAAAAAAACAATACCATATTATGTTGAAAGAAGCATTTATAAAAAGCAACTATTGAAACGTCGTTGCGCGGACGAATATCACTTTTGATGAAATAGATTATTGACCTTAACATCCATCAAACCAGACTTGAGTATATGGCAAACTATTTCTAGAATTACGTTAATGAGTGTGGGGGTCTACTTATGCAATACAATGAGCTTACTCAGTCTAAAATGTTATACTGTTATTTATATATGTTCGACTTTTCCAGGAAACGCGATGCTAACTGTAGGTATGATTAACCCATCTGGAAACCCAGAAGCAGAACTCACAGTGAAACGGGCAACTGCACATTCATACACCGTCAGCTATATGTGCAAGGAACCCGGAGAGCACTCATTGTCAATCAAGTGGGGAGACGAAGATATTCCCGGCAGTCCATTCAGCCTACATGCCTAAACTCGTGCTCTTATCGTTTCCACATGTGTGATAAATAAACAACCACCTCCAACTCTTACTCTTCACCTAGCTGTTGTAGACATATTTTGAGTGTATCATTTGTGAGTTTCATGTTTTTCTATGATCTAAATCATGCCTTAAGCTAAATGTGCCACCATCAAACCAACGATTGTGAATGACTATATGTAGGTATCTTGCAATACGTCATAACGAACGAAAACAGCCTTAATTTCTGCGTAAAACGATTGGCAATGATAGAGTTAAAAATCACGTGTTCAGACCTGAATGTGTAAACCTGTTTTGGTTTTCTGACGCATCACTGTCATTTTAGAATGCTATGACTTTTAATTTGACAAGGTTGGTATATTGATCCCATTTGTTTTATATAAAAGTTGTATGTTGTTTCTATCCCAATGGTTCTGGTACTACACACTTTATAGTAAGTTATTGAAATCTGACAATATATATTATTTCATTTCTATTACTACCATCCCCCCAAAAATGTTCTTACTTCTAATAGATGTTCTTTATTTTAAACATTTATATGAACAGTGCAATGTAAAGATTTATAACTGTGCAATGTGCAATTTGTATTCTATTTATTTCATTTTTTTATATTTTTCTTCCTCTATTTCATGTATACATTTGTTGTGCGTCGTACTTGATTTTGACAATGTGCCTTCGGGCCTTGAGTGAGTGTATAACATAGGACAATTTATGTTATGGGGTGATTATAATATCTAGGAGTGTTTTAGTATAATTAAATGTTTGAGAAAAAAATATGTCACTGGTTTGTTGTTCATTTGTTTTGTTATCGTGCATTACACACTCTACATTTAAGTAGACCATCATATTAGCTTAAACATGTATTTAACGTAGACATCAAACACAAAAAGGAATAAATACGACACACCCAATGTTGATTTTAATGGTTTTAATCCAAAGTGTAACTATTAACTTTAACAAATAGTACTGTTATCATTCTGCTTTATTAGAATGCTAACGTCAGATGTACGTCGTGACCGTCCCAGCAGCGAGCCATACCGTCACATGATGTCATAACGTACCGTCCATCTCCGGCCATCCTTATATCAATGCTGTGTTGATGGTCGTTGTCAATGGAGGTTAAGAGTCCTTTGACGGTGTGGCCCGCCTTCATATCCTCAATATCGTACTGGTGGATAAGAAGTTCGTGACCATGGAGTCCAGGGGGGTCACGTGTTGTAGGCGCAACCTGATTGGTCAATGAGCAATGAGCATTGTTAGTATACAGTAAAAACACAATTGCAAACAGAAGAACGATCGGACGGTGTTGCAAAACAAACGAACGCTTGGCTGAGGGAACGGATGAATGAATAAGGGAATGAACAAATGAGGCCAGCGAAGGAATGGTATAATAGTAGTTCTCCATACATCAGTGGCAAACACATCATCATGCTGCCACTCATGCTATATTGCTGATACATTCAGATAAACTGCACTTTTGTGAACACATTACTTGTATTCAATTAACATACTCAACCAAAAAAGTGTTTGTTACAAACCCTCAACGTATGTGGCTGTTCCATTAGAAGATCTTGAGCCTTGCTGATTGTAGAGGGTTCATTCTCAAAGAGGCTGGCGTACTTGCCCATGTCCATTACCATGTCCTGTAAATTATGAAAGCAACATTAATTACTGTGTCAAACGAAGGCTTCTTGATTTAATATCCTTATCTGATAAAAACACATTTAAGTTCAAGTTTATTTGCACACAATATATAAATCAAGCTAAACATCAACTGTGTTGATATAAAATGGCTACACTTTATTGTTACAATGTGTATGCTAAACAAGTTGTATTATTGGTTTAATTAAAACGTTATCAATTATACCGTTTTGTTACATTTACAATTAAAAACTCAAAACTGGACTCCATTTTCTACATCTCCTTTCGTCCAAACGTTTTATAAAGCAGTGTATATATGGCGAATTCGGCTACATGTTTGAGATAAGGGAGACGGGTGTGCTAAGCAGCCACGTTAAACAATTAAAATCAACTAACATTCCGTTTTGTAACGTGTAACGTCAGAGAGAACAAAATATCACATTTCCCAACAACGTTTTGTCATTCGCTATTAATTAGTCAATCAGATATTGCTCAATCGAACACAGGTTATGCACACAGTTGAAACTGGTGTAGCTACATGTCGA
>ENA-OREC01000783-OREC01000783.1-marine-metagenome-genome-assembly--contig:-NODE-783-length-14051-cov-12.446615_pt1 | contig 14051 bp, 6 predicted proteins | sample MGYA00248626_ERZ508543 | MGnify/ENA primary metagenome ERZ508543 (study PRJEB26211, sample SAMN05518279) | marine metagenome | isolation source: Puget Sound, Washington, USA | host: Bankia setacea... | reverse complement strand
GGTGAATCATGTTGGTTAAGTAATGAATAATGAAAACTGTAGTCTAGGTCGTCTAATGTTAAATCTTTTCTTTAGCAGGATTAGCATTTTTGTCATGTTAAACTTACAGTATGGGTTTCTAAAGTATCTTGTTTTAGAATATCCAAATGACAAAAATGTTTAGGTTTCAGGTGAGAGACATAGCACGCTGTTTTTTAAAACTTTTTAACTACTGGTACTGCACTTCACATTCCAAGGGGGTTCTGTATACTAGATTGTGACATCCCTTTTTATCATTTATCGTTCTCTTTCTCCCCTTGTATTATTCCTGAGTGTGTATACTATCAAACTCTCTTGCTTACTCTCCGGGGGGAGGGGGGGGGGAATATAGAAAAAAATAGACTAGTTTTAATGAGACAGAAAATTACACTGGACTTTCATTTTCTCAGTTTGTCTCTTTTCTCCCATTTTGTCTCTTTTCCCCCATTTTCTTTCTTTTTCTCACACACTAATGGAAATGACTTAAGGGGCAGCTTGACACAGTCTATAGTAGAGGTCTATATTTAGGCATCGTATTTGTCAGACTGGTTTACAATTATGCTGAGAACATTCACCGGATCAAAACAGTTTTGTTCGTATTAAATGACTGGTTTTTTTTCTGGGGAGATCTAAACAGGCATTAAATAAAACCCTTCTTATAAAAGCACAGAGTTTTGTTCATGCGGGTATCAATGACAATATTCTTTAATTAACAAGTATATTTGTAGGGTTTTCTGCACACAACAAACAGTTTATTCCTGATAACACAGTCATCAAAGTTCCTAACTCTAAATGTTAATCATTTTCAGTATTTGTGTTGTAACATATGCCCAGCTATTCATTTCACAAACAGTTTCAATTTCGACTGACGCCATCAAAAGTCGTCCACATGCATGACCCAGAAAACACATATACACAGATCATTGTGATGGATTTTTTTTAAACAATGTCCGATTTAATTCTAATACGCTAATACTAATACTTCCATGCATTTAACTTGCACACAACAAACTACCCCAACGCTGCTGCCAATCAATTTCAGGCTTATATTTTATACCCCATTGTGCGTTGTGTAATTTGATATTTTTCTTACACTTTCACCATCACCACTCTCCCATCTTTCTATGTTATGAGCCTTTCTTGTTTCCAGCAACTCTCATTCTAAATGATTTTCCCCTGCTGACCTTCATTTGTAAAACTGACACGTAAATCCTCCTAACTCTTACACCGCCCCTCACTCCCCTCATGGACTCATATAACCAGGAAAAAAAGAAGATAATAATTGGCAAAGGTTTCTATTGTAGAGGGTTAATCAACAAACATCCAGAATTGAACTGACAACAAATAAACCTTGTACTTTCATCTAGGTAACACACATTTCTGCATTCATCATTAAACCAAAGTAATAAAAAACACTTTTGTCCACAACTTCAGTATCTTTGACCAACAAAAAACATCTATAGCATTGACCAATTTCTATGACGGCATGTTCATTAATTGCATTTGTTCCCTTTTACTATTCAATCAGATATTATGCCTAAACTACATACATGTTCTTATTAATGCATCGCATCAATCACTATTGCGAAGAATGTCAAGCCAAAAATATGATGCAAACTGAGAAATGGTTGAGAAACATTTCCAATACATTTTTCAACAGTACTTTTTCTGCGCCCCCTAACTGAATGAATCAGCCCTAAAACTGAAACCTGTCAATATACATCTTGTCTTTCCCAGCTGTTTTGCCTTTCTTCTAGTTAGGGTAAGGTGCCAAAAGTTATTGTGACTCCGGTTAAGCCTGTTTTTTCCCCTAGTTATTTTTTCCCCCTGATTTTCTTTTTTCCCCAAACCACCTGCTAGTTGTTTTTGTATGGAGAAATATTTCGGGTGAATCTGTATTATGTAATGTTCAGTAAACTGCATTAGGGACAAGGTTTCCAGAATATTCCAGCAGAAGACAATCTCCATGCATGCAGTCTGTAATTGCATACCACAGGAGCAGGTGCAATTATGCAAGTTACTGTCTGTAGAAATTGGAAGCATTTTTGGCCACAAACCAACATTGCCTTTCAAGAAATTGGGAGACCATAGTTCAAAGCAGGGATTTTGCGTATAACTTCCACACATCGAGAGAGAACAAGATTCTAACCAAGTTGATTAAATGAAAGAATGTTGGAAAGTGTTATCAAATTCCGAGACAAGATGCAAAATTGACTATTCTGCGTACGTCCTGCAGTTGCCAGAGTTAATAAAAGCCTCCACTCGTACATAAGCGCTGTTAGAAATTGCGCCGAGAAACATTTCCTACCAGTGGACATAAACAACTCTCTCGCAGCAAGCCACCAGACTGCTGCACCGAGTGTTTCCCCGCAAGAAATTACAGTCCCAGAATGACAAGCATGTTATTAAATTATTGCAGACTGGTTCTCTGTTTTCCAGACATGAATTCATTATGTTTTCCCATGCAGTTGCTCACCAGTCTACCTATTGGAAAAAAAACATTCTGTATTGGCGGGTGCAGAGAGAGGCATTGTGAATAGACGCATCTGGAGCTGTCAGTGATAATAGACTGTACAAGATATCCGCAGGGGAAATTACAAAATTGCAACTGGAAAATAAACATGTTTTTTTCTTCCTCCTTGTATGGCTTTTAACGTATAACATGTCGGTATGAGGCATTGGCCATATTTCATAATTACAATAGAGGGGAAGGGGATGGACACAAGTGGTATATGAATGGTAGATGTAGTCTTATTTATCTCCACAGCTACCACTTCGGCCCACTATATGACCATAACCATGATTGCCAGCTTTTAGACATTCGCCATTATTCGCGATTCAAGACAAAAAAGTGACGTGGCACAAATGGCCTTCCATAAAGTGATTGTTATCTTTATGTTCAGTATTACTGATGTCAGGAAAATGACTAAGGGATTACTTACTCATAGCGTGAATTCAAAGGAAATCAAACATCATCTTTTACTAGGATATTTGTTGGCTATTACTCGTATATGTACATTTCTTTGCTATTTGATTAATACCGTATGAATTATTTGCAGTGTTTCATGTGCATTATTTAAATCTCGATTCTCTTACAGTTAAGTTAGCAGCATATACACATTAACTTTGGTAGACATATATCACTTTGAGATCAGAGGTTTTAGTTTCAAATGAGGTTTTATCAGGTTTTTGAAAACGTTTACATGTGATATAAATGCATATTCTTAAAATGAGGTAACAGTTACAAACTTCTCTTTTATACCTTCAGTTATACACGTATACACATTATATAGGTAGGACTATACTAGTTATATATGTTTTACTGGCCAGAAATCCGATTGGGAGGCTTGCACGTTTTGTGTGACCTACTTAAGAGCGTTACCGTAGCAACCCTGCATATGGCACATGTTATAATAGAGAATATAAACCCATGCAATAAAAACCCGTGTAGCATACAAAACCATGTAATATAGAGATCAATATACAATAATGAAATGCATTTATGTGACAAGTAGAGAATGATGAATGTGAGATTAAAAGTGTTTTAAAAATCATAACAGAAATTGGATTGGTAGGCTAAACCTTCACCAAAACTCACAGAACTAAAATGTTGAACTAAAGTTAATGTACAAGTTAGTATTTCAGTAAGATTTATTCTCTTCATGGAGCTAGCACTATTTGTGTGCGAGTTTTGGACTCTTTTTAAGAGCAAGTGTAATGAGTAGACTAAAATTTTAACGATATTTAATTTGTCAAAATAATGAATTCATGAACATCTTTGAAAAAGTCATTACACATGGATTAAACCACTAATTTCGGTAAAACAGACAAGTAAACCCGTAACTATGGCAACAGTAAAATTTGATTATGCGTTGAAATACACTGATTGCTTTCCTTACATGGCACTAGTTTAAGTTAGCAGATCAGTGGCGTAAAACATTGGTGGTTTAAAGTTTTCTGAGGTACTTTGCGGTAAAAAGCGTTAAAAAAACACAATGATAAAAACTTCAGTTAAAACGTTTACATTTATAAATCTAAAACAACAATATTACCCGTATTCTGTGTGTATACTCCTTATAGAATACTCTCGTTAAAATTACAACAAGTACAACAATTTATAACATTAAACAAACATCAATTTTACACATCAAATGCTTTATAGGTAGTTCTGAGATTTTAGCTTTTTTTTCTGACAAAAACATTTGATTGCTTGAAAACCAGAATGATCTGAGTATAAGGCAATGTGTTGTAAGCCATGTCAAAATCTGTTCTGAATTGTCTAAGCTTTATGTTGTTCTGTATTATTTGAGTTGATTTCTGAATATTCCAAATGTGGCCCAAAAAACAAATGAGGTTTGGCTTTCCCAAAAAATATTTTCATTAAAAATGGGTTTGCATTCAAATTGCCCGTTAATGAGGTAAGTACACATGTGTAAGTGCATGATCACAATAACTGCATGATATCAACATGTCAAAATATACATTAATATAAAGAAAGAAAAAAAAACATCTGGATTTTATAATTTGTTATCACTATTTCTATGATTAATTCAGCGACACTTTGAGGTATATTAGGTTTTAAAGGTAAGATTAAAACGCTTTCAAAAAATTGAATGCTATTAAAATCTTATAAGAATCATAAAAAACTCAACACGATTATTATCATTAATAAGAACAATACAATTATATACAAATATATCAATCAATAAAAAAGAGAACATAATATATATATATACACAAAACAAGTATGGTATTCTGAAAATGTTATTTTGAGGTAGTTTGTGTTGGGTCTGTTGATATAAAGTACATAATAATACTATCTGACAAAAATCGACCAATGACGATCCTCGTTACAACTAAACATCAATTCTCAACCAATCAAAAAGTTTATATTCAAATTTATATACCCTATATGTTGCCATGATGACCAATCAAAACAAACCAAAAATATTGCAAACCAGAATTTTTTTGTGTTTATGTTGTAGTCTTTTAACATTTTCTTTTCTTTTCCATGCCAATAAGTGTTAAAGCATTAACGCCCAATTTCACGTTGAATCAAAGTAACTTTTCAGAATCAGTACATGTATTAATAACCATGGCAACGAGACACAGGGTTCACATAAGAGGTATGCTTTAAATACATATACAGGTTAAATTGAGGTCTGATCTTTTAATCAATTTTTGAAAAACTTCGTTCCAGACTAATTTAACAAACTGTTTTTATCACATAAGTTTTGATGCACGAAACACATCGGAGAAAACTGGATAGCTCTGAGGTAGTATCTGTTTATAAATCAATTTTCGTTTATATCTGTTATATATGAGCCAAACTTTAAAATCGAGGTCACTATAAATTCCACGATTCTGCATTACGAATGAGGATGGCTTATGTTATACTATAAACTTTTGATTTTCATTTCATCATAACTGATTGCCGTCTGGATGTTAACTTTGGCCACAATTTTCTCAATCCTATCACACACTTAACATCCCATATTATAATACACAAAAATCTAATAACATATCTTTCTCGTAATGTAATATAATAACAAGTTACATTATAACAAATTGGTTTGAACTAATTACATACATAAATCAGTAAGTTCAATATAGTCAACTCTGCTACAATTGTACAGCCTACTATAACAGAAAGTTAGAAGTTTATACATAACCTGGTTTAGACGAAGACTCCACCTGTTGTCGACGATTTGTAGTAATATCATTGTACTATCTTCACTTCTGTTAAAGAAAAATATAGTTTTGTCTCCTTTCCTCCACTTGTGGCCTATTTATTCACCTTTCCTGTAATTTCACCTTCCTGGTACTCCTATCCAATTTGAAACTGGCCAATCAGCAACAAGTACACTGTCCATCAGAAACAAAATGGTATATTGCACACGTAATGCTCTGATTATGAAAGGTTCCCTGAATATTCCTGGAAAGTAAAATAAAAGTTTATAAATAAAAAATGGCTAACAAAACCAGAGAATCCCAGGGTATTGCAATAACAACACTTTTTCTTTGTCTATGTCAAGTAACTGTTCAAAAGGCTGAATATTACACTCTTAGATCTATCTATCTTCCAATAAGTTGATAGTTGATAGAAATGTCCTTAACCATTTCAGTAATACTGCATCATATGTAAAGGATACCTATACATAGACCATGAGTGGTACAAAATGTGTCAGTCCGGTACAAATATTTCAAATTTCACAATAGGCGGAGAACAAAATATATTTTCTATAAAAAAGTGAGCTGACATTTGAAACATACTGTCTAGGGTTATTGATCATTCATTCAAAGCTACATATACTTACAGTTTACTCTGCCTCCCCATTGGTTTGTTCCTCTGGCTCTGGCACCATAAGATACGTCTCCTTGAACGACTGGTACTTTGGTATGGTGTGTGGATACTTCACGTGCCAGACGATGTGGAACATGAACTCAATACGGTCCTGACAGCGCTTCAAACACGACGGACACGTGAAAGGATCCTCCTCAACGGGCGAGTGAAGACTCTGGTGAAGATTATACATCGTGAAGTCGTGAAAGTAGATGTTACAGTGAGGGCAATGGTGAATCCCTGAATCAACCGTTGGCGTGTATGACGTCGTTGTAACTGCTCGCTTTGAGTCGCTCTCGCTCTCTGAGTCCGGTGTCTTGGCAGGTTTAATCTGGTTCTTCCAATCTAACTCGCCATCCTCCGACTCGGCACTCGAGATCGACTTGTTGATACGGAGATCCATGACACTGTCTGTATTGTGATGAGTGGCACTGAATGCAGAGTGATAATTGCGTGAGAATGCGTTGATGGCTGCAATATGCTCAGGGTATCCATAATATTTTGCCAGCTCGGCAGCCTGAGATTCCCGGGAGTAGGGGCGCTCGTCCTTCTGTCTGTCTGGAGAGTGTGTTTGGTCTCCAATATGGCCGTTCATTCCAGCGTACATCGAGGTTGGAGTCGTCAGTGCGGTAGGTGAATGAGTGCCCTTCGATGTTGGGGAGTAGACAGACCGACGTGGGCTTCCACTTCCTGGCCTCTCAAATGGGCTCTCACCTGGTGGCGGGGTTACCTGCAAGTAGAACAAGACAGTTATACAAACATTCCAACATTTGTCTGAAACCTTATGCCAAATGAACGAGTCAAAATTCTGAGATTTTTCATATATTAGATAACAATTTCTTTCATTTGAAACATTTATAATCTTTACTTATTTAAGTTTGATTGTTCTTATGTTTAGTTGCATATGTTAAAACTACTTTTAATATCTATGATGCGTCTATGACTAAGAAACAAGTTAAGATGCAGTCAGTTTAGCACAAAAAAGGCAAGCCCCCAACCAATTTCAGCAGTGTTTATTGTTATTTTATATCAAAGCCTGGTCAAATATGCTGACTAGACATTCGAAGTAAAAGGCCTGACATAATTAACTAACCTGTTCTAGTTTTAAGCGTCTGTCACTTTCTATGGTACTCATCTGTACATCACCATGGTTACTGTCCTGACTGTGTATTGGTTTGTTTATCGAGGTAGACACGTTGGTATCGTTGAGGGGCATTGGAGGCAGGCTGGCCAGAGATCGTCCTGATTGTTGGATGTAGTGCGAGGTCGTCATGGCAACCGAGTTCTGCATCAGGCTCTCGTAGGTGAGGGCATGTTGTAATATGGCACGTTGTTGCAGAGCGAAAGCTTGGTAGGCAGCCAGGTTCATCTGGTTGGGATTACCTTGTGGCTGTTGTGTAGGTACAGGTCGTCCAGCAGGTGGCGTCTTGTAGCTGTACAGTTTACCACGCTGGTGAACATTGCGCTCGTGACGACGTAAATCATTGGACTGTGTGAAACAACTGAAATAAAGGAAACACACCAAATTTCAGACATCAATTTTTGTGAACCGAACTTAAAAGCAAGCATGAATTTATATCCTGCTCGAACGAGCTATTGTATCAGAACAGTTTGTGAATAAAAAATGGAGATATTGGAAGATTTTTTGAGCAAGAACATTTACTCTTTAAATTAAAATATATATTGAAGAGCTGAACTTAAACATATGAGCTAAACTTAAGTATAGTTCTCTTTACTTGTACTTACCGATGACAGATTTTACACTTGTACGGTCTTTCGCCGGTATGTACTCTCTCGTGGACCTTTAGGTTTGATGACCAGAGGAAGGACTTCCCACATGTCGTACACACGTAGGGCCTGTCTGCTCTGTGTAACTGTTCATGTTTACGTAATGTGGCCACTTCGCGGAACGATCTCTGACAGATGTCGCAGCGATGGGGTCTTGGGCCTGAGGTAGCTGGCAGGGGGACAGAACTCTTCTCTCGGGTTTCCGTTGTGCTCATGGTCGTGTCTGTAAGGAGAAATGAGAACAGATGTAAATTTAGAATCCCATTTTTTTTTATTCTTCAACTTTAAACATAGTTAGTACCATATTCAATTTCAGTACAATGGTTAATACTGTGAATAGGCACTAAGGTTAGGAAACTGGAGTCTTTAGAACTCATCAACCAGATCCCCCAGAAGGCAATCTTTCCATTTCAGTGCTTCTACTCCCTTGAATAACTGAGACTGACATATTATACAAATACCCCCAGACCAGAGGCACATGCTTACATAGTAACATACTTGAACCAATCTCAAAAAAATGAATAACATGGCCTACAAACAGTAAAAAAAGGCAAGAGGCCCATAGATTAAACACATAACTTAGAAAGACATAACATGCTGATAGATTCTCTCCTGTTAATTCAAGCTGCAGATTTCAGGAAGTCTGGTATACAGCTTTCCTTGCATTACCATGACAACAGCTGCAAACGTTCAGCAAGCACGCTTATATGAAATCTCAGCAAAAAATCACAGTACTACCAATAGATGAGAGCCACAATGCTCTATTAATATGCATGCATAAAAATAACAACAGACTGGAGGTTTTAAAAAACTATTACCAGACGAATCAATTCAAATTACAGGGGAAAACCAGTCATTTAGCAATGATGTAGAACACTGGGTGTGCTGGCCAACTGGCAGATACCAGTGCTGGTCTTGACGTGGCTGATACAGTAATATGCCAGCCTTAAATCACATGCCCAGACCTGGTAGTTTGAAGTCTTGACTTAGTAGTTACAGTAAAAACAGTGGGGCCACAAGTCCTATGTCTCTGCCATCCCCTTCCCCCACCGCCTCTCCAAAGTCCTGAATCTTTACCCCCCACCCCCACTAGTCAAAGTTCCATCGGCTCTAGCAAACCCCTAACCCCCCTCCCCTCCACACTCATCACCATTTCCCTGATCAGAATAGCTCTCTTACATGTATAAGTTATATGAGTTACCTACAGACATTTACAGTATCATTGGTTTGGTAACTTTTGTCATATGTAAAATGCAAAGAACACAGTCTTTACCATAGATGATCTGTTGGTTGTTACTTTATTCACATGTTTTTAGAGAGACAAATCGCATCACCAAATGTATGGATACAATCATGTTCGTAACTGCTATAATTCATAAGTGGGCCGACAAAAGAGAGATTTCACTGTCACTGGTTTCTTGTATGACAGATTGATACACAATTTAAATCTACTCTATTGAACACTACACCCATCTGTATTACATGTATACGAGTGAAAAATTAGTTGTGGAACTCTTATAATCTTGATACAGTAAGCCCTCTACCTAAACCAAACATTAAAGTATGAACAAAATGCATCACTCTTTCTGGAATCCAGCCCCTAAAGACACATTATCTTACAATAAAAACCTGTGTAAATATACCAAATAAGGAGTTAGTCTAAAATTCTACATCAAACTATACTTCGTACCCAAGAGTGTTTGCTTTACAGTTTACACAGATTTCACTGTATTCAGAAAGGTCAGAGAAACGAGTGCGAAGCCACGTGTTGTCTTATATGGTATTTCTATAATTGCACAACGACCAACTACTTTCTGCGGCGTAATACATTGTCTAAGCACCGTGCTGTGACTCGCACTAGTCCATATTAATGAAGCATAAGCTTACAGCTGCCATTGCGTACATGGTTGACTGAAAGATACCAGAGACACGTCGCTCTAAACCTCTTTTCTCTGCGAAATAATTGCAGACTGCTAGTACGACACATGATATACTTGCAGAGATATAATAATGACCATAATTAGGTAATATTTCAAGCACGGTCTGGTATAGGCTTTTTAATAGACATTTCTCCAGTCAACAAAAGACAATGCAGCAGTCACTATTTAGCGAAAGTCGATCAATTTAATGATGGATGTTTTTTAACGTAATTACAGCTTAGACTTAGGCACACTGTTGTCTAGATCTAATTGCAGATTCTGTTTTAATAATTGATTGCTTGAGACTGAAAATCAATACATGTACCGCTAATTGTTATCTTAAGTCGGAATAAAACTTTGAGAGTGTTACTGTAATTGTATTAGTTTAAGTTCTTGCAACCAAGTTATAAACTCCTTCCTATATTATGTACTTTCAATGTATCGAAATGATGGCGTTAAGAGTAGAATTAGAAATACGCCCCCCCCCCCCCCAGCTGGACTTTTCTTGATATTGGTTTTGACTACCAGTAAATAAAGAAAATCGATGGTTGCACTGTAAAGGGATAAGTGTCAGAACTGAGATGAAGTCAACAACTGAACTTTTCATCAATTGGTACAAGTTAAACATTGAAAAGTTAGAGTTCATATTTAAGAGTATACATATAAGAGCATGGATATTTGACACAATATTGCCGGTTTCTACAATATATACTGGTACATGTATATGCTTAACCTTGATCTAGAGGAATATGGTTCAATATCTGTTATTCTATAACGTATTAGACTCTTAGAGAAAATCATTGTTAAACTTCAAACTAGCACTGAAACAGAATATTTTACCGCAGTTCAAACACAAGCAAACCCTACCCACGTTATTAAATGGACTTCTTCAATTTCGCTTTCTTTAAATCAACGACATTTAAATCATAGATACAAGCCTTTTTATACAAAACTTGATCGAATTACAGGTTTCTCACAATAGCCTGAACCGTAATACACTTTTCCAATCTCAAATTAAAGTACCTTTGAATGCTTCCCTTTTGTCAAGGTCGAGGAAAAACAGCCACTAAACAGTTAAGGCCCTCCATTGATTGTAACTTTAAACCTGTGTTTACTACAAGCATTGAATCAGGTTGGGGTTTAACTCAAAACAGGCTGAAAATGATGGGGGCTACAAAAGATTCTTAATTGCAAATTACAGGAGGATTGTAAAGTTGTAGAAAACATGTTCACTTGATTGATTGTTAGTTGACAATTGATTATAAAGTACAATGTAACAATGGATTAACATCTTTCATGGTTTTGGAATTCATCAATTTAATAACTGTTTTGAGGGGTATAGAATTGAAGTGCATTAAGCTTAAGGTTAACAAATCTACACACAGTATATCGAGGGGTGAACGTTGGAATCCTTTTAAGTGCTATTCAATAAAGAAACAGATAGAACCATTTACTATTCACCCATTGATACAAGTTATAGGTACTTGATCGTAAAAACGGCTCTATCAACTATCCCCTTGAGAAAGCTCTCTATAAAATTAGCCTCAATTGAACTTTTGTTTGTACTAAAAGTTAAAAATGAGATTCATGCCGAGCCCCACCCTTTAAGGCAATCCTTTCAATCGTGATTCATGACACACTTTTATTTGCTCTTCAATTTGCAGCACAATACAGGTAGTTTACACAATAACAGGTAGGTTTATGTACACAGTTACACCTGTCCCAATTACAGCCTAACCGATTAAACATACAGACTGATCCCACAATAACTATACGTACATGGCCCCTTTCTTAAAACTGTCCCTTTTTAAATCTAACATGTAGTATGTGTACATGCAATGATCATTCTGTCAACTTGATATACAGTTTTACTTTTCAAACTCAATTAAGCAACTAATTGTTCTACTAGTACACAATGTACCACTGTTATTCGGTGTTTCTATCTCTATCAGTGTGATGGTCATGAATCCATGTGCTCATTTTTAACCCAAACAATGACCAGTCCAGTCTCAATAGTTTACTCTGTTGCAACTTAACCTATTAAATAAAACCCGATAATGTTGCATTAAAACCATCTTATCATTTCTTCTCATCTAAATCCTACACTAACCTGTATACATGTATTGTTTGCTTGTTACTAAAATAGCAGCTTTTATGTTTGTACACAAGGTTGTTTTTCACCGCAACAAGTAAACATGTCACATAAATGCCTGCTCCAACGGAAAAAATATAACGTTCTCCGTGTACATTTATAAATAGAGCCACCCGGGGGAACGAGTCTGCAAGTTTAGTGTGTGTTTGCAATCGGTTTATAACAAGCTAGTCATGCATTCCATAGTGCAATGTTATGTATTATCAGCAGCGTCACCCATTGCAACATGTATTGTTAATGCTACGGACCGCTGGACGTAAGTAAATAGCCGACGGTCATCTTTGCCACCCCTGCCTTTACTTTACAATCGAAGGTTGAATGAACCTTAGAATAACATGTCAGAGTGACTCGGCCTCGCTGCGTACATTGCCGCTTAGGTCAACAAGTAAAACCCGATAGTTTCTACACAAACAACTCGTTTATATCATAAATAAAATATCCAATACATGAAGAAAAGTATATTTACCATTTGTATCCATCGTGAACAATAATCCAACAAGTTTGTTAAAGTATTAAAATCGAAATAAATACATGTCATACACTCGCGTAATAATTACCCAAGAAGTTCGACCACCTGCGTGCTTTGAAGTTGCCGCACTGCACACGCTGAATTAAACGCGCCGAATTTAACAAACGAATCCAACCACCACTGCTGCCACTAAAGCATTAACTATAAAATTAAATAGTTTCAACGTTTTCCTACCTTTTAAGCGAAACAACTATTCCAACATCATTGAGAGAAATTTAGTAAACAAGTGGCCAAAGAGCGCTGTGTCTTTTGTTAAGTGTTACACTGACCTAAATACCTCAAGCACGTGACACATTTTCTCCTCCAATGAAAATCTTTCGCAATATTACATAATGAATACATTATACGCGCCGTAGCGCTTCAGTGTAGAGCAAGTTGGGCCAAAAACCAATATCAGATAAAACGACGAAACTCGGACGAGGTTTAACCCTCTATTGAATAGCCTTATACATGCACAAACGATTTAGTGATAGCATTTCGACATATTATACGTGAAAAGGTTAATTCAGGTTATACAGGTTTATTTGTCTTCGTACTACCTGGCGTAGGAATACATCACACCTGTGTACATGTATGCCTGTACTATTGTAATGGAAAACGAAAGGACACCGAAAACGAGGGCAAGCTACACATTTAATCTGAACTTGACAACTATGCATATCCATCATGAAATGGGTAAAATCAGAAGAACACAACAATGTTTTGACCACATTTTCTTCCCCGTACAGCCATATACTCTTTGCGATCTCAATACTAAAACGTTATCCATTATCTCCTTAAATTCTAGGTATACACTACTTATACACGTTTGCTAAAGACACGCATCTATCCATAACTAAATATATAAATTAAAAAGCTTCTAAATGCCAGTCGATTCAAACTTATTTTCCCTACCAAACCTGATTATTTAAGACTTAATATTTTTTTTAAATCAGAATGAATCGCTGACCGTTACAGAATTGATGGAGAATATTTAGGTAACAAAGGGAGGCTAATCCTACAACTACGTGTTTTGTCATGCGTAATGCTTTCCCTTCGTAAGACTACGGTTCGAATAAATCAACAATCCTCACTTTCAGGCCTTTGTGTACTACCAGATGAGTACATACAGAGATGTTAATAAGAGGAAGTGCAAATGACAAGAACCACAATCCTATCTTACATTTTACTTGAGTTATCTCTCCTAAAAAATATATATGAATAACTTAATGTATATACGGATGAACGAACGAACGAACGAACGAACGAACGGAACGAACGAACGAACGAACGAATGAACGAACGGAACGAACGGAACGAACG
>ENA-OREC01000782-OREC01000782.1-marine-metagenome-genome-assembly--contig:-NODE-782-length-14052-cov-13.587120_pt1 | contig 14052 bp, 9 predicted proteins | sample MGYA00248626_ERZ508543 | MGnify/ENA primary metagenome ERZ508543 (study PRJEB26211, sample SAMN05518279) | marine metagenome | isolation source: Puget Sound, Washington, USA | host: Bankia setacea... | reverse complement strand
AAATACGCTAAAATCCATTCCTGGAATAAATCAATACTAAACCATGGGAGTTTCTTGCTCATGGAAATAGCGGGAGCAATATAAACTGAGCATCTTCCTGTGTAAGGGCAGATAATCGAGATTCCCAACTATGAGACGACAACGCCTAAACTAGTAGATATTGTTTAATTTACCCCCAGAAATCTTTGTGTTTCCGGTTGACTAACAAAGTTTCACAATATTTCGCGTGTTTGTCAAAATATTTGACGCAAAAGAAACAGATTTTCTCAGAAGGCTAACTACTTTTTGTTGATTTGTTATACACAGAATAAAAACACAATGCCGAAAAATAAAGGTAACTAGGTGTGAAATCGATTGAGATATCAATTAATCGTTTAAAAGCTCAAATGTGTAGGGCATCCAAACAGCGCACAAGATGAAATCCATATGGGCATTTTGATAAAAAATAGTTTAAAAACCTAACTACCTTATGCTTCTCATTTGATGTATCTGACCGAGTATACTTTTTTTTTTAACAGAAACTTATACAGTTTGTTTAACTTTTCTGAGTACACAACTAGTTTTACAAGATTACAATTCCATCCATTGTCATGTTTGATTAATTTATTATAGTTTGAAGAAATAATATTTAGGTAAAAATATATTTATGTTTCCTAGATCTTTGATTTATCATAAACAAACTCATTTATATAGAAACGAAATGTTTAGAAAAATGTGAAAACCAAAACATTTCCATATTGATTGTTATCTTTGGAACCTTCCTCCCTGTTAAAGATGTTTAGTTTTAACGCTTATGCAAAAAGTCGGAAAGTGACTTTGAATCTCTATCCTAGTTTCCCCTTTTTACCTTTATATAATTAAGATAGATATATTCTTAAGGGGTGATACAGAATGACCTATTTGATCTTAAATTAATTGGCACTTTGCAAAAGTAAATATTAACCCCCAGTTACTTCACAGAGAACCAATATGGACAAGTTTTGCTCTCTTTTTTAAAATTTAATACCGATTACTTATGACTGGGTAACTTATGTCTCTTATGGTCAACTTGGAAGTTGCGCTATTTTAATTTATATATAACTGAGTTGAAACCTTGCATTTGAGAGACTTGTGCTTTAATGCCAAAGAAAACCACTTTGGACCAACATAGCAATTGTTTCCACTATCATATGGTGCTTTTAGAAATTTCCTGTTCTGACCCTTGTATTTGATTGAGTTGTCAAAAATGAACTGTGTTATAATATGTTTACATGATTTTCCATTTTAGGAAAGGGAGGTAAAAACAGGAGAAGGGGAAAGAATGAAAATGAAAAAGAGAAGAGAGAGTTGGTGTTTAAGGAAGATGGTCAAGGTAGGAAACTTTTTTCAGGGCCCTAAAATAAGACAGATGTTTTATTCTGATTTCATGGAGAAATCGAAAAAGATGTGTTAACTATAAAAGTTGGTCAATTAGTAACTCCCTATTAAATTAAAAAAATGGGGAGAAATCAGAGTCAGACTACTCTCCCTCTGAAAGATAAGTGCTGCTTTTTGAAAGTGTAACCGGGTAGGCTTAAGGTGAAAAGTTGTTGGTGATATGACCAGGTAGCTCAGTGGTAGAGTGTTTGCACGGTCAGCGAAAGGCCCCGGTCGAGCCACAATTTTTCACTGGTTTCAAAAGGACTTAGTTATCCCATGTTACAGAAAGCACTGTATAAACCAAGAAACAGACTGAACTATCACCTAGTCCAAGGTCGCTCGCATTCTGCGAGTATATGAGTCTAAATTCGAACCCGGCTAGAGTTATGCCTCTTTTTCAAATTTATTCATCCATGTCCTTATTTCCGGTGACAAAGTGGGAATAGGCAGCCAGCTATAGCTCTAGTTCTTAACCCTTAAATCATGTATCAGACTGTGATCTTTTGTATATCAATTATCATTGCAGAATACGCACAAGTAACAAAGATGCTTGGCAATGGAAGGTTAGAAGCTATGTGCTTTGATGGTGTAAAACGTCTGTGTCACATTAGAGGAAAATTGCGGAAGAAGGTGATTTTTTTATAGATTTTTTCTTGCTCTCAATGTAATAAAGTATAAATGTCTTAAATTGTATCATTCAGTCATTGTATATGAATGTAGCTGTTAAAGCTTGTGTATGCTACAGGTTGGAGCACATTGATGTTGAGGAGTACGCAAAGAGATACTTTTATTCAAACCTTTAATTAATTGTATTTATTATGATGTGCACTGGTGATGGTGGAGCAGACTTTGCTGCCCTGTTCAGTTTTGTTTTATTTAATGGTTCTTATGCCAAATGAATTCATGTAACAGAAAAACATACAGTAGCTTTAAGCCTTATCAAATTCCTTATATTCAGTCTTTGAACCATGTTTTCAGGTTTGGATCAATTCTGGAGACATCATATTGCTAGGATTAAGAGATTATCAAGATGCAAAAGCCGATGTGATTTTGAAATATACCCCAGATGAGGCTAGAAATCTGAAAACATACGGGGAATTACCAGAATCAGGTAAGCATATAAAGTTTCGAAGAAAAATTTGCTTTTTGGAGAAAAACATGAAATTGAGATCTATATAAACATAATCAGTGTTTATAAGCTTGTAAAGGGCAAACAAAAAAATTAATTCTGATTGACCAATTCTTTTTTACTTGGAAAGTTATCATGGTATTTTAGTAGTGTTCAAACGAAAGGCATTGGAATAGTTTAGATTGTGGGAGCGAACAACAAATAACTTTAATCTTAATTTAAAATAATGGTCAAAATTTGTTCTCTTACGAGTCGGGACATAATTGTGAATTATTCTGTACAACTTTTTGCAGCTCGTATCAATGAGAATGTTGATGATGGAGATATGGAGGGTGACATGATCTTCTTCGACGACTATGATGGTTCAGATGATGAAATAGACGAAGTAAGTTTATGCGAAAGAGTTTACCATTGCAAGTATATTATCAAAAAGAGTATGTTTTTCTAAATTTCAGTTGAAAAACATACCCCATTACTTAATGCATAGTTTTCAGCATTATTTTTCTTTCTTAGGATGTTTGTTTCAGCTTTTCTAGTGAGGTAAACATAACAATACATGTATGCTACAAATTAATGAGTTTCCAACAAAAATTTAATTTGAATTCACAAACAGGTTATATGTTTCTTTTTTTCTTTTTTCAGATATGACAGCTTTTAGCCTGGATATCCTCGTTATTAATTGCTGTGTAACTGATAGAACTTTGTATTATACATCTGTACTGTTGGTTTAGAAAACCCATTTATTCATTGGAGACACTGTTCATGTTGTCGAAACAGTCATATTTATGTGTGGAACTTTGTGCTATGTGATGGCTGAAAACAGACGGGACAGCCATAATTAATGACAGGATTTGAGTCGATTCACATGACTTCTTTTCAGTCTCCAGTTCTTCCCACTGTTCACTTACTATTAATTATAACAAAGAAAACTATGGATATTCTTAAGCCCAAACTGTGGAAACTTAAAACTCGGTATTTCGGATAGAAGACATTTTTCTTTCCATGCAAAGATTACAATATAAATGAAATGAAGTTCAAGAATATAGTGTATGTCATATTGAATTATATTTGGGATGTATCTTAGTATTCTTACTGTGTTCTACCTGTTTGTGTATATTGTCAGACTTGAAATACAATGTTCTCTATCTAAATTATATAATATAAGTTTCAAAGTTTGTAATGGACAATAAATAAATATAAAAGCTCTGAACACTAATAAAACAATAATGACCTGATAACTTTATTATACACCTTGTCATGTTTATTCGACTTCAAGACCCTTTATGACCTGTGATTTAGTGCATTGAACCTGGTGGCATTCTGTCTGGTATATAATTAGTATACATGTTGTATTACCCTTTAAGTTTTTCTTTGAGGCAATGATTGTCTTTTCAATGAGCTTTGGTTAAATTAGAAACAAGTGCTTTTTCGGCGGTATAAATTCACTTACTTTTGGTATTTGGATTAAAAATGGAACAAATGTTTGCCATCAGGGTCAAAATACCAAGTTACAGGTTATCATGTTGTTTTTGTACTGTACTAAGGCATGTGTGATGGGGATATAGTGTAAATGTGGCAGCAAACTATTCTTGTTTTGTTATTCTCATGTTATTCTTTTGGCATTTAGCGTAAACTGATTTATATTATTCATTTACATGGTCTGTATTTTGACATCAAAGACATGATTTAACTTTAATTGAAATAACAACCCTGATTATGTGCTATTTTTCCTGACATGTTTGGCATTTCAATGCTATCAGCTTATGTAACACATAGAAACAAAAACTCCTGGTAGCTCATTCTAGTATTATAATTATTATTTTGCCATTTTTTTCCTAAAATGTATATTTGCACTGCAATCTGTATGAATGATTTTTTGTAAAACTGTTATTCAAAGAAATGTGTTTTTATAAACCCACATTAGATATGTTCCAACCAACACATATGAGTAGAATCTTGTTCATTTATTTCCAGTCTTTAAATATTACATCTTTTCAGAAAAATGACTATAAAAAATGTTTGGTATAAAAAATGAAAAAAGAATCATTTGTAAATAAACTTTAAGAAAAAAATATGAATAAACAAACGGAAATTCTTTACAATACTTTTATCATTTGTTAGCTTGGGTCTCTAGATAAAAAAAGCCCAAGTCTGATCCTTAATATTGTCATCCCTGTTCACAAAGTATGCATCTTTAATCGCTATTCAGACTGTTACACTATGTTAAATGGCACAAGACTATTAATGATAAGACAAATCGACATTTGCCATCACAAAACTAAGCTTGATTCTAAAACAGTCCTGTGATTAGTTAAATAAGCGTTTGGAAGAAATTTCATTGGGATCCCAAGAAACAGTCAACCAGACGACATCCTGTCAACATATGCTTTCCCAAAAACTAGTGCAACACATTTGAGAGGTACAGTCCTGTTAGAATCGAAATAAAAAATCTACCTGTGTTTATTAGCTTTAATAAATTATGGGTATTCGTGATTTAATTCATACGCACCCAAACTTGTATCAATATTTTATTACCGGGATAAAACACGGGTCGAGATGTTTTATTTCTAAATTAAACATGTATTCATTGACATCTGGATGTACACTTAATGGACATTTTTGTCTCTTTTAATTAAGCTTGTTTCCTATTGAATATAGTTACATAACTTTTATGAAGACAATTGTTTATATTCCTTTTAATTGGTGCCTGTGTATCAGAAAACACTGAAGTTACAACACCTACATGAGCACCAGATTCAGCTTCATCATAGGCAATTAGATTAACACATGGTGCATCAGTCTAACTAGAACTTTGCAAAGTGACTCGTGCATATGATATCTAATTCTTTATGTAGTAGTAATTACATCCTTGTGGGGTAGTTGTAGTGTAGTATAAAACATCTGTATACTATATTTGTGCATAGGAATCAACTTGTGTGTCAAAGATGTAGATAATATTGTTATAATGAACCACTCGATTAAGAATGCTGTTCTTCATCAATTTCAGGGAATGCATCTCAAGTAGGGCGGTGATGTCAGCAACAACAAACTCATGTCTACACATTACATGTACTGTGATTTATATGATAAAACATTACATTTTCAATTAACAAACACTTAACAGTCAACCATTGAAAACAATGTACATACAATAAGTGATTTTTTCTCTCGACGATACAAAGTAGTATTCTTTTGATTTTGACGATAAGTCTTCCATAAGGCCCTCAATTTATTTTAGTTTGATTGAGAAATCACACTCGAGTCCGTTCCTGGAACCAAACTTGTACTAAGCAATAAGGGTAAAGTTTCTTGCTCAAGGAAACAACGGGGGCCTTTGATTGGGCTTGGACCCACAACCTCCACATTACGAGTCAGACATGCAACCCACTGCGCCACACCGCCCCTTATATATTTGCAGATTCATGTCTTCAAAATTTAATCAAAGAAATGTTTCCTAGCAGATACAGAATTCACAATTATGTGGCTTTACAATCTGCACAAAAATCAGTCACAAGAGCTGAAGTTCAAGATCAAGTCTTATTAAAAAATAAATTGTAAAAAGAACAATATATACTGTAGCCACAGTTAATGAATACGGGGCACTTAATAGATTTCACATTAAAGGTTGTGATTCTAATTTTGAGGATTTTTTTCTACAAGTTTTAAAAGTTGCTACAAATGAGACAACTACCTTGCATTAAAAAATATATACTAGGATAGCACTTAAACACTATAATAACAATGACCAACAAAAGGTAGTTATGCCATTTATAGCAACTTTTAAATTTTGAATAGTTTACCTCAAAATTAGACTCATACACATTCAATCATCCCTTCTGCTCAAACAAACAAACTCCACTTACTCCAGCAATTCACAAATAACAGTACATTGTTCAGTCCATTTCAATTAACTTATGTTTTAGTCTATTTCTATCTTCGTTAAAACGACTGGTTAATTGTGATTCAGCCTTTCAAACAAAACTGTCTTGGCTGAGCTGTTGTTTCTCATCATGGTGGTGAGACTGATGGTTATATCTTTATACACCATGTGGGTCGTCAAAACAGATGACGTCTGCTGATAGTTTCACCTTGTTCAGATCAGTTTTGCATTTATTAAACCTATCATAGTTCAAATAACATCTCAGCTTTTTAATGGTTTGAACACAGTTGTAGATTGTACTATATTAGTTAAGGCAGTTTTTGCATCTGATGATTTAAAGTGTCCTAGAGCTGATAAGGCTTGTTGTCCGTACTCTCTACATTGGTCTATACACCATTCCACAGCTTCTCCTTCCTTACGTACAAGACAAATAATCTGAAATACACACATACAAACTTAAATCATACTGTAAAGTTCCATTTTTAAGACAACTCGATTTCAGGACCGGCCATATTCGTTATTTAGACCACTTTTTGTACTGAGGGTGGTCTAATAAACTGAGCTTCACTGTAAATACTATGCTATATTTCACATTAAAAATATCTACATCATCTACATAGCCTAGATTTCCTTTCCATGTCTACTAAAGCTACTCATTACAAGATTAACAACTTTTGTTACATTTTTTCAGTAACATTTTTTTGTTCTGTATTTTAACAGCTAATATCAATGTTACTGAGTCTTAGTATAAAACCATACCAGTCTCAAGACCTTTTTAGTTTGTTTCAAGTAAAAGCTAATAGAACTTCAATTTTTTTTCTTTTGTTCACTTACTTGATCACTGCTTGCTGATGTATTTATTGAGGAATGTCCGAAAATCTCTGCATGTTTGATGACAGGACCTGATGTCAGTATACCGTTGATATCATTGCCAGACTTCAGAAATGGCATCAAATCTTCGTGCATCTATAGTAAAAATAAACATGGGTGCAACAGAAATAACAAGCAGCACCATGATCAATGTAATACATGTACCCCAATCTGAGTCAGCCAGGATTCAAACACATGGCCTCTAGTACTCTTAGCAATACTCTACTGTGTTGATATAAAAGCTAGATCTATAGCAAGACAGTTTGAATATAGCTGTATACCATACCCTGCTACATCTTGAACTTAAAACAGTCGAGAAGTGCATACAGTTAATATCAACATTCAATTTATCCACCAACTTACATATGTAACAGAATTGATACATCACATCTTGAACTTATCAACACACACAGCTTACCTGTCTTGCATATGAGATATTTTCTCCAAATCTTGCTGCTGCATTCTGTAACTCCTCATCATGTCCAGCCAGTTCTAATGCAGCCTGGCAACTACTTGACAACAGACTTCCTGACTGTAGAAAGGTTTGCCTGTGCCAGTCTGAGAATTTAACAGATTGGGGTAAAACAGCATTTCCATTCCTGTCTCGTAAACATGTGAACTCCCCAGACATAAGGTCGCCTAAAGCATTGGATATCATCTCAACAACCTAAAAAATATATTGATAAGATTGACATTATCATTGTATACTATATTCATTATAAGTTCATATTCTAACTTCTTATGCACAAACTAAAACAACACAATGGATTTCAAGCTTGATTTTGATATGTTCAAAACATAATGTTTAATTAGAAATTAGCATACATGTACATATATTATAATAAATGCTTCTTATCAGGGAAACTGTATTGAGTTCGATTAAAAACAAAACAACATTGGTTTGCCTGCTTTCAAATATTGCCTGCAAGTATTCAAAATGTTTAAGACTTGTTAACTATTATTGTTGATGATTTTGGTATATGAACTAGGCTACATATTTAGTTCAGTTGAATATATATTCAACAAGGGGTGTTATTTCATAACATCTCTGTGGCTATGAAGTACAGATGAATATGTAAATTTGGACTTTGATCAAAAGTTCACCTTAAAATAAATACATAACATAAGAGCAGTATATACCAAATGTTATCCCTTACATTAGTGTTGTGTAGTTCAGCTAATCCAGTGACAGCGCTAGTTAGGAGGAAATCTCCACTGAGGACTGCAATCTTGTTTCCAAATTCCATGTCTTTATATGAACCATCAGATTCCTTCAGGACATCAAGGTTGATAACTCCTCTATGTACAAGATTGGATGTGTGGATCATCTCTATAATCTCTGCAAGTTGTCTCTGACTGAAAACAAGTAATATAGTGAGATTTCTCTAATGAGACAACAGGTGGTCTTGATAGCAAGTCAGTCTGAATATTGAGACTAAACTCCACTAAAATTACGTATGTTTGCAAGCAAATGAAGGTTGTTTTCATATTGAGTGGTTTTAATAGCTGAACTTTCTCTATTAAAAACAAGACACAGTGCATCTTGGAAATGTGTGGTATCAAACCTGCAGCTATTGAGTCTTAACTACCATTCAAGTTTGTTTCTAGATTGAGGTGCCAACATCGTGTAACAGTCGAGATAATTTATCACATGTCACCAAAAAAGTTTTGTTCACAAACATGTGAATATAAACAAATATATCAAGGAATAAAAAGATGTTGTAAAATGTAGGCCATGACAGGACAATTAGCCTTTTGTTTGGAACAGTCAAAAATGGTTTGACTGTGACAGCATTGTGAACATCTAGTAATGAGAGAATTGTTGTAGTTTGTATCTTAATGATGTTACATTATCTTAACGTTGGTAACAAAATATTGAGAGAGAAACAAACAGTTGGATGCTGAACTGTAACATGAATTAATAACAAACTGAGCAAAAATAAGGAACTGACACTTATCAGTACTTATTCATGGTTTTGATTGTAATAAAATTCTATTAAAACCTAACATTTTTTATAATTGAAACCTTTTCATAACTGAGAAGATATTTTACCTCTGGTATATACCACTGACCATCTCATGTTCATCAAATGCATCTTCATTGGGTCCAGCTGCTTTAGACATAAGCAGGACCATCAATCCCCGTGTCTGTAAACTGTGCTTGCCGTTATCCAGAAACCCCCTGAAATAAATAGGTATATGCATGCTTTATTTGATAAATGATTCATTGGAAAATCAAACAATGTTTTATTCACACACATTGCATCACAAGTAACATTTTTAAATGTGTCTGTGTAAAAAAATGTTTCTGTTCAATGCAATTGAAGGCGTATTTTGTACAAGGATAATTCATATTTATTATTTTGTAAAGCTATATTTAACTGTCAACATTTGTTTAGTGTTGATACTGATCATATAGTGATTGGCTTACATAACACACAAACAACACTAAATTAGAAGACATCTAAAATACTGCAGCAATAAATGGATTGTGGAACTGTGATATTCTTATCCGATCTCAGATTGTGTGTGATTGTGTGTGAACATTAATTTTACAGATATATGTATAACCATACCTTGCTGTTTTGAGTAGCGGATGTTTTGTTCCAACCAGCTTCCTCACTTGTAATGCAACATTGGCCAGTTCATCACTGAGCAGACATCTGAGACTCATGAATGACGTCGGGTATCCAACAATCTTTTCTGCCTCAGACACGGCACGCTTCCAATCATTGGGTTTCTGCTTGTCCCAAAAACTGAGAGTTCGTGCATGATTTTCCGGTAAATGTCGAGCATCTCTCAGTAACTTGGAAATCTGATGAAAAACATGCCTAACCTTCATGTTTTCGTAATAATGACAAGGGGAGGCTACTCATAAGTTGTGTGTTTTGTCTCCCTGCTCAAAATAATTTTATTCAATATTTGTTACCCTAGCGTAAATTTGCAGGGAACAAATAAAGAAATTTGACTGATAAAATCGCTACTTGTGAAAACAGCAAAGGTCACAAAACGGGGCATCATTTGTTGACATTCATGAAGCGCACGGTAGCTCTCAGGCGTTTGCTACCGCTGACACAGTCATGCCGCTGTATTACACCAACGGTAAGAATAACTTATACATCGTTTATTGCAAGCTGTAACATTCTATTTGAGAAGAATATTAATAATTTGGTAGATCAACTTTTCGTCATCTTTAAAGATAACAGCTCAGTACGAATCAACTGTATCTGCCGTGACTCCTAAGATTTCTGTGTCTTTGGAATCATATTTTATTTATTATTCATTTGACAATATGCCTGTCAATTATTGTGTATATATGTAAACGAAACGTTTTGCTACTGGAACACTAAGGACGTAGAAATTTATGTCAATGTATAAACACTAAGAATAATTTCGACTTTCGTCAAACATGTTCCCATTCAAATCCAGTTTCTTGTCTAAGTTATGCATGCATGTAGGCATACACCCTTGTGAATAACTGTATGTACAGATTGTTATGTATAGCTAAGTATGATTATATTGTTTTGTCATATTTGCAGATAGTTCAAGTACGAACTCCAGCCCCGGTAGTTAGTTCGGTGTTTCCCCCACACCGAGGCTACAGTCATAGTACGAGGGATACTCAACTCAGTGATGCATACTCATTTCTACAGACATTCTACGTGTCGCAGAGACACGGGGTACTATCTATCGAGGTGTGATACGTATAACATTTGATACATTCTTTTCTAAACACAACGTCCGTAGAGTTTTCACCAATGACAACGTCCGTAGAGTTTTCACCAATGACTACACACAATATGTTGAAACCGTTTTCGACTGACCTTGTGGTAATTTCATTTATGTACATGTTTGTGACAATACATATCTTTTCTATAATGTTAATCAAATGGCCGTATGGGCAGTGTTATATAAATGTCTAAAATTAAATGTTCGTCTTGATACACAGTCAGCTTTGATCGTCGAGTATTGTACATTACGGGTCATCGTTATACACACATCACATTATGTTTATTTTCAGAGTGGTTGTAAGCGTTTTTGTCACCTGTATAGGATTCTAGACATCCAGGAGAAGTTGAGACTGTTGTGCCATATAGCAGAGAACTATGGAGCCGACCAGGACGCCATTGTATCCGTGGCTCGTAAAGTTGTAGACTTTCAGGTATTGGGTCCCTACTTTCCAGAGCAGCATCTCATGTTTTACCACAGGCTGTTAGTATGCAGCATAATGTACAGTGTCTTGAACAAGTCAATTCCAACGTTATTTCAAGCATCATTTTAGTGTTAAAACATGATGCATTCTTTACTAAGTGCCTATAAATAAAAACACAAAGTTGCGCATGCACGTTTATTTGTTACTTAGTAGAGTGTACATGTATACTGATTCGCCATGTATACATGTATATGTACGTGTACAGGCCACGAGCTCTAGATAACAACTATACAGTTGATCGTAACCATGATTATATTTATTTGTTAACAAGTTCTGAGCTTTGCATGAAATATCCATTTTATCGCAATGTTCGCTGTGGAACTACTTTTAGCACATATATTTTTCTGGTTTGTATGAAATACATCCACTACGCCCAACAGCCTATATTGCCAGAAATACATAATATGTATTAATTCACTGAAAGCTATATATCGAACACTGGAATTATAAACCGTTTCTATTGACCATAGACGCTCAATGCGAGAAATCATCGGAAAGCGGATCTAGCTGCAGGTTCATATTTGCCAAAAAAAGTCAAATGATAAAGAGAACTACGTTCGGTGTCATTTCTAAAACAGAGGTTTACGAAATTTTAACTTACATTTTTAATCTCGTTTCATTAACGTTTGTATTTAATGATAACTCGAGTAAGATCATATATGTAAAAATCCTGTAGTTATTTATCCAGACAAAACATCGCCAAGAAGATGTCCAGACTTATTATATACTGTACCTTGTTGATTATGTTTGTCAGGCCCGTGGTGAAGCGTTGATGTTGCGGGCGGAGGAACGACTACGGGGTGCCCTCACGGCTCGGTACCAGTTACTCTTCAGTGATATTGGGCGTATAGAGGGCGGAGTGAAGTTTCTTGTAGACATGAGGGCTGATATAAAGGTAAGCTGGTTTTACTTCCCCGTTTATGGCTCCTATACATTTAAAACCACAGACGAGAACATTTGGAATCGTTACAATCCGCCCCCAATGTAAAACAATTGAATATAATGGTATTGCTGGGTTTGTTTGTGAATGTTTAAACTGAGATGTTCAAGTTGAAGTATTTAGTGTTACACCTGTCCGATAGTCTTCAAACATGCTACATCCACTGTTAGTTTATTTCCCTCCGAATAGGTGGCTCTAGTACTATTTTACCCATTCTTACGATTGAGACAACTCTGAATGTGATGTCGGAAAATAGATTAAGCATTAAGCTGCGTATAACTCCCCGTTTTTATACGACACAACGGTGAAAGCTTGTTATAAGCTGCCGGACAAACGTGTTTGACGTTTCTGCTGTTTTGGGACACATATGGTTTATGCTCAATAAGGTATTATTTCCTCCGTGGTTTGCAAGAAAATCTTTCAAATACCTTTTGGTTCATCTTGTAAACTGAATGCATCACGTGTGAAAATTGAACCAATTTGGACTTGTTATTGTTTCAGACGTTATTATCGTCGGTGAATGATGAGTTAGAGCGGGCCCATCTCCAGACGCTACAGCACTGTCTGAAGGAACTATTGTCACTATGGTTTACTGTTGGCTTCCTCACCCTAGAACGTGTCACATGGCACTCCTCATGTGACATGCTACAGAAGGTAGGCAGTGATGCAGTATATTTAGCGCGTCTGAATCGGTTGATACCTGTCAGGCGTGAGATCAAATCCAATCAAAGGCTCCCATTGTTTGCTTTAGCAAGAACATTTACCCTCATTGCTTAGTGCTGGTTGGTTTCAGGAGCGGATTTGCTTGTTTCACAATCGAACTAAAATAAAATAGACTAAGTTGAAAGTCCAATCCACCTCGTTTACTGAAAAGAACTATTTTTTGTTAGTTCAGAAGGTATGCTAGTACATTGTTTTATTACTGATCATTGTTCAGTTATTTACACTACATGATGTAAGCCACGTGACCTTAATTTTGTCATTCTTGTTTCAGGTATCAGAGTATGAGGCGGTGCACCCGGTACGTCACTGGGCGGATATCAAACGTCGGGTGGGACCGTACCGCCGTTGTTATGTATTTACACACAACAGTATGCCCGGTGAGCCCATTGTTGTGTTACATACAGCCCTCACCAACGACATCTCCTCATCTATACACGTAAGCCTCTAGATCAATTATATGTACAGTTACGCAGATCTTTTTATTACCCTCAACATTTTACAAAGGAATAGACGTGTTTAATTATAGCTGAGTTATTATTGATTTTCAACGTTAAAACAGTAGATCAAACCAACGATGTGACCAAATGTAGACTTTTTTTATATCAACTTTGCATTTAATGATTAGATTGTCTAGGTCTTGAATTACTGTTGACCAGACGTAGAAGTTGTCTGTTTCTATACTGCACTATTGTTGAATGCAAACTGGCAGTTTTTTTAAGAAGCGGAAATTGCCGAAGTTAAACAAGTTTCCGGAAAATTAACGATGTTCAAATGTTAACGGTGCTATGCATAACTTATTGGTCGGTGAATGTCTGACGGGAACGAAAAGCGTCCGTTAACAAAAATGCATTGGTCTGTATCTATTAAAACAAGGACGTTCGCATCGGTTAATACATGTA
>ENA-OREC01000781-OREC01000781.1-marine-metagenome-genome-assembly--contig:-NODE-781-length-14054-cov-13.468555_pt1 | contig 14054 bp, 7 predicted proteins | sample MGYA00248626_ERZ508543 | MGnify/ENA primary metagenome ERZ508543 (study PRJEB26211, sample SAMN05518279) | marine metagenome | isolation source: Puget Sound, Washington, USA | host: Bankia setacea... | reverse complement strand
CAGTCAAATTGTTCCTTAAAACTGCTCACATACGATCATCCTTTAGTGTATAGTCCAGTCAAATTGTTCCTTAAAACTGCTCACATACGATCATCCTTTAGTGTATAGTCCAGTCAAATTGTTCCTTAAAACTGCTCACATATGATCATCCTTGGGTGTATAGTTCAGTCAAATTGTTCCTTAAAACTGCTCACATACAATCATCCTTAGGTGTATAGTCCAGTCAAATTGTTCCTTAAAACTGTTCACATAATATCTACGTGGACACTGCTTCATTGATAATTTTGCAAAAGCTAATTCGGATAAAAAAAAACGGGCAACAGTGTTCAATACAATAACAAAAATATATCAGATAAGATCTGTTTGATTTAGTCGAGGGGGGTAGATTTGAGTTCAGTTGTCAATATATTCAACAAGGGCATCTATTTCATAAGTACTTTGTGTCTATGAAGTACAGATGAATATGTAAACTGTTTAACAAGGAGCGAGAGTCCACCTTTAAGTTCAAAGTATTGTTGATATATTTGATCTTATTTGTATTTATTGCAGAGAGAAAGAACAGAAAGATTACTGGAAGATGCTCAGGGACTTCTCGTCAACAGAATACACTGACCTAGTTTCTACCCCATTACCTTCATCATCATTGTTGTTGTTGTCATCATCACCACTGCGATCATTAGATTCACCAATCACAATTTTATTATACCTATCAAATACCTGGCTTTACATCAGTTTTCAAGTCACTATGAATACGTTGATAAATGACCATGTTGTAAAAATGTTAAATTATTATTTGTGTGAACATCGGAAGCCGCTTTTTGGAATTGCATTTTCAAATTTATGCATACTCATCATGTTTGTGATTTAATGGATATAATATACATCATCATGATTCTTAGAATTTAAATGTTTTAGATCATTTACAGATGTATTTTGTTGAGATAATGGTAAATCATATATCAAAACTATGCTTCCAAAAATGTGGTAGTTAGAACTCATGATCATGTAAAATAAATACTTTAAAAAAATGATTATAACTATGGAATAAATTTTCAAGAACAATTTGCTGTTGTTTTATATACCTTTGTTTGACTGGAATCACTAATACATGTATAAGGAAAGAACAAAGATCATGAAGGACTTTCTGCTTTTACTAGTCCGAAATCTTATTCTTTGCCTGTTATTGAATTTCTGATTATTTTGCTAGCCATCTCATTTAGTTAAATACAATTAACTGTGAAGACTATAAGAAACTAAAGAATGGTCTTAACTTTGTCATACATCGTAGCCTACTAGTGTTAGATATATGCATTAGGTTGTCTTGTGTTAAAAGTTGCACTTTCATTCCCAATTAGTTAATTTCATAAAAAAAATGTTTTAAAGAATTTAGCATACATATTTATGTTATAACAAATGTTTCTTATAAAGGAATCTTTGTTGAGTTTGAAAGAAAACATAACACAACATTGGTTTTTCTACTTTCAAATTGCCCACAAGTACTTAAAATATTTATGACTAACCCATTAAAATAAGAATGTATGCAGTTTAGTTTTGTTGATCAAACCAGGTGTGTTTATATCAGTTGTCTATTATGAATGTATGATTTATGTACTGTGAGCAGTTTATAATCGTGTGCTTATATAACATATACTCCTACGAACCAACAAGGTAACGTATTATGTATAACGGAAAATAACAATTTTCATATTTATTATTAAAATTTGATGTGTAGAATTGTTTGTGTAAATACGACTTTAAATGTTCTTTCTTGATTATTTCCAGATTTAAGTACGATGTAAGTGTAACCACAGTGTAAATTCTAACAATTGCTATTTATTATTACCGGTACATTCCCATGTTTTGTGATCTAATACTTGTTCGGTTCCGTTTTGCAAAATAGTTAGCCATTTGTTGGAACATACCGCAGGGCATGAAAAATTCCACTTATCTTATCTTCCTGGCAAAGGTTTTTAGATGCAGGACGAGTGGGAGTTTTAAAAAATCTGTTATGCATTGTTCTTGTTTTTAACATACCATTTGATGTGCAGGACAAGCAGAATTGGCATTTTTTTGTGCCCTGACATCAGTTCTGTATACATTTATTCAATTTTGTAATAACCTTTGTTATATATGTAAACTGGCACAAATAAAACATTGAAAACATGTTGACAGGGCTTGTATAGTCATTTACATAACAAAGATATATTGTACATGGTTTATTAATTAATATTGATATAATGCATTTATTTATCGTGTGAGAGAAAAAACAACAACTTCTAAAACAATACCTCTATAGATATTGTTCCCTACCCAAAATAAATTTACTTCAATGAAAATACTGATTAAAAAAATTGAACACATACCTGTACCTAATTTATCAGGCTTTTAAATGTTTTAACCTGTGTGAAAATTTGGAGTAAATATGGTACACTTTAAATGATGCATACCTATTGAAAGTTCTATTTCATGTTTTAATTGTACTTACCGGTAGTTTTTTGTCCTACATTTTCAGCCTATCAGGGGTGCCAAATTTTAAAAAAATGTTTAGTTTCTTACTTAAGAAGAATTGTTACTTATTGATGAGGAACGACTCTTCATGATTAAGTCAATTGCCATTTCTGTGGATGCATAGTCCCGCCAATAGCCCATGTAGTGATTGACAGGTCTTTTTGACACACAGCTAAATTTTAAAGCGGAGGCTATTTGGGAGGGGCTAACACACAAGTCAGTTAGAATAAAAATGTTATTATAGTTTTCAAGTGCTATCCAAGTACATATTCTTTAATGCGAGGTAGTAATTTCATTTATAGCAACTTAAAATTTGAACATTTTACCTCAAAATAAGATTTACAACCTTTAAACAATCACTAGATACAGAGCTATCTTTAAAGCCAGGTAATAAAGCGAAGATGCCAAACCTATGTTAACTGGTTGCACCATAGAATTAGCTGGTAATCACTAAATTAAAGCTTTATTTATACATGGTAGTTAAAAAAGAGCTTTCACATATGATAGTTTGATGAATACCCCCTAGTGTGCTTGGTCACAGGAAATAAGGCAAATCATAGAAAATCATTTTGACGACTTGAACTCTCTGGAGGGTAGTTTGAGACACAGACTTTCCTTAAAGGTTATCAGGCAGTGTAAACAGATGAGATTTATAAATGCATTGATTGTGGCAAACCATACACATTATATTAAAGTGAAAGAACCTCCCTTCAGGCTAACTGCTGTATCTAATTATATCGGGCACAATATACAGTGATACTATGGGCAAGTAATTTTATAGCGCCAGTATGAATGGCCATATTTCTAGCTTGAGGGAATTTATACACAATGTTATTAAATGAAGCCCCACCCTGATGGGGCTTATCCCTACCCCTAAGTTAACTACTTATTTATGTTCAATGTACATTTTGTATTCTAAACCATATAGCACTTTCATTTCCAAACAATAAATATCCCCCCCCAAAATAGTTTAAGAAATTAGCATACATATATTATAATAAATGTGTCTTATAAAGGAATCTGTGTTGAATATGGAAGAAAAAACAACACAACATTGGTTTTCCTACTTTCAAATTGCCCGCAAGTACTAAAAATCTTTTATAACTAACCTGTTAAATTAAAATATCATTTTTGACAATTTCGATATACGATTACTAGGCTATAGGATTGAGTTCGGCTAAACTGTCTGGGATAAATTCTAGACAAAAAAGAAAACACAAGACAAAACTCATATATATATATACAATTTATTGACATGAATTCTAGTTTTTTTCTACACATAGTCAAAATATTAAAACAAAGTAAAATATATGATAAAATTTGTTGTGAACAAAGTAAAGTATGAATAGATAATGGGAGTTTTTTTACCGCCGATATTGGGATATGTTTTGACAACAGTGCATAAAATCATAAATATAAAATGTACATGATGAAAAACATACCACAAGATATTACGAAATTATAATGATCAAAGTAAAGACTATGATCTACGCGCTAGAGTTCTATAAGCTTCCGTCTCCAGCACCATACAAGATTGAATAGAAAAATCCCTAAAATAAAACCTACTCAAAAACTTTCTTCTACTAAGTTTCCCCACGTGATTAGTTTGTGCATAATATTTCCGAACATATTTTTGTACAATACATACTACTTTTCACTTTTACATTTGTATGATTATCTAAAGAACAATGTCAACAAAACAACAACATGATTGATGGCATAATTACGAACATGTATTGTCAACTTGTTATATGAACGCAAGAAAAATAAAATATCAAGGTAAATGGTTTAACCCAGTGTCCCTGTAATAAAAAGTCCATTGTTACTTGTAAACTACATAACGTAAGACCTTTTAATACTGGGATGTTGAATTGACCTTTAACCAAAATTTAAGCTTTCACTTTCTTAAAATCAACAAAATACCTAAAAGAATCAATATCAATAGTATTTTTTTCGAACAAAACTCAAATTAAAGCCTTGAAAGTTCATAACATTTATTTATTAGTGAAAAGAAATTCGTTAAATTTTCAAAAACAGATCTTCGTGAAAAAATGATAACAGATCGTTTCTCTGGAGTTTCTATAAAAACCCTAATTATATCATTTGATAATGACGTCAAGAATATCTTTGGTTAACTATCTGTTTTGAACCTGTTTTATATCTATGCGTGAATGATAAACAATAGTTTGTGTCGTATATCTGTCATAATAACTGTTTTATCATCTGTGACCTATTTCTGTTTCTGTAAAAAACTAAATCAAAAGTCATGCGATTCAAAATGAGAAAATGGGTTGAGAATACAAGGTTCAAGAATTAGTACACTTGAAAGAGGCCGTACAATCCAAAACATAAAACTATGCACAAAATTAAACAAAATACAACAAAAAATAAAGAGAAAAAACAAGAAAATAATGAAAATAAAAGAAAAAGAATGAAAAATTTGGGTCATTATGAAAAAACAATAGACAAGACAACCTTTAGACTAGATTTTCATGGTAAGAATGAATCAAAGGCTGCTCTATTTGATCTTGTTAGATTGATCTGTAAAGGTTTTATTGCTCTAAACAACAGCTAGGTGACTGTCGTGTTGTGTTTTGTCAATGACTCGACGTCTGGATTTATTTTCTTCTTTCGATAAATGGTATATATCTGGATTTACTAAATATGGATTTTGTATGGAATGAAAAATCCAAGCGTTGGAATTGAGTCTACATTGTGAAGGGGGTGAAAGCGCAAAGTGATCTATCTGCTTCTGTGTTCAATAGCACTTAGAACCGTTACGCTCTTGCCCCACGACTTGTACAATCTAGCAGACATACCTGGTAGCATCTTCTTTACAGTAGTACAGGTGCACAAGCCTGGTTTGATTTTGATGTAAAAAGGGGCTGGTTACTTTTTCGCAGTGGAATTTGGTTGGCCCCCTTTATATAAATCACTGTCTACTTAATTTGTTGTATAAATGATTGGTTAACGTGTGCTAAAACAAAACATGTGGCGTAGACCTTTTTGCATCGTCGAAACTTTGGCCTGGCCTACATCGGCTCTTTCTAGAATTTCTTAGACAGGTATTAAATGTTTGGTTGAGGCGACTTTTTTCAGCAATATTTTTACATTCCGTTAACCATACCATTCCTTGGCTAACCCAACCAGTCAGTTTTTCTGACATGTGGTGGGACGCAAACGATCGATACACAACAAGAGTATTCAAGCCTGTGCTGTATCAGAGACCCTCCCACACCCAAACTCCCAAATCCAGTACTATACTAGCTTAGATCTCACAGAAGAGCTTTATTTAAATTAGTATGGTGTGTATATTTCGTACTTTGGGTTAGCCACATGGAATGGTTTGCCTCCGTTTGAACCTAACTGTTTAATATTCAATGACTGATGCGAGGGAAATGTTTCTGTGGGTGTGGAAAGGAGGTTTTTACAACGCTACTTTGTATATAAACTGTCGAGTTACTTGGTTATGTATGCAGAGCCTGGATTTATTTGTAACCATGAGATCTATGTGGATTTGTTATAACATCTGGATTATACATGATGCCGGATGCTGCTGGTACTATCATGGTAGGTGTTTGTGGAATTTCGTGGACACGTGGTTTTGAACTTAAGGGTTCTGTGGGTATAGTACATGTACCTAGACTGTTTGAGCTACGACTGCTTGGTTTGATACCTGCTTAATAACATATTGGTGGTGGTTTCAGCGATGAAAAGATCATTGCACAAGCGTTTTGGTGGATACAATAACAAAATGAAGTTTCATAATTGTCAAAAAAGTTTCTGTGCATATCCTATAAACCCTCGAACAAGCAGAGATATCCGTGCTACACGTCTACACATATAATTTTCCCCTGTAAACTATCAGTATGTACAAAAATATTTCTTTTTCCCAAAGATCAAAAATATTGAAATAACATTGAAGTTAAAATAAACAAATATCAAATGAATTCATATATATGTACACCTGAATTGTCCAGTTTTTTCAACACAAGAAGTCTCTTAAAAGTTCTCTATGCATTTGACTACAGTGTGGTTTGTTTTCCTATCAAAAGACCGTAAATTTGATCTAAGGAGGGTTTCAATGCGTACTTTGATCCCTGTAGTATTTTGATCTGTTTTTGAAACCATCTGTGTTTGATCTGGGGGCAGTTTACCCTAATAAACAACATTTGATCAATCACATTTCATTTTTTCGCGATTCACTCATATTTCTGTTTGCGTTTTTTTTATGTTTTTTCCGTTGAAAATTTGTTCTAAGTAGAATTGAACAATTTTTTATTCGAGAGAAAACAAAAATGAAGTAATGAATAATGGCCGACTGTATGGGAGATATAAAAATGTGGATGAAAATCTAAGAACAAATTTCATAAACAAATACTGAAGCATATCTGACAAAACTAAACTTAAAATATATATATTCACAAAGAATTCACTGATTTAAATTTCGACAAATACAACATTATGTTTATACAATTGCCGTTATCCCAATTGCTACATCAACCAAGAATTGCTGGACTTGCATGAGGCATTGGCAAAGTAACAAAATGATTTAAAAAACTCTAAATTTCTAAAGAAAACAAAAGTGAAAATATAAAGGCTGCCTGAACATTTTTCCTTATTTTTCCAATCGCTATTTTATAAGTATAAAATTTAGACAAGAGAAAAAAACCAACAAATCTGCTGTGTAATACATTTGTACCCATAAAATAAACAACATTTCATTGACAAAAGTTGGTGCAATACAATAGAATTTCATGATTATCTTTCAGAAAAAAAAATCATGCCTAGCTAAAAAAAAAAATCATGAATATTTTAATACCTAACTACTTGTAACGCCTGTTATCCTTAGAAGAAAAGAAGCACATGGAGTTTACAGTAATGGAAAATCCCTAATGCATATGAATATTGCTAGAAAATACTTTTATCTTTGAAAAAAACATGACATTTGTATAAATAAATAGCTATGGTACAAAATGTTAAACTACAAATCGAGCCCCAAACTAGAGACTGGCAACATTATGTTATATATGGTAACAGTTTTGTTTTTAGAAACAATACATCAAACAATTCTAAGTATTTTAACAACTATACATGCATTAACATTCACACAATTTTTTTCATTCAGACGTACAGACACAATCACAAAAACAAAATATCTATTGAGAAACAAAATTCGATGTTTACAAGTATTGTTTTTTTGCAGCAATTTGTTAACCCATAATTGCCCCTGACTTTTGGCCTGTTGATAAAAATTAAGGCAAGTGTTCCAGTCTTAATTCTGTACAATGAAAATAAAGGGGCCATAGAAAAGGAGCAATAAGACGATACAAAATCCGTATTGACAAAAGTACATGAAATCTAATACTAGTCATATCATACCAATAAGTGAAACAAAAATTGATAATCCACCAGTATAATTGTGAATCATAGTGGCTGTGTGATACCAAAGGGAGTCCTTATTCTACTACAGTGAGTACGTAGATAAGACAAACTAGGAACTAGGCAAAGTACATGACATTGACCGTGTCGGGGTGTAGTGTGACAGTGCGGGCCATGATACCGTTGTTTCTGTCGTCACTGTGGTCGGAGGAATGACGACTACTGCTACTTTCACTACTACAAACAACAACAACAACAAATGTCACAATGGGTTATGTTCAGGTAGTTCATTGTCCCTATTATTTCCCCATTATTTTCCCCAAAAATAAAAAAAAATGTTTTTCTAACTTGGCTCAACACCATCGACATTAAAAGCTCTAAGACCACAACAAACGTGTATGTATAAAACATAATTATTTTCAACTAACCAATGAAATGCTATTACACAGCTGATGGCACATTTCTATTGGCTAGTCAATGGTTTACGTTGTATATCATACATTGTTGCCATGGTTTTCTAATTATCAACAATCTTATGCCATTGCAAGTGGACAAGCAAATGAAATTGTCCAGTATTGCCTACTGAAGCATTAAAAGTAACCAAAATAAAACGAAAAAATAAAATTGATGAATTGTCTCCCTTCTTTTGCGTTTTTCAAATAATTTCATGCATCAAACGACTGAGGAACAGATATTCAATAACCTATATACACATATGGTATTTTTTGGCAGCTGTTTGTATTTGCTATAGATTGCTCAGTGTGTATCAATTATTGTTGAAACATATTGACTTTTTCCTCTAGTATCCATTCATGTAATCGTTCAACTAATGTACAAAATCTCACTCACAATCAGGCACACACTCACAATCAGACGCACGCACTCACAGAAGCACGCACACACAGAAGCACGCACACACACACAGACGCATTACAGAAAAAAACATAAATACAATCAAAATATCTGTTAAATCAACCGCTATACCAAGCAAAGGAAAACATGTTTACATCATATATACCTATGTACATTTATCACTTGAACTTTTATCACATATATACTACAACACTATGTGGCTTGGTGAAACGCTCTCCATTGCTGCGTGTGCCAGTTTACTTGGAATTCTAGGAAATATATGACTGATCTATCTTACAAAATCACCTCCATTGGTTACTTTAGACAATTCACAGAAGGTTTAAAGTGGTTATTGGAATTTTCTAAATCTGATTGGTTCCGCAATACAGAAAAACGCGAACAAATGCAGAATTTCTGATAAAACAAGATTTCAACAGTAGTATCTAAAATGTACAATCACTGAACAACCTTTCGTATGTTTTGATTCTTTGTTCACACAGTTTGTCAATGCTCCTCTTACTTAAGGTACCATTAAACCATACCTTACAAACCAATAGCATGACAAGAAAATATTCCAAGCGAAAAAATTGACAAAAACTCGACATCTTATTCCTTCTTAATGTTTTGATTAAAATGCCTAGGACCAAAATTATAAAAAAAGATATTCATCAACTTAAAACACACTTAATTTGTTAAACTGGCAAGGTGTTAAGCTTCTTATAGGGAGCTATATTGCAAATTATGCGTTGTTTCTTCCAAAGAGTACATAAGAAGTTCAATAATCACCTATCAAATGAAGGGATTAAAATTTATTTGTCCCAAACTTTTGAAAGATTGTCGAATTCTGTCAATGTTATCATGATCAATGAAATGTTAAACAGAAAACTGATTCAAATAATTCCTGATATCAAGAGTCCATATGTAACATTGAGCTAAGCTTTAAGATCTGGCTAAGCTGTATTTACTAATAGTGGAGGCGGCACCTTTCGTTCACGATATCATCTACACCAGTCATAGGGACATTTATCTCAAGACATGATGCATAAATAGGTGGTATACATATCTAAAATATCTATTCTGTTCTATAAACTCCATCTATGGCAATAAGTTTGACAAATAGCTATTGCAAAGGTTTATATTATATAGATTTGCCTGTTAACGTCAATCAATGAGATAGAACAGGGAGTTGAAATAACATCACATGAAAACACTGGTCTTAAGAGTCACGGTTATAAAAACAAACATAAAAGCACAGCTGCCATTCTACGGTCAACATGTCGTCAGGTCGCACACATACAAAACTTGAGGATTATCTATGAATTTCATGGTACAACCTTGCATGTGGAGTTGTTGTTTTTTTCATCGATAAAAAAACATTTCCACACACCGACTAGATTTCATTTTTTAAAACAAATTCACTACCTTCACACAGAACTCTTCAGCATTTTGTGGTCATTTCACAGAGCGTAAAAATTCAATCTGTATGTACGAAAAATAGAGTATGCGTACATTCACGTACCATACACATGGAAATGTATAACATGCTTGGAATAGGACAGTCCACATGCTGGAGTTTCAACAGGAATATTAACAACCGTACACGCTACACTGATATCGGCCCTTGCTAGAATTCACATTTCCAAACAAGTTAAATTATCGATTCATTACATTTCAATCCGACAGATTGCATCCAGCGTAGTTGTGACACTAATATTTTTTCACCAAGGTTATTCAATATTTAAGGAGGCGTGTCACAAGTTTATAATTGTTTTGACAGGAGAGATTTTGAGAAGTCCATGCTGTCAGCTTCAGTACTGCTTACATGCTACATATCAGCTGTGTATAACGAGGAACTGTTGAGGTGTCAGTACACTTGGCAGAGGGAGAAATGGACGTTTATATGTATATGCCTCAGGTAAAACTAGTAGATTGCACATTCCTCAAGCAAAGTACATGAATTTGACAGTGTCTGGATGCACGGTAACGGCGCGGGCCATGACGGACGGCGCCCTTTCGTCACTGTTGTCTGAATATCGGCTACCTTCTCCGCTGTAAAACAATGGTCAGAAATAGGTACATAGATTTCAGTTGGTCAGAAATAGGTACATAGATTTCAGTAGGTACATAGAATTTCAGAAACATGTATACAGAACAATCGGAACTTCTCAGGCATCCAAAGTGATATCTCGGATTTATTCACCAAGTCGCCATTGGTACTACGTTCAAGCACCTGTTTAAATACACAATATTACTTTATCTTGCTACAACTTCCAGAGTCGACTTATCAGTGGCTTTAACATGTATTAAATCTATTGGGAGGCTATATGACATGTGACCGACAATTAACTAGAGCTACCACTGACTGTCTTGAGTATACACCCCTATCCACTTTTTGTCAAAGGTAATAAGGATATAATTATGGATATACAAGAATAAGGGGCATAACTCTGGATTCCTTAAGTCAGGCCTCACAAAAATGTAGCAAGTTTCATTCAGATGACTTGAAAAACTGAAGGAGATGTTTTAAGAAACAACATTTTACCAACAGACCAACCACCCATCTTTTGACTCCAGTAACCCCCACCACCCCATAATCCATTAGTTGAGCGTATGATAACATTCGTAAAGATAGCATATGTGTATAACATCCTCTAGATCTCTGATGATGTACTTCATTGGTCAATTCACTTAATGAGAGATGTTCGCGTTTAGTTTGCCTGATTCATCCGAGAAATAATTTCGAAATGTAAGGATTCAGCCGAGACAGTTCCGATTGCCATACAGATCACAGAATGATAGAAACTCTGTTAAACACACATTCATACAAAGATCAACCGTGGCATCAACAACATCATCAAAGAGAGCAGCAAGATAACAATGTAATCAGTACAAAACGTGAAAAGAATACTTCAAGTACTGAAACATTCTCTTGTCAAAGTAATATTAATTGGTATTCCAAGGGAGATAACCCAGGGAGATAACCAAACTTCAGATTGACCATGCTTTTGAAAGTTTTATGCAACAGAATCAGAAAATATGTAGAGACTTCAGTATACTGTAAGAATGGCCATTTTTTACGGTAGCATTTCCCCAAACATTTTCAAAAAGTGAATAGACGTTCCGTGCAGGTTAGACAATAGTTATGCTTTACCAGTACTACAGTAGAACTTCTTTATAATGAAAATGAAAATGGAAACTGTAAATTGGGTTATTACAGTGGGTTTAATATTTTTATTTTCACTTTTATTCTTTTATTTCACAGATTTAAGTAACTAGGGAATATTTAACGATACCCATTATTACAAGCATAGACTTTCAATCCTGGGAAAATTTAACAAAAAAACTAGCGGTTGTGCCATTAATGGTGAGCCCAGACACAGCTTCTTATATGCAAATTTAACAAATAAACAAGCGGTTGTGCCATTTATGGTGAGCCCAGACACAGCTTCTTATATGCAAATTTAACAAATAAACAAGCGGTTGTGCCATTAATGGTGAGCCCAGACACAGCTTCTTATATGCTAAGAGCTTACAGTTGATTCCGTGTTCACCTGCTTTCTATCAGATTTTATCACATTTATAGCAAAACCCTATTTCCACTGTAATATAACCATTACAAATACCCTTATATTAAACTAATCTTATATAACCTGAGCCACAACATGCAAGAAACTTGTGGAAAGTGTGTCCAGAAATGGATCCTTGCGCGCTAAAAAGTCACGTGATTAAAAGAAACTTACGCTCGCTGTCATTTTAATATAATTTTTTATGAAACTCGTTCCGCGAACATAACAAAACTTGCCATGGGCTCACTTAGTAACATGTCTTAATCTCATTCCATAAATGTTTATATTAAATGACAACTCATGTAAGATCCTATTTATGTGAATATGACGTATAATGAAATAAAAAATGGTTCTACTGTAGTATGACAAAATAGATGATTGCGTGAGAGAGATAATTACTATAAAAGTATTATACCCGTCATTAAAATAGGACAAAAAAGTAATGGTTAAAATCTGGGATAGAAATCCTTTGAAGTCTTGAGGTCATTGGCCGTTGTGGCGGGGATGAAAAAAAAACCGAATGACCACGCAGAACCTACAAAAGTCGAATGCTAAATAAATACCTGTCATGTTCTTTCTCCACGAGATGGTACCTGGCACGGAAAGCGACCAGATGAGCATAGTAGGCAGGTGCTGGTATGGAGACACTTCTAGTACATCGTACGTACGTATGGCACAGCTGATAGGTCAACATTTGTAGTTCATCTGCCGAGAATCGATTGTCATCCCATAACACGTGATAGTGAGATGGTCTGCTTGTACCCTGAGGGAGAATGACGAGTGTTGATGGTTAAAATGTGCACTGTTTATCGGAATAGTTAAGAGTACATTTGTAAGACAGCACAGTATTTTATATACACTGCAATATTTCCATACACCGGTATATTGGCTGTCCTTAGTAAATAGAAATTCAAACTTTCAAAAAAATACGGCTATCTGATTGGGAGAAGAAATAGGTAAGACATTAAATATAAGAATATTGGAATAGTTTATATATACAAGGCCCAATGGGAAGCATGTCTCACTTGTGATCTGTCAGTCGTGAGCTAGAACCACATCTATACAACAGATTAAGGGGTGAAAGCGAGAGGGTTTTAAAGTGCTATTGAATAAAGAAGCAGATAGAACACATAGCGCATTGTCCCCTCTCGACCCAGATGTATATACTACAGTCAAACTCTGCTATTAAGACCACCACTTGGTCTGAGGAAAAATGGTCCTTATAGTTAGGTGGTCTTACTATTGAGTTAAGATAAACAAGAAATCAATGAAATCGGACATTAAAATGGTGGTCTTAATAGTGGAGTGGTCCTACTTTCGAGGTGGTCTTACAGCGGGGTTTGACTGTATATGAAAGTGAACTAACCTGAATACCGGCGTGACTACACAAGTAGAAGTCAAACTCTGTGGGATGTGTGATGCCTACGTCTACTGTGGTCCCGGCAGGAATGTTACCACTACGTCCTATCTGGTCCTTCCTATCTGCACAGAAGAGCCTTGTGTGATGACGCTTCTGTACTACGATGAAGGTGATGCCGGGCTGGTAGTCTGCCTCTAGCTTCATACAAGCTTCACGGATGGCACGTAACTCATGGGCCAGCACCTGGTCATACAGTGCACACATGTTAGTATCAAATCAAGCATTGTATTCACTTGGGAACAAGAAATCGTTACATAGACAGTCACAGCAGATTGTCATTGTTTGTACTTGGGAAGATTTAATGGGAACAATAAACTGTTACATAG
>ENA-OREC01000780-OREC01000780.1-marine-metagenome-genome-assembly--contig:-NODE-780-length-14056-cov-12.694184_pt1 | contig 14056 bp, 14 predicted proteins | sample MGYA00248626_ERZ508543 | MGnify/ENA primary metagenome ERZ508543 (study PRJEB26211, sample SAMN05518279) | marine metagenome | isolation source: Puget Sound, Washington, USA | host: Bankia setacea... | reverse complement strand
CTCTTCAAACGGTCTTTATTGCAGGTTTTGACTATGTATACACTGGTCTCTTCAAACGGTCTTTATTGCAGGTTTTGACTATGTATACAGTGGTCTTATCAAACGGTCTTTATTGCAGGTTTTGACTATGAATACAGTGGTCTCTTCAAACGGTCTTTATTGCAGGTTTTGACTATGTATACAGTGGTTTCTTCAAACGGTCTTTATTGCAGGTTTTGACTAGGTATACGCTGGTCGTCACTACTGTGGCATGGGTTCCTCAGCAGTATCTAGTAAGGAGCTGTGGTGTTAACATCAGAGTTACACTTCCTCTGATTCCCGTTAAATGTTTTTGACCACATAAATATACAAGCCCACAACTTGCCAATGTCCCTTAAATCTCTGATAATAAGAAAGTATTGTTCAGAAAGATAACAATTTTTTTTATTTAGAAACAAAGATAGTCTGTCAGCAGTCCAATTAAGCAAGTAGATATCTGGAAAATATAGTGAATGATTATGTTTATTAAACTGGCGTTACAACTTAGCCAACCAATGAAGTCATAATGTCAACATAAGTGGCAAATTGTCATCCAGTAAAGATACTGAGGAATAATGTGTTTTTCAATAAAAGTAAAACAAATAAAACGGCTATTTAGAAGTATGTGTCAAAGACATCGGGTCCTTAGGCCATACTTGATAAAACATGAGTTCATCTGGTAAACATATTGGACATTTCACAAAAAGTAAGGAGTAAATGATATTTTTATATCACATTTTATTCTTGAAAATAATGAATAGCAGATGTAGACTTAACATATCTACTAACAAACGATGCATCATGGATGTGAGTATCGGTCAAACACAACAAGTTTACAAATCTTGGTTTGTCATTATGTGTGCGAGAAACAGGATAGAAAAAAAGACAATGAAAACAGAGAGAGGGAGAGAGAGAGAGAGAGAGAGCTATACATACAAAGTGTCCACATTTATCACTTGACATATATACTAGCTTACACATAAATCAAACTAATTTGTGGAGTTTTATATAATTTTATGCTCATAATACATATTACCTTGTACAGTACATGTAGTCATATTTTTTCATATTTTCTAATATTTTAAAGCACAATAAAAAATGCAATTTCAACATTTGAGATACATAATTGTGAATAAATTCCAGCCTTCTTTCACAGTTTTACATCAATTACTCATAATTTACATAATATTTAGTAAACATTTATCAAACCAGTTCAATACCAGTCTTTCTTGGACAAAATGATTTTAAGTATCCAGATTGATTTGTAATTAACATAACAATTAATACAGATAAACTGTGAAATAATTGAGAGATGACCCTTGACCCTACTAGCAATACATAACATCTAACATAGGATAGCCAAAGGTCAAGGTTGCATACATCAAACATAAGATACATGTGCGTACAGGTTGAACAATATGCATACAAGAATATTGAAATGACAACAAATGTAATATCTTTTTTTTCCACATGATAATGATATAAATATGACATGATTTTCTATACTCAAACAACATTGGATCTATATGTACTTAACTGTTAACAAGCCAAATCATGATTCATCAAGTTCTATACATTATTATACAGGAGTATGGAATGTGAAAAACTATCGCACTGACAGGCAAACAGCAGTGTATACTACATTGTATGGAATCATTTATTTCTGTGGACGTCACTTTTGATAATTTTCTTTATAAAGGCGTTTTCAAATGAATACAAATGTATACGAAACTTCATTGTTTTAGAAATATTATAAAACTGAACACAGCTCGATTGCTTAGATTTACTAGAACAGTTTATATGAAATGACAACTCATGTAAGATCCAATATAAACAATTGTAACAAACTGCAAATATCTACATATTAATTCATAATGGTTAAACACAGATTTTAATTTAAAACATAAAATAAGGTTTTCCAGTATATCTTTAAGATGAAGTTTGTAATGTAACATGTACATAAAGATTGATTAATGCTTTCAAAGTTCCAACTGTTGCCAAATATTTGATTGAAAAAACAACAACACAACAATTGATTTCCAAGCCCTTTTAGCAGTCAATTAATGAAAACAATGCCAAGAGTTAAATACTATTTCGAAACAAAGTACAGTGTAGATCTGAATTTGACGAAGTTTTGTGTTATAAATAATATGCTTCTGAGTCCATGATTGGATTATTATAGCAGCATGCACCTTATATTGTGGTTAGTCACATGATCAGTATAAAATGATCTAAAAATAGCTTATAAATGTGGCTTTCACTTTCGCTTTCGCTTTCGCTTTTATGTATTGTTTTGACAAAAAAATTAAATGTATTTCTTTGGTGGAAACATACCACATTCCCAGGGTGCAACGGTTTATTTATAGTTTTTTACTTTAAACTTATGATCGTATATAACAAAGAACAGAATGAGTACCTTGCTACCAGGGTAATTTAAAAGAATGAATTATAGCACAAAATGGAGAGAACACATAAAACAGCGTAAGTAAACGGTTATTACTAAAAGCTCAATATGTTGAAAAGGTAACATCACACTATAAATCAAATGGACTTCGCAAATATCATATCAGACAGCACACTGTATGCTTATGTTGGGTAGATATAAGTTATATATACACATACCAGGACATGTACACTTTTAAAGAATAAAAATGAGACTAAAATCATTTATAAACTACTGATAGCACTGGTTGGCAGATCAATAGTTTAACAATTAAGCAAACTTACTTAAAACCACTTTGCAATAAAATACATACACATGCATGTTGCCGTAACACCCAGTTTTAAATATGCATAGCGGTTAAACCAATGGAAAGGTGGATGTGTACTCGGTCAAACAAATACACTTCATGTCGTGTCATGTTAATTGGGAACGAAAGGGTTACTTTAAACATACCCATATCTCATAGTACATGAAATCAAGATAGTGCACATGTATGAAAATAGGAAAGCGATATTTGTAAGTCTCATCGGTCCGTAACTTAGCACATAGCGTACTACGGTAACATGAACTTGGTTTAATCTTGCTCTAAGAACAGAACAGAACAAAAATCAAGACTTGTACAGAAGCTACATCCATCGTCTAACAAAAACATGAATACATAAATAAACATAAACTTAAAATAGTGCAACATACATGTATAGGTCAAAATGGTTATATACAATTGTATGTCACATCAAATACAAGAAAGTTCTGGCTAAACACTTGATAACTGTGACTTCAGAAAGTACATGTAACATTGTTTCTATTTACTCATATGGCAACTGGCTAGTTTAATTTCTACCACTTCTCTAAAATCACAGAATATTTCCCGCACAATCTTTAATTTCCTTCACATTGCAGTCATCATATAAGAACGATACCTTGACTGCCTATTCTTTGTCTCAGTGAAGTAAGGAAATCATCACAAGACACTTTAATCAAAGCCTTTTTATTTCCATCGCTAACTTTCAAATTATCCATTTTAAGGGTCTATCGACAGCACATGTACTAATATTTACAAGGAAATAACCAATGTGTCTAAATTTAGCATGGTAATCCCCAGTATGAGTCTATATTTAGCACGGAAATCCCTATTATAGTCTATATGTAGCATAGAGATCCCCATTATGAGTCTATATCTAGAATGGAAATCACCAGTATATGTCATTATTTAATAAATTATGGAAACCCCTGTAACAGTCTATATTTAGCATGGATATCCCAAGCATAAGTCTATATTTAGCATGGAAATCACTTTTAAATCCAAATAGCGTATGAAACCCACATATAGAACACTCTGCTATTCCTAAACCTTAAAACCCTGTATAACTGATGCACGAGTATCTGTAAGGGGAAACACATGGGAATTTGTGAACCCTGGTCTCTTGCTGATGACCAGCAGGAAGGAGTTCAGTCTTCCTTTTTTAGAAACACATCACAATTTTGTATATCCTTTCACACATCATTTTCTCCTCCTGACTTTTTGCTCTCATGTCCGGCTGTGTCAAAGTAAAGTACTTGTTTATTTCTGTGCAAACACTGTTGAAAGGGCCAGCCACACCAGCTTACAAGACACCACTTTCTATGTGCATCTTTAACCCTGAAGTCCTACCCTATATGCTAGGCACATGGCAAGAAAACAATCAGTACCCATTTAATTTCACTAGCTGGCAGATTAACGTCCGGCCATATCAGATCAGGCACCCAACAAGGCTTGAACCTTTGACTAATCCCAGTGCGGGAGGATGCCTTGACCACAAAATCACAAAGACAATTATTTGTGTCTGTTCACCATCAGATTGCTTCAACAGCTTCATAGTACAACATAGCCTTCACAAAGCTCCTTCACAAAGCTCCTTCACAAAGCTCACTTTAAGTGTAAATGCACTAGTGAATAAAACACAAACTTCATTGTTTTACTAAGAACAGTTGCGCCGCCGTGTGTTTATACTGACACATCAGTTTTACTCCCTTCGTCTTTTGTTAACATCACAGATTTGCATATGTTAACAACTAAGGTTACGTAATTTTCCAGAAACAATTTACAAATATTCTCTATAGCACATTGTCCCACTGAACAGTACTGAGTAACTATCTACACAACTTTCCCCCAACCATACTGATATTCGTTCAAGTTCCTAAACTGCTGTAGTCAAGAAACATTACAGCCATCAGACGATTTTTTGGACTTTCCAAACAGCTTTCCGCTATTGATTTTACTGTCTGTGGACAAATCAACATGCCTTTCTAGTTCATGGCTTTCGTCCGAATCCACCATGTCATACTCAAGATCTGGTTCAGCTACATAGCGCGAATTATTGGAGCTGAAAGACTGGGTTTGTGGCAGGAAACCACCCGTGGCACCTTCTGAAACCACGACAAAATTGTTGTTAGTTTTCAAAACAGAATTGACAATACAGAATTACATACACCTACTCAGTCACAGACATCAGATCTTAGATATTGTAACAGAACTCTTACTTTCGCTGAAATGTTTTTGACAAAATTACACAGAGGACAAAGTATGCCAAAAATATTTTATTGCATGATTAGCAAATGAGGTCACCGTATACTGCACTTTGTCACGTGATTTTAATTATAAGATCCAAAAGATAGCTTGATTAACACTAGTCTTACTTTTGTATTGTGTTTTGTTTCTGCCCAAAGTCAATAAATCATACAATTGCCCATTGAATTTTGAAAACCATGAATAAAGCCTACATTAACTGAGTGTAAGGTAATATAAAGGTGCATCAGCCTGATTCAGGTGAATGTATTTTCAGCATCAATCTTTACTGTATGGCTTTAACAATTTTCAGAAGTATTACCTGCTCTATCCATCCCAGTAGTGAGAGGGTCTTCACCTAATTCCACCGGTGTGGCCACACTTGTTGACCTTGGAAGTACTGGCGAATCAAATCTATTGTGGAAGACCAATCGATCTACATCAGTACCTTGGCTAGACTCCATTGAATCTTTCCTTTCACTGACAACAGGTTCAACTTGGTTTGTTTGTAATGAAAGCTTCGGTAGAGGCCAGTCAACCACTTTAACCTGAGTCTCTTCCCAATCGTATCCGTCAGCAATCCCATTATCATCAGTACTTAATCGATGTTCAGACCTGACTACGGCTTTCACCAATGTTTCATCAGAATCATTTTCACCATTACTGTCACTATTCTCAGTGCCGACAACACTCTTCACCTCAGTATTTTCACTTGGAACTACAGACTTGACACATGTTACATTATCATCGTCATCGTCTAGAACATTTTGGTAATTCTGGGGCTGAGTTGTTCGTACTGTTGGTTGGATTTTCATCATAGGCCTGACAGTGGCAACTTCTTTCTTCTTGGCTTTAACTGGCATTACTCCATCAACATTTTTCTGTTTTTCACTCGACTTCTGCAACAGGGATGAATTACTGTTCATGTTAACACTTTCATTAATGTCAATCCAGCTCTTTTGTAACAGAGGTCCCTCATTACATTCAGCATCTTTAGCAACTGTTTTCTTCTGTGTTGGCTTTGAGCAATTCCCAGGTTCATAAAACCCAGCTCCACGTGGGTGTAAGCTCTGGAAATGAAAGATGTATATTATCAGAATAAAATCAAAGAAAATTTCAGCTACAGGAAAACCCTGCGTTAAGACCAACCCGAAATTAAGACCACTTCACTATTAAGACCACCATTTTAAACTCACATTTCATTAATTTCTTCTTTATCTTAACTCAATAGTAAGACCACCCCATTATAGAGACCATTTTACCTCAGACTAAGTGGTGGTCTTAATAGCGGAGTTTTACTGTGTATAGATTTCTTTCTAAATTAAACACGGGTAAAGACCAAATAAACAGGCAGCCACAATCAAAGCTCACAAAACCTAAGCTCATATGAAGGGTTGAATCAATGTGTATACAGTTTGTAGTGAACACCACACCAAGTAAAGCCTGCTTAATATTGAGACATATGATATCATGTTGACAGACAGACGGACATCATCTATATATAGCAGCTCATTCAATTTTACCGAAATAATTGTGTCAACATTTCATAACTCTGTGTCTACTTATTCACTAATTAATCCAAAAAAAATTAAGCAATAAACAATGGTGTCAAACAGTCTGAATTACGTTAAATAGTTTTTTCCAAAGTTCGATCCTCTTAAGTTTTTAATGTTATTTGATGTAGAACTCTCCATTACCTCTTCCATCTCTTGTAATTCCTTCACTTCATCTAACTTTTGGGACCTTTCTTTTTGAAGAGTACGTCCGTTGGACCCCGACCCAGTTTCCGGCCCCACACCACCTGAATCAAAATCTCTTGTTGGGTTTGTTGACGGAGATGCATCCACATGACATGACCCAGACGGATTATGTGTACTCGGAACTCCACATTCTGGGATCTCGTTTTCGCCACGAGCAACTTTTGTTGTTGTTCCATCTTCAGGAAATGCCGACTCACTAAAAGATAAATGAGGTTGTATCGATGATTCTCGCACAATTATGACACTTGCATCATTACTAGCTGTCATTGGACAATTTAACAATCCTTTAGCCTTATGAGCATGAGTAGCGTTGATTGTTCCATTGTTAATTTCTAGCATATGAAAATTGCCCCCCCCCCCCACAACATCAAGAAGCATGTTTCATAGCTTGTCTGTTAAAATGTTGAAATTACAAGATACTAAAGTAAACTTATGTGCTATATTTATCTATTGGTCTTAAAATTTCATTAAGTTTGCAACAATGGGATCCATGGCACAAATGGTAGCGTCCGACTCATAATGGCGCAGTCGTCAGTTCGAACGCCATCAAAGGCTTCCATTGTTTCATTTGGCAAGAAGCGTTGCTTAGTACTGGTTGGTTCCAGGAAAGGACTCGAGTCTGATTTCACAAAACTAAAATAAATAGAGGCTCTTATGGTGTCATCCTGTATTGAAAGGGCCAAATAATAGAATTTTAAATGATGAGATCAAGTTTGGTGATTAATACCTGTCCTTTCCAAGTTTCATCCGATTGCTGTCCGTATTCTGGCTGCGTCTGGAAGTGCGCTTCTGTTCCCTTCCATCTACAATAGCTTCATCATCTGAGCTCTCTGGTGTTCCTTGTTCACCAGTCTGTGCCAAGTTTTGGTCACCTATTTGCACAGCATTGGCACTATAAATGTTATAAGTCTGAAAGAATGTACAAACAAAATTATTTATAATCAGACACGTATCTAGTTTGATGTACACGTGTTTATCGCTACAGTTTACGCCAGTTTGTAATAAGTTCTGCAATTCGTTCAAAGTTGCACATATTCAGGTTGCTAGTGTGAAACAAATTCATTGCTCAGAAGTGAAAGCAACACAGCAGAAAGCAGAAAAATGATTACCTCAAATATGAAGAGTATTTGTCGAGCTATTAATAGACATCTTGAGTCATCACACTTTACACAAAATCTATCAATACTGAAAATTAGTATGTTACAAGAAAAGTTCTGTAAGACAAATACACCATACAAATACTTACTATGTGTTTGACAACCGTTGCTTTTTGGGATGATTTTTTATTTGGCTTTTGACTTTTTTCTGTTGGCTGTATGTTTGGCACTTCTCTCCCTTGTGTGTTATTTGATTGCCTCCATTGAGTCTCATTACTGCTAGGTCCAAGCATGGGAGGATGTGACACCAAACTCCCACCATCTTGATCTAAGGGTCCCAGCATGGTAGAGTGAGGATGTGACACCAAACTATCACCATCTTGATCTAAGGGACTTGTATGAAAACTGCCTAAATCACTCAAGAATGGGACTGTAATAGTAATATAAAGATACATGTTCAAGCATTCAATTATTTCACTTAGAGATCTATGCACTTTTGGTCTAATTAATTAATTTGAAAGAAAAAAACAACACCACATCGGTTTTCCTACTAAAAATCTTTTATGATTGACCCATTAAATATTATTTTTGATGATTTTGGTATATGATTACTAGGCTATAGGGTTGAGTTCAGTTGCTTATAAATTACTTTTTAAGTACTTTGTGGCAATGAAGTACAGAAATAAATTTAATGAATTTGAGCGAAAGCCCACATTTAAGATTGATAGTACTTAATTGAGTCACATTCAAAACATAATACATAAAATTGTAAATTACGGGGTTATGGCACATTGGCTAAAAGAAGGTGCTTTATACTAACACAGTAATTTGAGGAGGTAAAGCGAATAGGTTCTATGTGTTATTAAATATACATGTGTATGAGAAGATTAAGTTTAGCATTCTGCACTTGAGTAACTGTTCAATTATAGAATAGTGTAAAGATAAGAAAAAACACTCCAAATATCTCACCATTAGTCTGATGAAGGCTTTGTTGTTGAAATCCATGCTGTATACCCGACGGATGATGCATTGACATATTATTGTTCATCATAGTGGAAGGTGAGGGCTCTGAATAACCATAACTTGGTGCACCTTCTATCAATGAAAATTGGGGCATTTGTTGTGACTGCATCTGCTGGGATGGGTGGGGAATTGCAGACAATGCAGCCGCTCCTGGATTATCTACGCTTGTTGTCTGACCCGGTGTGTTGTAGCACCTTTGTTGCGCTTCAAAATACTGCCTAACACACCCTTCTTGGTGTTCATGCGACAAATGCTTAATTGCCTCCCATAGCTCAGATGGTACATCTACTGCTGTTGTTGGAAAGTTAGGGGAGCGAACCTGAAACACCTGTCCAGATGAAAAGCCCATATCTCCGTAAATAGAACTCTGTCCTTGTGATGGGTACTTCTTCATGTTGTCTCCATAACTTGAGTGACCTTCAGCACTATATCCAAGTTCAGACTCAGCTGGGACCATTTGAACATTAGTGCTTTGTTTTCTGATCAGATTGTTAGTCTCTTCAGTGCGTAGTTCTTGAAAGTAGTTATTTACAGCTGCATTCTGGGGCGAGACTGGTTTCAAACTTCCCATGCTTTCAGAGTGACTCATTGACAGATCACTGGGTGGTGAACTAAAACTATTGAAAGACTTTGAATGGGGTAATTGACGCAAAATTTGGTCTGTTTCCTCTTTTATCTGGGCCTGGAATTTGCGTGTTGTTTCTTCTTCGATTCTTTTTACCCTAAGTTCATTTTCCCTTTGGGCAGCCATTTCTCTTTTGTGATTTTCTATCCATTTTTTCTGTTCAAGTCGTTGCTTCTCTTCAGCTCTAACACGCTCCTTAATCTTGCCATTGATCAGTGCTGCAACACCTTTCCTATAGAATCGATCATTTGTGAAATAATTGATACCTTTAAGTGTGTTCAAACTCATTGGCACACGAAAAGTAGTACCTTTCCTTTCTGTATAGACTGGAACTACACACCACTGCTTAGAAGGGTTTGTTATAGCTTCCATTAAACAAGCTTCACTAGAAAACTCCATCCAGCTGTCGTCTGTGAATTGTTTTGTCACAAAGATAAAGACAAATGTGCTTCTTTCTACTCCGGCTGCTAAATGACCAATTTGCATGTTTGATAACACCTGTAGTTCAGCCTCATCATATAACACAGCCTTTATTTCATAATCGCCTTCAATTTCGATTTCAGCTCTCAAGTGATCACGGAATTTAATTGCCTCTCTACGGTTGTCTTCGCAATATAGAATGAGAACGTCGTAGAAACCTATCTGAAGCTTTCCAGGCATGTCAGGTTTGTATCTCTCTATTTCTTCCAACCAGCTGTCAGAGGGTAGACTACTGCAGGATAAACTGGATACCGAACTGCTGCTGGAGTTGCTGCAGGACATGCTGGATAATTTTTCACTCAAACGATCCATATCAGGTGTTGTCGGTGATGTGATACTGTTAGATGGGCTGTTGTCTGTAGGATAAAAAAGCAAAGTTATATAAAGTTATATATATATACAGACACATCAGCTTATGGCATGTTTAATATACTGGTTTCAAGAAAAACTGGAGATGTTTTGTCTTGAAGAACAAGTAATGGTTGGAAGCCTGTCAGCCATGAGTTTGCAAATCTGTCAAAGGCTTCTGCTGTTTCCTTGAGTAAGAAACTTATCCCTTATCGCTCAGTACTGGTTGGGTTAAGGAATGGATTGGAGAGTGATTAATGTTTTGATGAAATTGCTTGTTTCACTTTTGTAATATGATCATTTTTTTCCAAATAAATTTATCTTAAAGCTTATATTGAGTGATCGCAATCTAATCACTGGGTGCACCTGGTATATGTGTGTGTTTATGTATTTTGCCATCACACTACATTGTATACTGTCTGCTTTTAACAATTAAAAAGTTATTAAAGTCTGAAAACCAAGTCTGAAAACCAAATTTAATTTACATAATTTAATTCAACATTACTTACTAATATAACAGCACATGTGAAAACCATACCTTTCCAAATAACAACCCAATCATCAGATCAAAATTTCTATTTATAGCCTGAGTCACAAATAACAACTCAATCATCAGACCAAATTTCTATTTATAGCCTGAGTCACAAATAACAACTCAATCATCAGACCAAAATTCCTATTTATAGCCAGTCACAAAATAAACCTCCCTTTAGTAAACATTACATCTAAAACGTGCATTTCATAACAAAGTCCAGATATAATATGGTAGTCAAAACATCACCTTTAAATAGCCCTGTACATGTATATACAAACCAACTTTATACCTCAATTAATTCAGTTTGATTTCGAGAAATTATTGCGAAACTATACTAAATGTACAACAACCTAGTAAGGCGTTTACACCATTCTTTCTATTACGTGTTTTTTTTCTATTTAAAGTTTTCCATCTAGCTTTCTGTCTAGTATGAAATCAACCAGGAAGCAATGTGTGAGATTTTGTTTCCTTACATTTACAACTAGTCTATACATGTACACACTGTAAGTATATACAACTCATAATATGTATTGTATTTGTGTTGGTACTATGCAATGATGAGTACACAAACAATGAGATAACTAATCGTAGGAAGACAATTAGCTACAATCTATTTTAACAATGGATGAAAGGTTGGGTGGGTGTGTGGATAAAACATTGACCGAATAGATAGATGGAAGGATGGATGGATGGAAGAGCGAATGGATGGACAGATAGAAGAATGGATGAATGGACAGATGGAAGGGTGGATGGAAGAGTGAATGGATGGACGGATAGAAGAATGGATGAATGGACAGATGGAAGGGTGGATGGATGAAGGAATGCACAGATGGATGTGGATAAAACATTGGACAGATGGAAGAGTGAATGGATGGACAGATAGAAGAATGGATGAATGGACAGATGGAAGGGTATGTGGATGAAGGAATGGACAGATGGATGTGGATAAAACATTGGAAAGATGGAAGAGTGAATGGATGGACAGATAGAAGAATGGATGAATGGACAGATGGAAGGGTGGATGGATGAAGGAATGGACAGATGGATGGATGTGGATAAAACATTGGACAGATGGAAGAGTGGAATGATGGACAGATCTATGGAAGCGAGGATGGATGGATAGATAGAAGAATGGATGAATGGACAGATGGAAGGATGGATGGATGGAAGAATGGACAGATGGAAGGGTGGATGGAAGAGTGAATGGATGGACAGATAGAAGAATGGATAAATAGACAGATGGAAGGATGGATGGAAGAGTGAATGGATGGACAGATAGAAGAATGGATGAATGGACAGATGGAAGGATGAAGGAATGGACAGATGGATGGATGTGGATAAAACATTGGACAGATGGAAGAGTGCAATGATGGACAGATCTATGGAAGAGAGGATGGATGGATAGATGGAAGAGTGGATAGATGGATGGATAGATAGAAGAGTGGATGAATGGACAGATGGAAGGATGGATGAAATGGAGAGATGGAAGGGTGGATGGATGGAAGGGTAAATGGATAGAAATATGGAAGGGTCGATGGATGGAAGGGAGGATGGATGAATGAATGGATGGATGAAATGATGGACATATGAAAGGAAGGAAGTATGTGTATATTGGATGCATATATTCATACATACAGCATGAAAGGAGATGGACAGAACTTACATGTAAACTAAACTAAACATGTGCTTTACTTTACCTTGCTGGTTTGCAGTGCGATCATATAACTCCTCAGCCCTGACGCAATTCTGGTTAATGTTACCACTGGAAACTTGATGGCCCGACCCTTGGTGGGAAGCCCGTGGTCCAGTGGCAGAGTTTGATTGGCTAAATCCAGACACTGCTCTATTCATATTGGGATGTTGTTGGGCCGAGAAGTTTTGTCGGTTTGATTGATGGTTGGATGCTGTTGACTGTTGGTTTGATGTGTGCCTTTGTAGTGAAGCTGAAGGTGGGAGTCGGTTGGAACCTGGAGGAGTAGATTCTCGGCAAAAGCTCCCAGTATCATGAGAGTTTGGACCTAAAATATACAACAAAATCATTGGTCATTTGTTTTATTCTTTCTTTGGGATTGATCCAACCAGTTCAAGTCAATGTTCAGTATCTCTCATCCACATATATAATTTAAGTTGTATTTAACTTTATTTTATTGAATAACGAACATCTATTAAGGTTGCTTAAACACTAGGGAAAAGTTACACATGTAAAAGAAACTAATATCAAACAAGACAATCTGAAACTTCTGTTCTTTCATTATCAAATTAACAATGTGTCTTCTTTTACAACAAATCGTTGAACAATTCTATGCACATGTAACAGATTCATATTCCGTGATATAGGCTTTAAGTAAGTGGCTAGTTTTGCTTTTAACTAAATATGTGGAGTTGAATATTGCTGTAATGCTGTGACTTTGACAAGATGTATAAGAGTAAAGAAACAATATAGCAACATTGTGAGTATACCAATAGGTCCAGCCATTGCGTCCATGGATACACGGCTTTCTCCAGTTAATGATGGAGGTCCCTGGTGATGTTGTGAGGGAAGTGGTGTTGTGTCTGTCTCCAGACTTGTAGTGAGACTCATACTGTCTTTGTTCATGGTCATACAAGCACTCATTGTGCAGCAAGGGTTGGTCTGTACTGTGCTTTCTACCCTTCTGGCACTGGGACATGCATCTGACCTATGAATATAAAAAAACGCATTTTGATAGAACACTTTAAAAAAGAATATTTTTAGACTTTTTGTTAACAACGAAGAAGTCCTAATGTAAACACTGCCAAATATGTGCATGTGCAGTATTAAAGTTTTAAGCATGTTACAAAGCTATTAAGTTATATATCTGCTGCAGTGTAACACTGTAAATGGAAATACTTAACCAGTACTTAGTCATTGTGAGCAATCAAATGATAACAGTTAGTCTCAAACATAAACATGATGATGTAGCAATTACCTGTACACCTTTAACAATACAGCCTTTATCAGGTACAGTGTACTACAGTAAAACTCCACATTTCGACCGCTCACAAGTTACAACCATTCCACATTACAACCACTCCACATTACGACCCCTCACAAGTTATAACCACTCCACTATTACGACCGCACAGAAGTTACAACCACTCCACATTACGACCGCTCACAAGTTACAACCACTCCACATTACGACCGCTCACAAGTTACAACC
>ENA-OREC01000779-OREC01000779.1-marine-metagenome-genome-assembly--contig:-NODE-779-length-14066-cov-12.187076_pt1 | contig 14066 bp, 7 predicted proteins | sample MGYA00248626_ERZ508543 | MGnify/ENA primary metagenome ERZ508543 (study PRJEB26211, sample SAMN05518279) | marine metagenome | isolation source: Puget Sound, Washington, USA | host: Bankia setacea... | reverse complement strand
GCCCCCCCCCCCCCTAGTTCTACCATATATAGACTGTAAGATAAGTAGAATTAGCAGTAGACTAGAGGGATTTAGATACAATTGACACTCACATATTTCACTGTATTCAGTCCCTCACAACTGTACCGTACCGTAGAACCATTATTTTATTTTTTTCGTGAAACTTGTGATCATTCGTGTATCAGCAAAATCACGAATTTAACTGTCAAAGAATAGAAGCTGAAGTTACAATATTTAGTTTCCATCTTTTAAAGTGACTGAAATATTTTTTCCAAAATACGTAATACATTTTGAAAAATTAAAAAGATCTCATCATTTATAAGATAAGCTAGGTATACCATGCGTTTATGACTGAAATATTTGTCCAAGACTGTTAAACATAAATTAAAATGAAATTCGATAATTTACAAGATGAGCAAAATAAACCTGTCAGGTAAACAATGATAAGTGTAATAAATCTTGAGTTTACAATAAGTAGAGAAATGTTTAGTTATGAGTAGTATAAATTTAAATTTTACGAGGAATATTGGAAAAGATGAAGAAGGGTTTTCGCTCCGTAAAGTGTGCAGGATCAAGATGTTTTGAAGTACCTCGGCAAGTGGTATTTCTCGATTATAACTGACTGATTTATGACCATAAACAATCTCTCAACATTTGATAACATTAGAAAAACAAAGCCATTAGACGTGTTGTAGGTATATTCTTCACTTGTAATCCTTTCTACCGCAGTGTGATCAGGGACACAGATCGATCGCCCAAACAAATAAAACCTTTATAATTCCAGTTTGTTCCTGAAATGATCTTTAAATTGATTCACCAGCATTTTTCATCAGAGCATTTCCGTTCACACCTGTTAAATGGTTTGCTGGTATCCAATCATTATATATCCTTGTTATTTCATCTATAGGGTATTTATGACCTTGGATAAAAAAAATGGTTCGGGACGGCGATATACAATGTAAGGGACGGGACGGGACGGGACGGGACGGGACGGGACGGCTTTCGGCTGCTTTGAAATCAATGAAAATTGAGAATGTTTGTGTTTCTTTTCATAGAAATTTTCATAGTCATAGTAAAGGGGACTTAAATATCGGTATGTAAATAGATATGAGAATCTTTAAATATCATTGTCGATAAATCTATTTGAGAACTGCTCTTCTGTATTTGCCATTTTTGTGAACATTTAGAGAAACGGGCCAGACGAAGTTATAGTGCAACACTTTAGGAATAAATTCTAAAAATTAAGGTTTAACAGAAGGTAAAATAGTGACAGCAAAAAGCATTTATGTCTGTATCAAGTTTTGTGTCATTTTTAATGTTTTGTTGGGCGCCCTGTTTAAACAAAATGCAGGCCAAGAATAATATAGTCCAAATAGCTCACATTATTTGCTCACAGGCTTATTTATGGGCTAATGTAGTAAAATAATGATAGTTTTCAAGTACCTGCTATAAACATTAAAACCTATGATAAGTTTTTAGGGGAAACATTGATTGATTGGTTATTGATCGCGATCATGGTAAAGTTTATTGTATACTTGTGACAGTTTATGGCCCCCCCCTTTGTTTGGGCAAGAAGTCGTTACTTTGTTTAACGTTATGTCTAATGCTGCATATACAGAGTACAGTCGTTAATTTTATGAGCTTGTGTATATATAGGTAGACAAAAACTGTAATTATAAAGTAATTAATTTGTCGTAACTATTGGCATGTGTATAAGCCTGGGGAACGGACGCTTAACTGAGTATAAACCTTGTCTCAAACAATATGGGGACCTTTGATGATGTTTGTTTATACTTGTTTTCTTTCTTTTTGACAAATTTTCTACACAGAAGGTAAGCTTGTCGTAGTTTCTTGTAACAAAAAAGAGAGAGCAACATTTCAGAAATAGGAGAAAACTTGTCTGTATCCAACTCTTGTTTTAATTGCTGTCAAATCTACTTGAGTCTTTCTGAACACTTTGAGATGCCCCCTCAGATTTCCGTACTCTTCTATTTACTTCTCTTTTGTAACAATAGCAGTAGGCCTACAGGCTTCTCTGCTCCAGTAAAATACATTGTCAACTTTTCTGTTTACTTATGTGATAACATCTCTTTATTTCAATGAACAAATACAAATGTTTTTGATTTTCTAAAGTGAATGTTGGCCAGAAATTTACTCCATTATACAATAGTTATAAAGCATGTACATGTTTTACTTTGAAAAAAAAGCTAAGTTGTAAGGACGTGTTTGTTTTCAGCTTAACAGATGGGTCGTGGGGCTATAAACTAACAAAATGAGCAGAATTTACAGCGAGTTTGAATTTCACAAGAAACTTGAATTTTTAAATTGTATTGAAAACACTTATAATTAAAAAAAATGGCAATATTTACATTTACTGAAGTTTTTCTTACCAGTAAATGATATGTAGATTGACTTTCTGAAAATTAATGACTATGACAAACTTTCTTCTTTTCTACTCTTGTCTTATCTTTTATTCTCTAAAAACTATTTCTTCTTTCAAAAAACAACCATTAGAGCTTGTATTAAATTGTTAGATGTTAGTGGAAACAAAGAGCTTTCTGATGACATTCAAAACTGAGATAAAATCCCAATGGTAAATCTGGCCTCAAGAACATTTGGGATAAAGCTACTAATACTAATCAGACTAAATTGAAAAGTAACTTCCTGTTTCCTAATTATTTTTACCAAAATCTCTTGAGTATTGTTTATTTAGCCAAAACAGTTTTCTTAAAATTATTGCTAATGTTTTTCGATTTCAAGACATTGTAAAGGTAAATTTCATGTATTTTGTTTAGTTTGCCAAAGCATTTTTCAAAATAAATATCTGGCCACTATATTTCAATTATAAGGTAAAGGTAAACATTGTAAAGGTAAATTTAGTGTATTCAATTAGAGACATGTATTAGATGTAAGCCTCTTTAGAGATTGAGCAACTGCTTGCTATATTGTGTAACCCATAGTACTGTATATCTCACATACTTATAGTTTGATATGAAATATATTACACTCATGTAAGAAAAAACATATATGAGATAAAAACTGTACAGTGAAACCTTGGAACTCTGAACAAAATTAGTTATGTTAGAAAAAAATAATCTTACACAAGTTGTCATCTAAAATAAAGTTTTATCAATTTAATTGAGGAAATGCTTTTTATTGTAAGATCCTTTTTTATTTTATGTTAACTTAAAAGCTTTTCTTTTCAGCTCAGATTAAATCAAACATGTGGAATATTAGTTAAAGACATTGAAAAAGGATATATTACATTATAAACATTGTTAATCATGTGAGAGAGTAGGATATAAACAATCTAAAGTATACGCACATTAGAATTTCAGAATAAAAATAGAAAACATATAAAAAAATCAGATTAAAGAGGTTTCACTGCACATGTTTTCATTATGATGATTTTCAGACAGTAAGCAAATAACATGATAGAAAATGAAAGATTAAGGTGAGGATGTACATATAAATGTTTACTTCTTGTCTTTTAGCCAATGGACGGGGATTGACGGGGTCTGGAACTGTCTCCATATTTGTAGAGGACATCAACGATAATCCGCCCGTGTTTGAACACTCTGGCACCTATGTAGCACACGTCGATGAGAATAGTGAGGAAGATACAGAAGTCATCGTCGTCAAGGCAACCGATGCAGACGAAGGAGTGAATGCACAAATCATGTAAGTCTGAATGATAAGCCCATTAGATTGTTTATTGTGAGCTGTTAGTTGGTTGATTGGATTTGCAAACAGGCAGTTTTATTTTCTGCTTTGATCAACATTAAATTTATATGAATATGTGTTAAAGGACATTTACTGAATGAGATCCCTAGAGCTGGCCCGTTCTGAGCATGTGGCCCGTTCTGAGCATGTGGCCCGTTCTGAGCATTTGGCCCGTTCTGAACATGTGGCCCGTTCTGAGCATGTGGCCCGTTCTGAGCATGTGGCCCGTTCTGAACATGAGGCCTGTTCTGAGCATGAGGCCCGTTCTGAGCATGAGGCCCATTCTGAACATGTTACCCTTAGCCTGACAATCCCATCTTATACATGCTGATCCCTGAGCTCCCCCTTAAAGTGCTTCATACGAACAGGTTTTAAGCTATTATTGTCTCTCCACTAAATCATTCTGGGCCTTCATCTATAACAAATCATAACATGTATACAGCACACTGTTTAAAGAAAGTTATACATCAAGTTAAAACTCGGCTGTGCAATTATCTTACAGGCCATATTTCTGTTTGAAAGACATGCATACATTTGATTGACTGAAACTTGTGAATTACGTAAGTGCAGATAGGGTATGAACGAACTGCTAATATTTAGTTAATGTCTCGGCTCTTGAACGAGTTCCTCCTCTTTTGGCATATTCAATACTTGATCAAATATCACAAGTCTAAAAAGTTAAAAGCCTGTTCAATGATTCACGATGACAAAACAGATTTTTCACGAAATTTGACCCAGTTTTGTAAGTAAATCAGATAACGCAGCCATTTGAAAACGAAAAGAAAGGACAAGCAGAAATATAGCTTCACATAGTATTATCTTGTTCAGTTTTTAATATCAGTTTTAATATATATTAAAATGACAAAAAAAGTATTTTTCACTTTAAAGGAGAAACAAATACATTTATAAAAGCTTTCTACTGGACAGTAAAACATTATAGTTATAAGAAGTTCCCTTGAGAGATAAAATAGTTTGCAACATTTAACTTTTAATATTTCAACTTGTAAGAAAGTATTAAGTTTATATAGATCTACTAGAGTATTTAATTAAGGAGTTTTGTGCTCAGCCATTGATATTTCCTTTGATTCTTTTGCAGCTTATGTTTGTTCATGTTTGTATTTACACATGTAAGAGTAAAAGTAAAGCCTATTAAGTGCTATAGCAAACATTGGCATAGATAGAACCATTTGGCGCTCGTTTTCTTGATATGCTGTTTACCAGTTTTGTCTTTCTAAGTGTCCCCCTATACCCTAGCGCATTATGTACAGAGTATGTGTTGAGCAAATTGATTTAACCATCAACTCAAGCCGTTCACAGCTCTAAAACAAATTGACATAACTAAGTTTATACATTTTATATTAATGAAGCTATATACTGTACTTTTACTACTGGTTTGAAGTGCCTGAATAGTGGGGGAAAAGAGCTGAATAGTGGGGGAAAAGAGCTGAATAGTGGGGAAAAAGAGCTGAATAGTGGGGAAAAAGAGGAAATTGAAAATCACATATTCTTATATCTCTGTTATAAAAGTAGAGAGTTTTAAGCTAATAGACTAAAGATGAACAATGATTGGTAAGGCCCTATACTGGCTTACATCATATTCATTCAATATTCCGAATTCAACATAATTATGCTAATTAAATAACTTACTTGGTATTAGACAGAAATAAGTGTGCGTCCCATTGCAGTTTTCTTTGAATTAGTTTGTAAGCTGTTTCCATGCAAAACGTTTTAATGTATACTGCCATTTTTTGTATTTTGAAACAAAATGATATTGACCTATCAATGTCCTAATGTGCTTAGTATTTGAATGATTTTTATTACCAGTTTGACTCATTTTAATTCTAGATATCAACTCTCCGACAACATTGACAACAAGTTCACCATCTATCCAGACACCGGTCGCATAGCAACTAGAGTGCCATTGGACAGAGAACAGGTCAGTGAGTACACCCTAGAGGTCATCGCCATGGATACGAGTCTATTGCCAAGGTCAGCCACGACGACGGTGAAGGTATTTGTGGATGATGTGAATGATAACACTCCAAACTTCAAACAGCAGAAGTACACTAGGTCTCTACCGCTGCCTGCAAATCAAGGTAAGACCCTAAGTATCACTAACTGAAGTAAGAGCAAGTGAGTCGAGAGTCTATCAAACTAAATATAATGTTGTATTTAATAAAGTGTTTATTGAGTGGGACAAAATCTTATATAGGCTTATATTCTCTTCAATATCTTGATGTCTATTAGAAAGTGACAATTATCAAGTACTTGCAAAGAATAGCTTAGTACTGCGTCCGATATCTGGGAATAGGTACATGGTAAACTGTCCCACCAAAACAATTGTTTAAGACTATAGTATTGATTGATACAGAGAATATCGGCTAGTAAGACAACTTGTAGGACAGTAAATATTTGCATTTTATAGCATATCGATGAGTCTTTTGGTGTAATTTTAACTGCATTAAAACTAGGTTCTCGTAAATAAATATTGTTGGCCTTAAATAGTGGATAGGTCTTGTCTATGAATGGTTGAAACAGTGGAAACAAAGCGTATGTACAAAGTTGTAAATCATGTATTGTAACTTATTTTTTTCTGTTTCTAGGAGCTTTCGTTATAGGGGTAACTGCCACAGACTCAGATATTGGTGACAATCGTATCATCACCTACAGTTTGTCCCAGCCTGATGCCGCATTCTTCAACATCCACGCTGCCACGGGAGTTGTTACAGTGAAACAAGCAATGTCGTCAGAGAGAACGTACAACTTCCAGATTACAGCCACAGACAAGGTTAGTCATAGTGCAAATACAAGAATGTTCACTGTATAAAAATGTTCACTGTATAAAAATGTTCACTGTAAATATTTAAATAGGCTAATAAATGGTAACTTTAAAGACACATTTAAGTTAAAATGCATAAAAACCATTAAGTTTTGCCAGTAGGAGTAAGCAAAACAAGAATGATGATATATAGGTTGCCGCTATTTACTGGATAATGTAATTCAGTATTATCCAGAAGCATTTAACAAGAAAGATTTGTCTCGCTCACATTTATTTCCTATACGTTACAGGGAAATCCAGCACAATCTTCAACAGTTCAAGTCGAAGTTTCAGCAGCCAACTTAGGTACCTCACGTCCGACGTTCAACACCATTCCTACAGGGTTATCAGTCAAAGAGAATCTCCAAGGCAACAGTACGATCACCACAGTAACGGCCCAGTCTAGTAACGGTGCCGCGATCCTGTATAACATTGCAGGAGGTAATACAGGTGACGTGTTCGACGTGAAGTCCAGCACGGGACGGATTTACGTGAAAGGTGTGGTAGACTATGAACTGATGTCGCAATACAGTCTTTGGATCGAGGCTAGTCAGAGTGGAACGTCCCAGGCGTCGAGTTATGCGGAAGTTGTCATCGCCATTGAAGACGAGAACGATAATAAACCACGATTTTCTCAGACGGTTTATAATGTGGATATTATGGAGAATAGTATCTTCGGAAGCACAGTGTTAACAGTAACGGCCACAGACGCGGACTCCGGACTCAATGGTGATGTAACATACAGTTTAACCGGCAAAGACGCGGCCTCGTTCAGAATCGACGATACAGGAACGATTATAACCTTTACAAAACTGGATAGAGAATTGATTGACAAATACAGCCTCACCGTCATAGCCAAAGATATGGTACAGTAATGTTTTATTCTTATTTAGTTTAGTCTAGTTTAATTTATTCATTTATTTTAGTTTGATTGTTTATGTAAATCTATTCCTGGAACCAACCAGTACTAAGCAATACGAGCAAAGTTTCTTGCTGAAGGAAACCTTTAATTGATGCGGTTCGAACTCAATACTGACCGATCATGAGCCAGAGTTGCTGGCTTCATTTGATTAACTGTTAGTAGTAAATTATATTGGCAAATAAATATAGATTTGATATAGCCATGTTAAAAAGCCATAGTAAGACAATTAAAAAAATGTTCCAAAATAAATAATGATATAATAAAAATATTTATAATTTGAGATTTGATATAGTCATGTTGAAAAGAGGCTATTACTATAATAAGAAGATAAAAAAGAAACATACTTAAACAATTTCTACTTTACAGTGCACGCCAAGCCTATGTTCAACTTCGTTGATAAATAATGTTGAAAAGAGGTACAAACCAAAGTAAGAAAATGACAAAAAAAAACAATACTAAATATATGTTTCTTTCACTATTACAGGGCACAGCGAGTCTATCCTCCACCTCATCTGTACAGATAACTATCCTAGATGAGAATGATGAGTCTCCAGCTTTCACACGCATCTTCACCACAGAGATTCCAGAGAGTATGGAGGTGGGCACATTTGTAATCCAAGTGACAACCGTGGACGATGACATCGGTGACAACGCCATAGCGACCTATTCTCTGTTCGACGATGCTAGCGGCACTTTCTTGATCGAACCTGTTAGCGGAAACATCACGTTACTGAGACCGCTAAACGCCGAGCTTATATCTAGCTACAGATTGCGAGTTTCTGCCACAGATGGGTCACATGACGTACAGGGAAATGTACAGATCGACATTACGGACGTTAACGATAACAGTCCAGTCATACAGCTACCTGTAAGCTTTGATTTCCCAGAGATGATGCCGGTTGGTTCCACGGTCGGTACCCTGCAGGCCACAGATGCAGATATCGAGGAACCAAACAACAAAGTTTACTTCTCACTCAAGCTCGCTTCAAGCTACTTTGACCTTGACAGTGATACCGGATTAATTACCTCCCTTGAAGAGTTGACCTTTGACCCCACATATCCAATGACCTCATTACCCAACAAGCACGAGTTACTGGTGGTCGCTAGGGATCTGGGAACGCCAACGAGGTCATCTGAACGAGTCATCTATATTAATGTGATGGATTATAATGACCATGCACCAGTGTTTGAGAAATCTAGATACAGAACCGCGGTCCCAGAGAGTACGCGAATTGGAAATGGCGTGATTACAGTCAAAGCAGTGTAAGTGGCAATTGTTTAAACATATTTTCACTTTAAAGGTGTTTGAAATACTGTTGTAGAATACACTTTTCACAGGTACGTCTTAAAGATAAAGCTATTACTTTTTGTGTTATCAAGGTTGTTTTAACTGATTTATACAAAGAATTAGTCTTGGAGAAGTCATAGATCTCTTGCTATGTGCTATATACTGAAAACAACAATTTTATTTGTGGGGCAATAATACTGTTAGGATGGTGGATTTTGTTGGTCAGGCTCATTCTATCAATGCGTATATCGTTTCTGAGCGTCCAGAAAGTGCCCTTGAAAAAGAACATTCACATTCACCCCTCTATTGGATGCAATATTTGTTTGTTCATGTTACCTTATAATTAGAGTTTTGATGTTTGTTTTTCAGGGATGAGTTAGATTTTGGACAGAATGCAGAAGTGGAGTACTTTATATCAGGTGGAAATGGAAGCTCCTTGTTTGGCATAGACAGAATATCAGGTATATAGAATTATGAGGTTTTTAAGAGTTCATATTCAGTGAAACCCCTCTAAGCCAGACCTTTTACCAGAACTCCCTTTACACAGAAGTTACCTTGTAACAGGACATTTCGCTTGGTCCTTAGGGTGTCCGGTTAAGAGAGGAGTTTCACTTTAGCTGATTTAAATCGGTATTAAAAATTCACAAACATGAAACTCATTCAGAAAAGCATGCAAAGAAAAGGAGTGTAGGCTTAAAACAAGAAGCAGACATTATACTAATTCTTATGCATTCACCCCTGCCATATAAGGGTAGATATGACTTGTAACTTATTCATTAGAGATGACTGTCTGTCTAAGCAGTCCTAAGTCCTTAACACAGTCTCATCTCAATTGACCACAATCCTCTCCCAATAGTTTCATACATGTAGTGTTAAAAGACAGACATACTTTTTTGTTTGTCTTATCCCAGCTTTAATAACACAACCATTTTATTCTCTGTTTTCCCTCAGGTATCATATCAGTATCGAGTTCTTTGAATGGTGAGAAGAACAAGGAGTTCCAAGTGCTCGTCAAAGCTGAGGACCTCGGTACAAACCCCCTGAGCGCCACAGTACCTGTCAACCTTGTTATAACAGACGACAACCTCTATGCGCCGAGTTTCGTTGCCCCATCAAACCGCCAAATATCAATCAAGGAAGACAAATCTGTCGGAACCTTGATAGAAACGTTCCAAGCTCAAGATAATGACTATGGATTGAATGCAGAAATCGAGTATGAAATAACTAGCGGTAATGAGGAAGAACTCTTCAAAATTGGAAAAAATACGGGAACTCTTTCAGTGAAAGGTGAACTGGATTATGAAACAAGTCGAGACCATAGTTTAGTGATAACTGCACGTGACAAGGCATTACATGTAAAAGAGACCACTATTTCATACCTGATCCGGTTGATTGACGTCAATGACAACGATCCTGTGTTTGGGCAACCCCATGACGTAGTATATGTGCCTGAAAACTCACAAAGAGGCACCCAAGTGTATCATGCGGTTGCCGTCGATATTGATTCCCCTGAAAACGCAATCATCAAATACGCTTTTGTAGGTGGTGATCTTTCAAAGTTCCAAATAGATACAACTACTGGGCTCGTCACCACAAAGGGAGATCTAGATTATGAGCAGAAAGATTCCTACACATTGACGATAATGGCGATGAATCCGGACTCTGCACACAAGAGCACGATGACCTTGACAGTGAATATTGAAGGTGTGAACGAGTATGTGCCCCGGTTCACTCAAGACGCTTACTCCTTCACCATCAGCGAATCAGCAGAGACGAAGACATCTGTGGGTAGAGTGCACGCTGAAGACAATGACAAAGGTCCCGACGGTATAGTGAACTATTTCTTAATCGGAGACAGCAATGCTAAAGGTTTCAAGGTGGATCCGAGAACTGGTGATATACTGGTGTCTGGGAAGCCGGATTACGAGTCCAGTCCAAGAATCACCTTACAAGTTCTCGCGAAAAACTGGGGCAGTGTGAAGGGTAACGATACAGATACCTGTGTTGTGCATATTACCGTCGAAGATGCCAATGATCCTCCTACTTTTACCCAGAATGTTTATCAAGGCACAGTTATGGAAGATGTCATGGCAGCCGGTGTGAGTATAGTCGTTGTTCGAGCTGAGGACTCTGACTTCGATGCAGCTGATAGAACCTTTTCCTATGTGGTTTTGTCTGGCAATGAGGATGGCTTGTTCAAGATTCATCCCACCTCTGGTTTAGTGTCGACTACAGGGAATGGGAAATTTGACCGTGAAACCCTGGCCATTTATAACGTTACTGTTGGAGCTGTGGATACGGGGACTCCACCAGAAACAGGTATGTGTAGCCATTATTATACAAACACAAAATGCACTTGTATACAGAAGCATAAAGATGTGTATTGTTGTAGTTTAAAAAAAAAAAATTCAAGCTTTTTTTAACTCAAACTTTATTTATTTTACAACAATTACTAAACAAGTGCATACAACTTTTAATCATGCTCATTGGCACTGATGATTGCGCATGTGTGGTCTTTGTGTGGGTGGAAACCAGAGTACATAGAGGAAACCCACCTGCCCCACTTGGTGCATAAAGGTTGCTGAATACATTTTGAACTAGGTTTTCTTTAGTTATGAGTTAGTTTAAACATTATATTTGGATTTCACAGTTCAACACTATTAATGATAACATGGTGAATGGGAAATGAGTTTTGTTTTCAATTTTTTGACACATTTTTAATACACATGAGAAATGATTTTATACTTAAACAAATCAAATAAAGAATATACAGTATTGTATTGTAACATTCTAGTGTTGTTGGTCATCAAATTAATATTGTGCAAGTGCAATTTATTAGGATTTCAACACAGTATCTTTCACAAATTTCAAGGTTGTTTATGAATGAGCTAAACAAAGTCAAACAAAGATATTCCTAAAATAAATCTTGTTTCCCATTAAGAACTTGCTAGTGTTCTGTTGTACAAATAGGTTATATACCGGTAGTCAGTATTCAGGATTTCAAGGCAGAAACTTTCTTCACGTATATTTCAGGGTCGGCCCTTGTACAAGTTACAGTAGGGGACATTAATGACAATGGCCCTTATTTCACAAACTTCACAGCCAAGGTTACAGAAGAGCAAAACCCTCCCGTCATCGTCACAGATCTCACCCAGTTCACGCGAGATTTGGATGGTACAGGTAATCAAGGACCATTCACCTACCAGCAAGCCCCCGGCACCCACAGAGCGTACAACTTCTTCAGAATTGAAAGTAACGGCCAAGTGAAAACGAAAGATGTGATAGATCGAGAGGTGGATGAATTGTTCAATGTTCCAGTGATTGTTACAGATAATGGTCAACCCAGAATGTCGTCAACGTTGACCTTCAAAGTCATGGTGTCAGATATAAATGATAATGACCCTCAGCCTCGATATGCCAGACTGTTTTTATCATTGTTTGAGGGCGTTGTTCCCACTGTGCCTGTTGCTAGTGTACGTCCACTTGATGATGACATATTTGGTTCCTATTCATGTGAATTTGAGGGAACCAATCCAACAGCAGTATTTGGAATCCAACCAAACAGCTGTGATCTGATGATTAAAAGCTTTCCCATTGAGTCTTCCTATACTCTCCATGTAAGAGGTGATGATGGGTCGGTTAATCCAGTCACCTACGACATTGATGTTAAAGTCATGCTCTTTGATAATAACTCTGTAACACACTCCACGATATTGCAAATAGCAGATGTTACTGCAGACCATTTTATGGAGGCCAAATATGTAAATTTCCTGAGAGCAGTGGGACAAGCATTTAGCACCCAGGATACAGTCAAGCTTCTTGGGTTTACCCAGCATGCAACAGGTGACCTTCTGCTGCATTTAGTAGTGAAGAATTTTGCTGATGATGAATACTATAGCCAAGAGGTGTTGAGAGACACACTTGCCGCTAGAAAGTCTGAGATTGAGAAGGAGTCTGTTGTTTTCATCGTCGATGTTGCCTACTCGTCCTGTGGAACTAATTATTGTCAAAATGGAGGAAGCTGTGCAAGCCAGGTTAACGTACAGAGCTCAAGATTCGTAGCTGACTCTGACTTCCGTATCTTCTCCAATCCAAGTCTCACGTTGTCTACATATTGTAAGTGTCCTCCGGAGTATACAGGGCCCGACTGCAGTCAACAGGCAACACCATGTGGTAACATCTACTGTCACAATGGTGGAACGTGTAACAATCAACAATGTCAATGTACAGCAGCATGGATTGGATCTAGTTGTGAACAAGATGTGAATGAATGTGTACGGGACGTGTGTCAGAATGGCGCGACCTGTGAGAACACACCTGGTGACTATGTGTGCCACTGCAGAGACGGATACTTCGGTAAAACGTGCCAGGAAGGAGACAACTACTGCCAGTCGAACCCTTGTCAATACGGAACCTGTGAGAATCTCGTCAACACATTCCAATGTCGATGTAACTATGGGTACTTTGGCCGAACGTGTCAGCTGTCCAGTACGGGATTCCATGAGTCATCGTACCTAGAGTTTCCAACGCTCACCACTCTCTCTAACATTGAAGTTACCTTTGCTACAGAGAAACAGAACTCACTTCTCATGTACAACCCATCTTCAAGAAGCAACAACTTTGTGGCTTTGGAGATTGTCAATGGTAGGGTGCAGTTTTCTGTCTCCTTGGGAACAGGGGAGATCACTCGTCTCTCGGTCGCTAAATCAGTGAATACAGGGCAGTGGTTCAAAGCAAACGTGGCAAGAAACACAGAGGTATAGTTATGATGACATTATTATGACAAGATTAACATATTATATAGTTGTCAATCATTGTAAAATTATAATTGTGTTAATTAAACTTTTAAAATGGTTAACATAATTTTGATATGTACTGCATTATGATTTTTTATTGGTTTAATTGGTTTAGCTAGTGTTTAGTATAGAATTATTCCTTTCAAGACTAATTGTGCTGAATAATAGATTTCAATGTTTTTAACTTAAGTCAAGATATTGAAGTATTCTTATTATTCTGTGAAACATAAAAGGTCAAAAGCTTGGTTTCATGACTTCACTATTTGTTTACAGACGGTGAGATTAAGGGTAGACGAATGTCCTGAAGATGGCACCACATGTGAGGAATGTCCAGTCGGCACTTCCTGTTATAACGAAACTCAAATCCTTGGCTCATTGTAAGTATAAATAAACACCTATGTATGACTCTACTGGAACTTATCTGAATTGTGCACTGATTTTGAGCATATTTTGTTTACACATTAAGTCCTAAATGAATTGTATTGCAAGTTTGATTTCACTATTGTGTTGTGTTGTGAT
>ENA-OREC01000778-OREC01000778.1-marine-metagenome-genome-assembly--contig:-NODE-778-length-14066-cov-14.120023_pt1 | contig 14066 bp, 7 predicted proteins | sample MGYA00248626_ERZ508543 | MGnify/ENA primary metagenome ERZ508543 (study PRJEB26211, sample SAMN05518279) | marine metagenome | isolation source: Puget Sound, Washington, USA | host: Bankia setacea... | reverse complement strand
CACTGAGCTTCGTATATATACTCGTGCACTGAGCTTCGTATATATACTCGTGCACTGAGCTTCGTATATATACTCGTGCACTTTTAAAGGAGGAGGATAAGGGTTTTTGTAAATATTTTCCGGTAAATAATGGCATTCTGTTTTATTGGCAAAAAGCGAAATTTTATCATTGCCATTGGAACGTTTTATGGCTTTAGTTATTTATTTTGACTGTCTTGGCTGTCAAGTGTTAAGTTTATTGCTTAACATGTTTGAAGTTTTGCTCGAAGTTGTTTATGTTGTAAAGTTTAAGGTTGGTTTGAAAAGACAAAACGCGATATGAACGATTCAAATTCAGTTTTCATGTACTTTTTGTTTTGTACAGTTGGTGGTATCATTGTACAGCGACTTTTTATCATTATGTTGTAGAGATGAACATATACGTTTATTTGTGATGTTGGTTTGATCTTGTCACTATTAAATGCAAAGAACATCAGTATTACGTTATATGGCATGTTCTTTGTTTCCATTTAATTTCGACCATTTATCAGATAAAGGCGACTGAAGCTTTACTGTAAGCCGTCAATGCGTGCCTGTTTGACATATGGACGCACATGTTGCAAATCAAAGCATGTACCCGCGTACTGAATATTACTTCATGACATTTAATCACCGACTGATAATACGTCAATGTTTTATATTTGGAATTATCCTCATCTATTTCACCTGTATCTGATTAAGGTACAATCACAAACACTTTATTTCCAGAGAAGCAAAAATCAAAATGAATCTAAAGCCAATCAAATGATGTTGTGTCGCAAATCTAGCTGCCATTTTAACAGTTTTCCACCAATAATCTCCAGAAACACATCCATCTCTGAAACGGCCAGAGCGTTCGTTTAATCTACCTTTTGCCATTGTAGATAACTCCAGAACAAATTTAAGTATCTCTCATTACAACAGTTTTTACATCAGTGTCGCCCTTACTTGTTTAATTTTATTGGAAAGGTCGTTAAACCGGTGTTACCAACATTTCTGAGATAATTCTTGTCTACAAAATTCTGCCACTTTTCCATGTCATACAAGTATAAGTCCATTGAGTATCAATCGAATTACATCAGTTTTACGCTCATTTCCCCACTTGTACAGGGTATGGCGTGAAAACTAATATTCAGTGGACACCAGATATTTAAAGTCCGTTGCAAAAAACTACCTCCAATTACCAGACGAAATGTCAATGCAGGATTCGTATAGGTGGAACCACAATGTTCTAAATGAGTATTTGTCCGAAAGCACGTAAAACAGTTCAGCTTTCTATTAAGTTTGCGCTATGGATTTTAGGAGATAGTGCCATTATGTTTTAACGTTCGATCTATTTGGGTCATTTAACTTGTTTCGTATCTATAATGCCGCACATCGATATCAAATTAAAAGTAACGGTACATTAACTTTGATTTCAGCCAAACGAGAAATGTTCCGGGCTGTATTGGCTATGTGATAAATGGGTCGTTTAAAGCTTAAATAACTCGTCGGGTTCCAGAGAGCTAGGTTTAGATTAGGTTATTCGTGTCTGGAAACGAGGTATCCTGCCACGGTGGCCACTAGAGTAGGTTTTTAAGTTTACCGAGAATCTACAAAACCAAACTGTAATGTTTTAGACGAGATATGAGTACATGTTCTTCCTTTCTGACTCAATGCAGACGTTTCTGTGGCATTTGATGATATTTATTTCATGTTCGCACTCCACTTATTCCAACCGTATTGTGCTTTCAATTATATAGTTTGCATTCTTCATATCCGAAACATACTAAAGTTCTAGCAATTGCTTCCCTGCGGAGTGATACAGAGAACTGCACGTACGATTGCTGCGAATGTGATTAAAATGATGGAAACGCGTTTCTATGCCATTACAGTACAACATCTCTATCTCAAACCAATATACTTGATGTAATGTGGATTGCACCTGATCTATTCATCATGTACAACTATCTGGTAAGCGAATTGATAAGGATTACTTTTTACCGCGCAACAAAGTAGTTCTTAATCTGCGTCACTTTAAAAACAACAACAGGAAAACAGCCTTAATTAAATCATTTTCACCATGTTAACCATTTTCATCATTTTCATATCTGTGGTTGCATGCGTGTTTAAGTTGCCTGCATCATTACCGGCAAACTTAATAACATTTCAGCTAATGCCAACTATCAGTGAAATAATCATTACTGTTACACGGAATCTCGATGGCTTAAAACGCTTTGCACGTCCGGTGATTAGGCAACTTAAAAGGTCGGAAAATTAACGCCTTAAAACTCCATACAACAGCTTCCGATAGAATGTGCTGCTCTTGAGGGTGATGGTTTTGCAAATATTCATTAAAATCCAGGGATGCTCGGTGTACTATTAATTCTCTGCTTGGTATGTTCAATACACACTTGCTGTTCATACTAAAACTTGGTATATTGGCGCCCGACGTTGTGTATAAGCAAATCTGGGATAATTCGGATGAACGAACTATATATTATGCACGGGTGAAAACTGGTAAATGAATATACTTGTGAAAAATGGGCTTCCTGTGGATAATGCAGCTTTGTGTATAGGAAACAAAGTTAAAGACCATGGAGCCGTGCCAAAATACCTACAGTACGTCAAAACAATCTAAATACGAGTACATTGTATACATAAAGAACTAACATAAGCCAAAATAACTCATATAAACTTATAAACAGCTTCTTTGACCTTATTTATGTATTTTCGCTTAGCTTTTACGTTCATCTTACAACATTACTAATAGTTTTCCTATATAAAATGGTAGAAGTATGTAAAATCCTGTTTTAATTCTAGAACGTTTGAACTATTATAATTGATAAAAGAATCCACTGTATGATCCTGTTTGCATAGTTATACTAATTCCTTCGCCAAGACCTATATTTGTGTTGCCCTTGGTGGTGTGCTCATATATAACGTGAACTCATGCCTTTTGAAAGAATGTAACCGTTAAGTATGGAATGTGAAATAAGGTCCTAAATAAATAGCATAAATTAGTAGTTCAGTAGATCGACAATTTGTTATGTTTATTAATTCCATGATTAAACAAACGACCTAACAACGTAATTATAAGGGTACATTTTCCCTTTGTTGTTGATTGGAAATCACATACTTCCATATAAAAGTTTCATTTGCATTTAATGGTAATTGTAGGAAAAATAAAAAACTAATTCTTGCTTTGTAGTATAAGCGTCAAATATACAAACACTCTCACCAAAAAGTCAACTCATTAATATAAAAACCACAACGTCAAGAACACACTTTAAAAGTCCATGTATTCTTAGTTACCTCTGGGGGGAAGACTCTTGCACTCCTTTTATAATTGAGATGATATTTTCATTATTACAATGACGTCCTTGTAACCATGTCGGTAAACACTTTGCAAGCAATACGTTTTTTTACAAAGGTTCGGAAGCGATGCTGGTAAATATTGTTGTGTTTTCAAAAGGAGACGTCAGCTTGACATTGTTTATGTAATTGCACATTGTCGGTAAACTCTTATATAGGAACGATGGCTAGATGCTGTTGGATATGATGGTTTGATAGCTTGCATTGATATCACTTGCAGAATTGTGTTTACAGTTTACGTCATATTTTGAGTGGCTCTCTGGTTGTTTATGTGACTGTAACCGATGGCTTGAGTTGACAATAGGTTCCATAAGCAGTTGTTCACAATAGAACTTGTCGACGCTATTGTTCTGGCTGTCGATGTTTATGTTTCCTATTTAGTATATGAACTTTCAGAGTTCTTTTCATTCGCTGGTTTTGAATTCAATAACAACGTTCATACTACAAGCTCAGAATCCAAAGTTCCATTACCGTTTAAGTGTTTGTTCTGCAACTTGTAGCACAAACAGAGTGAACTTTAAATTGTGTATGCAACCTTGTTTCCTGGTCTTCATGCCAATGGTAGTGACCTTTTTTCTCGAACATATTTGTCAGTGGTTTTGCTGTTTGTGTTGCTGCAAACTATAACTGAAATTAAACATTGTCTGCATCAACGTATTGTCTGGGTTTAGTACGGTCGTTTCTGTTTTGTGTGTTCAGAAATGATGTCGTCATCCGTTGTCTTGTTAATGTATTTGCTAGCTTACAGAACTGTTGATTTCAAAGCGATATATCTGTTTGTTCAGATTTATCGTTTGTGCAATTTCGGTTGTAAGAGCGCAGTTGCAGCATTTGTATTGTTCAGATTTGCTCAGATATGACGCCTCTTATCGTAAAATCTGTGTTCGTCGCTATTTTGAAGCGTAAAAAACTAAGTCCTTATTTATGTATCCTTGGAATCATCTCTCGTTCCTAAAGTAGTAATATGTTGTCTCTTTCTCGCTATTTCCAAGGCCTAGAATCAAAAGACCACAACCAGCATCCCTTATCTCATCTCATTGTGTCGCCATTTTCCCCCAAAAGCCAGGCTTAGAATTTAAAGCTCATAGAAATCCCGGAAGTTGGAGAGATCTTACTAGTTTCCAGCCTTCTCCCCTATCGCTTTTGACATGAGCCGCTATCTGACGTAGGAACTGCCTTAGTGTGACCCTCCACCTCCTTTCCATTGCCCCACCCTCACCCCACTACACTTTTCCCCGGTCTGCAACGGCGTTTCCAATACTCTTTATGCTTATACCACCATCTTTTTGTAGCACATGACAAACGAACAGATGAGAGATGCCAGTGCATTAGGTGGGGAAAAACTACAGCCAATAAACGACTATTGATCCTATCATCTAAATTTAGTCTCCCTGCTGTCGATTTCCCGTAGATTGCTAATCTTCCATTTTCTAGTATTTCACAACGGGTTCATTAAAGGTGATCAGTAGTTACATTTTGTACATGTCTCATCGATCCATAGTGGGGTGGTGTTGTCTTGGTAAAAAAGGACATTACCTTATAGGATGAAGATAAATGGCACTGTCCTATACTAAAGGGCAGAAGTCGTTGCCCAACTGAAAACATCGAAGTACATCAGCAAGGAAGCGAAAAAGAGCAACGGCTGCCCTATAGTAATGCGAATAAAAGAGGCCACCCAATAGAAGCAATGGCTAAAATCGGACACTGTCCTTTGTAAAAAAGAAGTCAGCTCGCATGTGTTATGGTCAAGGCTACTGCTTTTAGTTTGCCTGCCATTTTTTTCCTCTCCACGTTTTTTTCTTCCTGGGTGACTTCAGCAGACGACAGGAAATAATATACATTAGTCGTCACAGTTCATGTCAAGGTCTGCTGTTATTGAAGCATGTGGAAGTTGCTAACAAATTATTCCAGCAATCATCCAATTTTATGACGAAGGTATAGCTGTTATCTAAAAGCAAGATATAGCGAAGCTGCTTTATAACGTCGTTACTCATATCTCGATAGTGCTTTGGTATATTTATAGTTACAATCGATAAAGTGACAGAGCTCGTCTTACGTGTACGCTCTGTTCTTTATTGCTATGCTCTTTGAGACTCGTATTGCCAGTGAAACTCCGATAAAAATGGCCTGATTTAAAATTTAAAGTTGTATTAATTGAATTATTCCAATGTGGGTTAATGCCTTTATAGTTATTCAAGTTCATCATATACACAAGTCCAATCAAATTAGGTTTTATTCATTTCTAAATATCAATAAAACTTTGTCTCGGTTGTTAACGTTACAGAAATCACAGCCATATTAATACATGTAATACACTAACCAAAAGTTGTATTTTCAAATTACTTCTATGTTTTGAACACCATTAATTATAGATAGACAGACCATGCGTTAACACTTGCTGATTGGCGTTAATAATTGGTTGGGATGATCACTTCCGTCACAGATACAAAAAAGGCACTCAAACAAAAAGTGAAAGAAAAAGTGAAAACTAAAAAATAGCTCAATTAAATTATTTATGTAATAAAATGATGAATTATTAATGATGGCTTTCGTTATTGTTATAGTGTGATCTTTATTACCTGAAACTGTATAATATGTCATGGTTTGGTGCGCTCGATTGCAAGTGATTACATATGGACACAATGGATTTATCTAATATTCTCTCATGTAATAGCATATGTTGCAAAGATACGTATTTTGCAGAACAGACGTCCATGTTATATATTGATGCGTCAGGTCAATGTTCCCCGTATATACCTACGCAAAAATGTAAAATGTCACAAATAATGTCACAAATTAAAAAAATATATAATAAAAACTGCCTGAACTATCTGGTGATCCAATCCGCTATTTGCGTCATTCACGTGACAACGATACCAACTGTCATCGAATCGTATGATTGGACACAAAGCATGGATAATCAAACATTCATTACTGTGCAGGAGAAACTGTTAAATGAGGCAGCTGAGGCAATTGTTTTTGGTGCTCTATGACAATCGGCGTTTATATTGCGAGGCTATAACTGGTGACAAAGCCTAACTGATAGTTTGAGTTTTCATTTACTTTTTATGAGATGTTTCAAATGTCAGAGCCGTGTGGGTGGACAATTGACGCATTCATTGGAGCAAAATTAATACGAGAGACAAAACAGTTGCACTATTTATTGGTATATGAGTGCATTTTTTGTAAGCAATCATAATAGTATAAAGCTGGTTGACAAAAAAAACACGGACGCGTTAAGTCTGGACAAATCAGGTGTATTCGGATAATTGTTAAATAATCAAGGTTTTAAGATATAGTTAGGTCCGCTTTTAACGTTAACTTAATACTTGTTACCATCCCTAACATAGACACGTTACTATCCCTAACATAGACACGTTACAATCACTAACATAGACACGTTACCATCACTAACATAGACACGTTACCATCCCTAACATAGACACGTTACCATCCCTAACATAGACACGTTACCATCACTAACATAGACAAGTTACCATCACTAACATAGACACGTTACAATCACTAACATAGACACGTTACCATCACTAACATAGACACGTTACAATCCCTAACATAGACACGTTACAATCCCTAACATAGACACGTTACCATCCCTAACATGGACACGTTACCATCCCTAACATAGACACGTTACAATCCCTAACATAGACATGTTACCATCCCTAACATAGACACGTTACCATCTCTTACATAGACACATCTGCATGTAGACGTGGACTGCATTGCTCTGATTACCCAAAGAAATATAGAGACTTTAGCGACAAATCTGTTAGAACATGTTGATTGCTTAAATGTCAGAGAAAAAACACATACTTAACTTAAATCTGAACATGCATTTCAACTATTCATTTGGTAATTTCGGATTATGTGTACATGAACAATAACTTAACACATGTAAATATAATTTATAATCATTCCTGGAAAAGCATGAGCATGTTAACCGTTGAACGTTTAACAAAGAATCGTAAACATTGAAACAGTAAGCTTGAAAGGTGATTGCTTTTTTTGTTCACACCCTGCTGCCCAAGACCTTGTAACTGCTATTAAGATGCTGACACGATAAGGAAAGCCATGCTTGACTTACTGATTCGGATAGATACGTCATTTAAAACATAACGTAATTAAGTCAATTAATAAAGTAGAATATGAGAAAATGTTCAATAATTGAGTAACTTAATACTTTTACTGGCATCGATTACAATTATTCGGCTTACATGGTGCAGAGGATACCAGTAAAACGTTCCGATCTTTGTCCGTCTGGTGGTAGGCTTGATTGAGCTGACTGGTGTTGATTTTTCTAGTGCATGAACATCCAGCCGCATTGGTCATGAAATGCAACAGAAATGTAGATCAACCTTGCCGGTAATTTAATCAGCGTGTTGCCCATTTGCTGTGTTGCTCTTAGCACGCAATGTAAGAAACTTGCCTCCGCTGTTATAGAATGCCCGACGTATGTACATGTACTACACGCTTATAACAATCAGAGCACCACATGTCAACGAGATGGGGAGGCTAGCGAATCTCAAAGATGATTTCCAAATATTCGACTTTATGACTACAGTAAATCAAAGACTTAGTTCAAGATTACTCAAGATCATTGTACGTTTAAGGTGTTTTGTTATTGTGATTGTTACATGACAGTCATTGCCAGCGATTGTGACAGCGATTAAAGAAAACAGGGTGAGCACTTCACTACATGAACTTGTATTTAGTGTTAAATTAATATCTGTATTTTCTATTATGATATATGAGACAATATATTGTATGTAGTCTTACCTAGTTGTCAAAGTAATTCTATATTATCGTTAATGCGTTAGACTTTGTTCCCGTGTGGGTATGCATTGATGCTATGATTTGATATTACTGAAACAAATGTATTGTGTGTTTTTGATGTCAAAGACGTTGATATGTGTCCATGGGTACGCATTATAAGAAATTCTTTAAAATGAAAAATAATCATAAAACAACAGACGCATGTTATGATAATCACTCTAGTGTACGTTGTCTCTAATTAGATGATCATACCTACCTGAATGGGAGACATCTCTTGCACAATCAGGTCAATTTACAGAGTTGTCCTTACAAAGAAAACGCTTAACCTGTCTGCAATCTCGATCTACCAGTGTTACTTCGTTCAAACTTTGAAATATTGTCATTTACGTAGCAATAAACGAGATATATTCCTCCGAGTAGATCGTTTGGCACGCTGTTTAACACTTATGTTGTCTTCTGTGCTTGAGGAAACTCCAAGTGCTTAAAGAGTTATTATTGTTTTCGTTTAGATGTGAACTGTTCTCACATATTTCGATGCTTTCTGATCTTTACTATTTGTATTCCGGTGTTTTCTCAATTGATACTGATTAAGGATTGAACTTTCTATCATATTAGAACACTTTTATAGCTTTTTTTAAAATCGTACATAGAATTGTACGGTAAATATGAGAATGAGAGAAGTGTGTTGCGTCATTAAAGTTATTGTGGCTTTTTTTTTTTGACGAACCACTAAACCTGCGAATCAATTTTTTACATATAGCAGTCTTCAACAATGTCTTGAAAATGCTTTCTCAAAAATAGATGTAAATTTACGAGTACACACATAGATTGGTTATGCTTTTTTCGATTCGTTTGTTCATGAAGCTCAAGACCTGGTTTGCACATAGATTCTCCTGAAACGGGGAAATTATTGTGTACTTTTACAACAATACTCTGTCATTTCCCAGATCCCAATCATTTTAAGTCTCCTCCTTTTGACCCTGTCTTGACCTTTAGCACAGGACGCCCTCTGGAATTAAGGAATCCATCTGTTATATACCACAACCATTTATCAAAAATTCGTTTGGACGAGAGACTGGTGTAAGTAGAACGAAACATAAGAGGAATTTATCGAGTTTGTCTGTTACTCTCCTAAATTGCTATATGTACGTAGCTTCTTGCTTAGTTGTGGAACCAAGTGTTCAGTATTGATATTATAGGCATTTGCACCATTTGACAAGTATCATTATGGGCCAAATATAACTCTGCTGGGTGATGATAATGACTCGTCACGTGACCCTATATCGTTTAACGCCTTTAGTAACGTTTTCGGGCTCATCTGGGTTTTGCCGTGCCGTATGAAGAAAACGAGTTGTCTCTTCACATATCCAGACACGATAATGGATTTATGAAGCCCCTATTAAAACGCATAGCAATCGCTGAGAACGCGGGATATATCGTCTGCTTCGTTACATGAAGATTTGCAGCAGACGAACGCGTACAGCTCAGACACGCACAATTCAAATAACGTTAAACGCGGATATTTATTACATATCATAGTCATCTTAGCTTAGTGTTCAAGTTGTGCAAAGAAGTACAAATCAATGCAAGTCAATAACCATGTTGTATTAAATACATATTAAGAACCAGATCTCAATTAAGAATGAATCTAAACTGAATAAACTTATTTCCCATGCAGGATATGTTTAGTATGGTTCATACAATTGACGTTATTTACTCACTATTGCATTAGTTTGTCGAAATAACTCTTCAATCTGATATCAAAGCCTACCCGTGATGTTTAGTGAAGTTGTTTTTAACTCATGTGTTGTATAGCATCACCTACATTTTCGAAAACTTTACCTACGTTACCTATACACCACTATTTACTCCCATTCCCATCTGTTCTTCAAGTAATGTTGGTTTCTTGTCATGTTAAATTGATAAAGGCCGGTGTGGCGCAGTGGGTTGCACGTCTGACTCGTAATGTGGAGGTCGTAGGTTCGAGTCCCATCAACGGCACCCAAAGCAAGAAACTTTACCCTTATTGCTTAGTACTGGTTGGATTCGAGCGTGATTTCACAATCGAACTAAATATCGTTAAATATCGTCAAAACCAAATAATACAGATTGAAAAATGAAATTTGTTTAAACTATACATATATACCAGTATTTATAATGTTAGCATTTGTGTGTTTGCAGGTACGGAGATATCGTGCCAAAGACGGTGATGGGGAAGATAGTAGGTTCTGTATGCTCGCTCAGTGGTGTGCTTGTCATTGCGCTTCCGGTACCAGTTATAGTCTCAAACTTTAGCAGAATATATCACCAAAACCAGAGAGCTGATAAACGAAAAGCACAAAAGGTAAGCGAACGTTTCCATTTACGCTATCGTTCAATAAATATTGCGCTATTATCGTACAGGTGACTTTGAAATTTCAATTTAGAGTTTTCATAAAAACAGTGCAGATATGTCATTTCACGTACTGTACATGGATTTAGCATGACATTGTCGTGATACTCTGGTGAATTGACTCTCGTCTTTGTGTGAAGGAAATACAAAAGAAGATGAAGTTTGAAAGAGCATACATCTCAATTAAAGTAGTGATGTTCAGTGCTTCCAGCAGTACGTCTGTTTTAATTTACACAATTTTCTTTGCTACAAGTAATCAAATAATCCAACAAACACTAACTACCTTACTTATAGCTTGGATTCCAAACCATCTTTGCAATGTACAGGATAAATTATTTCCTTTACTTCCGAAGAGTACTTCCTTAATTAACGACCTAAATAAGAACGGCCTACTTTTGTTATATTGTTCCCATCATGTAGTAATTTCGGATACCCTATTTTGTCCGGTAATATGACTTGTTAATTCCGTTTTGTGATTTTATTATATAATGCTCTTGTGAAATATCGTATCTGTTACAAGCTAGGATTGGGGATTCGAAGTAAACTCGTGGTAAATCTGACCGTTAAATACTAACAACCAAATCATACATGTACGAAGTGTTAGACCTGACTAGGAAGAAATCGAAAAATGAACCTGCATCTCTTTCCGGATAAACCTTTCACCGTTACAGTATAGAACAGAAAACATGCCAAAAGCAGAACGTTCTTGCAGTCATGGTTATATGCAAACTCTAATTTAGGCACCATCAACCTATATTGTCGTTACATGTACACACTAATTTAAGCAACAGCGATCTATTTCGAGGTGCCAATCGTCGAATCATCCCAAAGCGCTTGTTGTTGCGGATATTAACTATCCTTATGTACTTGAGTTGTAACGTCATTTCTGATTGGACGTGAGCTATTTCAGAGACTTGTCGTTTTGACACAACGTCACACGGGGTATATAACTGTATGATTTGTTCTCATAACGATCAAAAAGGAACTGACCAGATTGATGTCTAAAATAGGAACAATAACGAATCAGATCGTATGTACAACATGTGCGCATTCTTTCCAAAAATAAAGTACCCAGCCATGTCTGCCGGAGTCAGCCGTTTGATTATATGATTTAATCAGTGATTGTATTGTCCACGAGGGTGACATAACAGTTTCAGATGCTTTACACAGACAAAAACCCGTCCGTCATTAAAGGTGTTGGGAACATGGAAAATGCGCTGTTCTGAAATGAAAAAAACTGCAGTTTCCCAGAGCCATTACAAGCTGAAGCTACATGACGTTATTTTTAGATTTTACTACGAACAAAATGTCCCTGAAAATAACTAGGAACCTGAATCCCCTGGTGCATTTAGCTTTAGTAAATTACGACAAACATCCGCTGTAGAAGTTAAATTAAATACTGCCGGTGTGCCATATTTAGAAAACACCAGACACCGAGAGATTACAGAACATTATCATTACACTGAGACTTAGTGTGCAGTTGTTATGTGCTGCTATTGCCAGAAAACATGAGACACTATGTGTAACTTTTATCTTCTAAAATAAGCGGTCATTTAAAACCATAGAATTTGAGAAATAGTGACAGTTTTTGTGAAAGGATTTTGAAGTAAAACAACGCATCATTAACGTTAGTACAATAGGGTCGTTCATTGCGGTACGAGTGCTTCTGAACAGACCGTAATATTAGCCATACCCATTAATGCACGGCGTAATGAGCAATGCGTGAGGTAAGATAAAGACACTGATGATATTTAAACAGACAACGCTATTCGAATTACAGCATCAAATTCGTATTTGATAATGAACTCAAAGTAAGTCAGCTAGGCATTTGTGTAGAAACAAACTAGTAACGTTGAGGAGATAATGTCGTAAACTTTCTGGGGCACAAAGACATGTTGAGAGAACCTACTAACCTATGACAATCTATTTTTGAAAATACTACGAAGAAATTTCCCTAAATATTACTAGGAAATTTGAGTCCCCCAGGCACATTTAGTTTTATACTGTGGAAGTTTAATTAAGTGTTGCAGCTGAACATTACATGGCTGGAAAACACCAGACATCGTCAATTTAGAGAGCAAGGTTGCTATATTGTATGGATGTTAAATGACAAACTCTGCTGCAGTCGGCGAAACATGGCAACCACTAGGGAACTTTTTAATCTTAAAGCTAAAAGTAGGACATTTTCTCTGCTCGGTGGTTTCAACAACGAGCATAAAAGTGTCATAGTAAAGAGTCGTCATGGACGTTTTAAATAGCAGACGATTCTTGAGAGAAAACTAACAACGTGTCTCGTGAGAGTTGGTGCAGTGTGCAAAATAGTACAGAAGTAAGCCTCAATTGTTGACTATATTATAACAGATTAGTGCTCAACTAAAAGGAAACATACCACATTAATGAAAGTAACGTCTGATGATGACAAATACGAATATTATTCCTGCTTCCTTGACACACATGTAGGTAAGCGTCAAGGGTGATCTCACGTTTTTAATAAGCCTTTTAATGTACTGGATATAGACATGGATATGACTGAAGGGCAAATTATAATATCCATGTTCAGATATATCTAATACGTATATTATACACGATATTAACGATACAATATAAGTAAACTAAGTCTATACGGGATTGGTAAGGAAGTGTCAGGTGTTCTTGAATGGAAACAAAGCCCATAAATATACGTTATTGTAGTGATGCTTTTCCAGACAATATGTTTGTGACATGAAACTTGCCATTTTCTTTTCAAAAAAATATAAAGCTAAAAGTATGCATAGTAATATTACATGTCTATATTTGACTATACACATGCGTAAATTGAATTCCAATGCACCAGAAATTATGGTCAAGTAAAGTATACGTCATCACTTGACAAAGCGTATGAATATATTGACTATGTCACAAACACGCATGCGCAATTTGTTGGCACCCAGTAACCTTTCATAGTTTTACAATGGACACTGATTTTGGAAAAAAGGTCGCCGACGAAAATAGCTCCCAATTGAGTCTGCCGCTGGAATCTGATTTAGATTTTTTGTCTAGATTTATGTCTGAAGTTATAAATGAGTTTGAAGTCTGAGACACCGGTAGATTGTGTATGGACTTAAAAAGGCTCTCTTATTGGGTGTCCGCTATGGGTTAACGAGTCTTGTGTATAATGGCATTTTGTTCACTAAGATGGAGGTCAGTTTTTATGTACTTTGAAGTTATATTGCAATCCAGGAACGAGCTATTTATATGCAGGTTTGCTTTAGGGACTTCTCTAATGAGATACAAATAAATATAAATAAAACAAAACTGTTAGGAATAGCAACAACCTAACAACAATACCGATAGTTATGTATAGGAATAGCAACAACCTAACAACAATACCGATAGTTATGTATAGGAATAGCAACAACCTAACAACAATACCGATAGTTATGTATAGGAATAGCAACAACCTAACAACAATACCGATAGTTATGTATAGGAATAGCAACAACCTAACAACAATACCGATAGTTAT
>ENA-OREC01000777-OREC01000777.1-marine-metagenome-genome-assembly--contig:-NODE-777-length-14083-cov-13.398258_pt1 | contig 14083 bp, 11 predicted proteins | sample MGYA00248626_ERZ508543 | MGnify/ENA primary metagenome ERZ508543 (study PRJEB26211, sample SAMN05518279) | marine metagenome | isolation source: Puget Sound, Washington, USA | host: Bankia setacea... | reverse complement strand
TTTAAAAGACATGGACTATATTGAATAAGAAGTTCACTTCTCCTTTAGTTTGACCTTGACCTTTTTGTCTGGTGGAAAAGATAAGTAAGTGTGGTAACGTTGTGAGGAATTTTATGTATATTGGTATTTGCAATTTTCACTTGGAATTTAATAGAGTGTTGATTGAAATGCACATCTTCAGTCATAAAACAGAAAATAAAACCTTACCAATTAAAGCTTGTGTCATATTTGTTTTGTGCATTGACAGATTGCATAGGGTTTAGGTTTTACATTGGGAGCTATAACTTTATGTTTTTGTGGATTAAAACTATCTTCGACACACCTTGTTTTATTGTAAGGTATTTTAAAACGTGCAAATTGCTTGCGAGTGTTTGTCTTTCCGTGTCATTTCAAACATCAACCGTTTAGAGTGTTTGCGTTTATAGGCCATTAAAATGTGCAAAATACAGTTATATTTTAAGACTGTGCATTTACAGCATTATTATTAACACTTATTATAGCCAGTATTTTGCACAGACTGCTTTATGCAGCTGTGCAGTTGTTGGGTGTATATTTTTGGTTGCCGACTCCGTTTTTTTGGCAGGTCAGCAACTGAATACAGAAACATATTTTGGCGAGTTATGTCTAATCAACAGGTAGTAATGCTTTTGAAGATGTATCTAGAAAGTGGATAAAAGAAGGTTATATGCCAGATGTATTTCAAGACTTCATAGAAAAAAGAAATGTAAAAACTTTAAAAACTAAATTCACTCCTCATCTAACAAGCAATGTGTCTTGGCAAAGAGTGGCTGCTTCAGAGTCCTAAATAGCAGTAGATTTAATACATGTAGTGAATTTGTACCCAAAAAAAATAGACTTATTTATGATGACAGCCGACTTTGATAGAAACAATGTAGTATATGTAGCAGACAGGTTTAATAATTTGTGAGGTCTTCATAAGAGTATGTTAATATATTGGAGTGTGGAAGACAAATTGTGTAGGCATCATATATACAAACACAGGGCTTAGTTTTAGAATGAGTCTAGTATTCTTTCTCCGGCCTATACTTTCATGTAGTCTCACCAGCCAGTAGTCAATCCTGGACTGTATATGTAATATGTCTGAAATCTCTTGTTTTCGGACACACAAACCATCTCGCAGACACTTCATGATGCCAAAATAAAACGAAGGCTAACAATTGTGGCAATCTTTTATAGTCAGGAGGTGGGCAGAGAATTGGGGTTTATTTGATGGTCTACAATCAAGATCTACAGGCAAATAAAGATTACAGCTAAACAAATGGGGGAAAGTATATTGTTGTAGCCAGGGGTCAAGGTTATTTGATGACTATATTGAGAGATGAATGCGAAATGGTTCTATTTACATCTTTGATCGATAGCGCTTAGAACTGTATTCCTTTAAATCCCTCCATATAGACTAATGTAGTCATACAAAACAGATAAAAAATTGGTTGGAAATAAGAAATAAGAAGCCTATCAAATATGCCATCCTTTCACGCTAATGTTGTCTGTGTACATCAGTTTTAGATAGGCTTGTGCAAAAACAGTTTAAATAAGGAGCAATCACTGTACGTGTCATGTTAGGAGTAAAAGCTCTGTTCTATCATGGTTGTTTTCATTAATTGTTATCATGATCATTCATTAATTGGATGTTGATAAATATACGTGTCACGTTATTGCCACGAAATAAGGAAATACATGTGTCAAAGTAGATTATTCTATTAATCAGTATATAACAGTAGAAAAAAAACACATTGATATTAGCACATATTCTTTTTTCAAATGTGAATGGAGTTGAACATATTTCCTGACACAAGACACTGCATCTTAGAACGCAATACACACAGTACAGTAGGCTGCATGAACTTTTGGAGAGAAAAAAATTAAATAAAAGATAAGTTTTGTGACACGTCTGGAGAATGTCATGTCAACAGCTTGTGTCTCGAAATCCTGGAATATCTAAAATTGTTTACTGTGAATGGAGAGATGTTTGCGCTTCAGCTATTTTGATGTACTAGTGGTGCGTTGATGTTTTAGTGAACACAAGTTGGCTTATATGCATATCAAGCATACTCGAAGACAAGTTTAATATAACCCAAGAGGTGACATGCGAGAAATCTGTAGAGTGTGTCCCCATTGGTGGGTCCAGTCTTACTATGGTTTAGTTATTTTTACTTGGTATTCAGTGAAAATGGTACCTCTAATTGTGTACAGTTTGTAGCCAAGTGATCTACAGCTATTAAAATTAATACTGATTTCATGTTTGGAAATAGTAACAGAACTTTTGATATGACAAATATATAATACTTAAATAAATATTAAGTGGTTTACTGCATATGGTGTACTCAGATACATTTGCTCAACATATGTACCAGAAATGCCACACAGACACCAAAAAGTGTCAATCTAAAAGTGCCAGACGCCATAATTCCCTGTTGTACCATTACACCAAGTTGTTCCTGAATTTCATGTTTGCTCTTTTTTGTCTGCGTGTTGACATTTACTTATTCAATGTCTCTCCTAGGTGATTTCTGCTTATTCCATGCCTGTTTGAGAAAGAAGATGCATATGTCTCTGGAGAAATGTCCGTTATCCATGCTATATTTGTCATCTATGTGTCATTTTGCTATTAAACATTTATTGATAACTTCTGTGATTGATAAAAAAAATGTGTAGACTGATTTGACACAAGTATAAACGTTAATGGTAATGGTTAATTGAAAAAGCAGGTACATTAACCTCATATATGTCACATTAGGTCTTTAAGTACACAACCACACTCACATTGTATACTTTACAACATTTACAGGTACACTTTACCTACTTTGCACCTATATTGCACCTATATTACACCTATTTTGCACCTATTTTATGACCGACATGTTTTTTAAAGTTGTTTTTACTCTGTTGGCAGAACTTGTTACTATAGTTAACATTACATCTTTTTTTCTCTCATAATTCAAGCACTGAAAACAAAAGGTTCACGTTACTAATATGTGCAGTAATACAAGATGCTGATAAGCCTTTACGCTTTCATAGTTTCAGTTATCTCATGTAACAGACAGGGTAAACAAATACAAAATGGCAGGTTCCTGACAGTATCAATTATATGGACCTTCAACATGACATATCATTGGGCGTAAAAGCAAAAATGTACCAAGTCCTATTGAATGAAGACAGTTGATAGAACCCTTTCGCAATCACCCATCAATAATGCACCAAGAAGAACTCTTCCTCCCCCCTCCCCCGAAAACAACCAAACTTTCTCTGCTGTCAGTTTTATTCCAGCGCTTTTTTGTGTACAAGGTAAGTTGAGTGCTGTGGTTCATGCCATGTTAGTTTTGGTTTGGTTAAAACTAGACCATGAATTAAACACAATATGTTCATGGCATCTTTAGACAATGTACTGGCCGGAGAGAAAAAAAACACAATCCATCGCTCTTATGTTACTGACAGTCGACAAGAAGATGAGAATTCTATGATGAGTCAGAGAATGAGGAAGGTTAACTCTATGATGCACTATGTAATTATTATCTTGTCAATAAGTTGCTATGGCCACTTCGGCAGAGAAATAATTGCTGGAATGGTCAGTACTGCCAGGCTGTTGTTATTGGTAGATCTATTTTCTCCCCCCTTTTTCCCCTGACTTGGTAATGATTGTTGTTCTCTGGGATAGTAAAATACTCCTGAAGTAGTTGAATAAACGGAGGGATGAATGCAGTCTAAGCTTCAATCTGCTAGTTTATTTAATAGCACTGAGAACAATCTGTTTTCCACCCCTTGATCTGTTATTATAGTCTAAGGATCATATTTGGAAAGTTTGTTCAATTTGGTTCAACTCTTTATACTACCATTATTCTATTCCAAAATGTCACCTGAAAGCGAAAAAATCATGAAACAGCAAACAGTATGTGATTTACAGGAGTAAGACAATAAGAAGTATGGAAATGACTGACAAGGGGTTGAGAAACAATATGGGAGTTTTTCCAAGTTTTCGGTGACACTGCCTTTCTGGATCGATAACTTGCCATGTTGCCACAGGAGTCAGAGAATTGATACAGCTAGTGCACAGGAAATTGACCATAATTATGTTTTCGTGAAGTGGTCAGTTAGGTACAGTCTGCCAGTAGGGGAAATCGATGGAACCGACCAATGCCAAGGGAGCTTTATATGCCAAAAGAGCTGTAAAAATTGGGTTTGATTGGCATTTTGGGATTAGATCTACCATTTATGCCTTTTGAATGGGGTTTTATGTGATCTTTGCATTTGGAACATGGATTTGGGCAAAATAAACGTGACATCTGAACATTTAACAATGAAGAATGATTACAAGGACAGAGAATGGGCATGAAATGGAGAGGAAAGGACAGAGAATGGGCATGAAATGGAGAGGAAAGGACAGAGAATGGGCATGAAATGGAAAGGAAAGGACAGAGAATGGGCATGAAATGGAGAGGAAAGGACAGAGAATGGGCATGAAATGGAGAGGAAAGGACAGAGAATGGGCATGAAATGGAAAGGAAAGGACAAGAATGGCCATGAAATGGAAAGGAAAGGACAGAGAATGGCCATGAAATGGAAAGAAAAGGACAGAGAATGGCCATGAAATGGAAAGAAAAGGACAGAGAATGGCCATGAAATGGAAAGGAAAGGACAGAGAATGGGCATGAAATGGAAAGGAAAGGACAGAGAATGGCCATGAAATGGAATGGAAAGGACAGAGAATGGCCATGAAATGGAGAGGAAAGGACAGAGAATGGGCATTCTGTGTTTCTAAAACTTTTCTCTGACCGTATTTCATGTTTCTAAAATACAATACCCGGTTATATAATGTGGCTCAGCTTCATGCATATTGATATAACATTTTAAACTTATAAGTAAATGTGCTACAGTACTGCTGTTCAATAACTTATTCTGTGACAGTTTCTATAAAACACTCTTGAAACAAAAATAGACCCAATCAATCCACCGTTTAATCAGTAATTAACGGATTTTGTGACACATTTGGAATCCCTCAGTAATTGTGGAGAGAGTTGGGTAATTGTTCGAGGGAAGTTAATTGAAAAAACGTGAAGTGTACTGGAAATCTACGCTTTTGCTTTCCTTTAATGCTTTCACTTAGACGAAAATAATCATAGTTGTTTAATTGAGATGTCAGAAGCAATGTTTGAACGTTAGTGGAACAATATTTTATGGTTTTGGGGGCGAAAAATAATGGTGGAAATTGGTCTGAATGTACCGTGGTATGTGATGATTGTCTTTGGGGGAAATTCTGGCACACAGGGAGACATTGTTAGGAACTGGAAAAGGGTGGTTAATGCTGGGAGTAGGTTATAGGCTCATCAGTAAAGCGCTTTTTTCAAATGATGATGATTTTATGTCTGTTGTTTGATGGCATAGTAGATTAGCTTTCCAATGGAGGAGGACATAAAAGCATGTTAATCGGTTGCTGTACATGTGTATAATAGGGTGTTTACATAAACTAACTGAGAAAATGCGAATTGACAGAAGCGAAACTGTAAGCTTGCAGAATGGCAACAAAACTGGGCAAACACGCATTGAGATGTATGGAACTTAAACTATTTCCCAGTTTAACCTGTAGATATATTACATACATGAAAACATAAATTTAGGTCTTGAAAGCAGGTTGATTTTTGTACAGAAGATATGCTTTATCACTGAAATGAAGTACATCTCACGATAAAAAGTAGACTACATGTCTTGGAAACCTGTTTTCTTCTGAGAGTTTTTTAGTTTTTAGAATACTATTCCCAATTGGCAGAAAAATTGAACATTATATGCTAGAACAGATCACATTCAAACTTTAACTCACTGAAATATAGCTTGACTTGTTAAAAGAATATTCCAATGGCACATTAAAGTCAATGGGTTGCCATGGGAACAACTTCGCAATAATAAAGTAGGTCATCGTTATTTATCCGATAAGTATTTAATGAATGGTGAAACAGAAGAGTATGAGAGAGCTGTTTATATTCCATACTAGGTAACAGTTATTGATCAAATTGTAATTAACAGTGCCTCGCATTGAAAAGTGGTGACATTGTAGGATATGTTTTATGAGCTTTCCTTGGAACTAGAATCCAAACAAGAATCGTGTCAACCTGTTCTCATATTTCTGACATTCTATGTTATTTGTGTCATAGTTGGGTCGGCTGTTGACAGAGCGCTTTTTTTCTGGGTGAAATACAATGTGCTTTTGGAAATAGTCAGTCACATTTACTCGGCTCTTGAACGATGTAGATTCGATATAGGCGCAGTGTCACTTAGTCCAGATCATTTCAATGCTGTGCCACTGTTTTTTGTTCTAGACAAATAACGTTTGGGCTTACAGCATGATATGTTTTGTAGTGATATCTGGGTTATTTAGTCTTGTGATTTAAAATATTGCTGTCATTGTTTCAAGACAAAAGCCTTGTTGTCATGTGATGAGATTACTATTTGAGACAGTAATTAGATAACGAGATTGAGACATAACAAGTGCTATCCAGAACAAATACAAATGGCATACAAGTAATGGCATTTCCTCAGTAAAAACTGTTAGTTTGCAGTGTGAGGTCCTGGTGCAGAAGTGTGTTAACTACAATCTTAATTGTCTACTAGTTATGTCAGATTTGAATAAAGAGCTGTGTAATGTTGTTACTTTAAAATCAATAAAACCACTTATGACTATAGGAAGTTGGAAGATCACATGGAAACTTGGGCATGAAATCGCCGCATTTGGCTTTTCTGTTTAAGATTGTTCATGTCATATTGTAATAGAGAATGAGAAACTTGTCATCCCTGTGGAAAATATCAACCAAGTAGGTTATAGATAGTGTAGAACGTGTGTATGACAAATTAACGAGAACATGCTGTGAATCAATAAAGAATTGGCTTAAAAGCTGGTTGAGTGCATCTTAGTATAGTTGGGTAATCATAATGTTGCTGAATTGTCTGGAAACAACAGTAGATTTATGATTGCAGTCAGGTTGACAGTTATCTGAAAGGGCTGAGTGCATGTCTTCAACTGTGTGTACTTGCTAGGTCAAACATATAGACAAATGAAAACAAGTGACATTATTGAAATTGGAACTTTATAATCGTGTTTTGTAAATTCTGATTTTAGTACATCTCTAAACGACAAGGGTATATGGAGCTGAAGTCCACAAATAATTATGTAGCTTTATAGATATATAAGTACTTATAACTATCACAAGATACGGAAGTATACTACTATCAAAATGGACACGAGTTTAAAGTCTGGGGTATATTAGACAATTTATGTGCATATGACTGAAAAGATAACCCAGATTACCAGATACTAGACGGATATGGACATCATACACAAGTCAGTGAACTTATATAGCACCTAAGTCTTGTCTTTGAAGTGTCCTATATTAATGTCATATGAACATTAGGAAAAGTAGTTCATATTCTTTATGCACACAACACCTTAATATTATTATAAGTTATAATGCAGGTCTGGTTGTAGAGGGTAAGATGTTTCCATTGTTGATAAAAAGGCTGATAAATGTAATATTTCACCATTATGATAGGTTCACAGACAGATCGTGAAAAATGGAAAGAAAATATAAACGTTTGGGATAAAAGAAATCATCACAGTGATATAATCATAGACAAAACAGAAACATCTGCTGCAAAAAGAGTGCAGCAAAGTATCGAAATTGCAGTTTTTACTGATACGCAGCTAAAACTGTATTCCCGCTGATAAGCCCCAACATAGAACTGTCTGTCAATTTCATCACATGGCCCTTAGCGTTGCCAGAAAAGAGGCATTAAATTGCAGCAAATTATTTCAAATCTCGGAGAACCGCTGAGTAAAGTAAGACGAGTGAGGAAAGAAGCGGGGCACAGTCTTTCAAGATCCTGCTGCAAATCTTTAAACTACTATGAAAATTATGAAGATGCTATCAGTGCTGGGATGGTGGCAAGGTTTTTTTAATGATGTATGGTGCCGAAATATGGGGGATTAACCATTCGTGTGTAAGATTAATGCATTTCTATCTGTTTTATGTGACATCTCCTAGTGCTTATGTGTCCTTGCACTGTGATAACTTCATTTCTGGGTGAAAAGAATGTGTGCGCTTTTTATAATGTTTTAAGCAGTTTGAGACACTAATGTTTTAAAGGCATGTTTGCAGTACACATTATCCTCCTGTGAAAGTCTGTATATTGCTGTTGACTGGTTCCTAGCCCGCTCATTGGCTCAATCATGTGATACAGAAGACGTACAGAGAACCATCCACGTCAAAGACCTAGAAAACAACTTACAAGGATGTTAAATTAATAAATGTTCTTGGTTGTTTTAAGTGTCTAACAGAGACCAAATGGGATCTGTTTTGCTGTGAATGAGTTTATTTTATAAAATATATATCTCCTTTGTATCATACTAGATATGTACATGTAATAACTCTTCATTTTGCACTTTTAGTGGACTAAAGCTGTTAATTTTTCATTAAAATAAGCTTTAATTTTAGCTTTTATTGCTTATAAAGCACTATTTAATTGCAATGTGGTAGGTAGACATAATGTATATTTAATTGTTACATCAAACAAATGGCAATATATTTCATTTCTCATCTTTTTCTCACTTATATGCACTTATTTTTACCTGGACCAAAGTGTTTTCAACCCAACACTCAGCACCCACCCTTACAGAATCACCATCATTCCGCAATTTATTCTCAGAGCAACGTTAATCAGTTGTTTGCAGAAAATTAATGATTAGGGTAAATAATTCGGAAGTCTGTGTCAGTGTATATAGAGATGATAAATGGAGAAGGGTGGGATTGATTTATATACGCCATCCTTACCTGTATATCATAACTGACCACGTGGCTAATGTAGGTCTCGAAAAACACACACCAACCAACATATTACTTCCATTGAAATATTATTTCCTGTAAGAAGTTGAACACAAACATATTAGTTTTTAAGTTATGACAGTTTAAAATGCTCCAGCTTGGCAGGTCACAGCGTAACAACAGAAACCAACAGAAACCAGCTTACTATAAACTCATTAATGTTCGTGGGAATGTAATTGTGTGGTTAAATAAAACAAACTATGTGGATATTTGAATTTGAGGATTTCTTTAGTTAGACCCACCATTGGAAACGAGCAGGATTTATATTTGTTGACATCTGAATTTGTGGTTTGAGCAACCCACAATGATGTACGAAAATTAGTGCCACACAAAATATGATGATTTTACAGCAGACCTAATAACCTACTTATACCCATTTGGGAGTTAACTGTAATTAATTAATGTTTCAAAATTAAAACCCCACTTTTTATTTGCCTATTGTTTTTGTCATTTTTGTGTCCTAATTTTATTCATTTCTAAATTTCGTTCCCAGATTCATGATTGTTAGCTATTGTATGACATGACAGATAGAGACCAACAATGTTTCATGAACTGTACGATAAATTAGGCTAGGCAACAGCTTTTATAGTACTCTTCAATTTTAGGACAAACAAAAAATAACATCTATCCTTAACTTTTTTGGCTGTAGGCTTATTTTTTCTCCTGAGAGTACATTTTTTCCGAGAGTCCTCATTCTGTCACCATCATTCCCTCACATGCTGGCTGTTGATGTATTTCAGCCTGTCATAGTGTAGTTTTCATTTCCTTTTTGTTGTGTTTCGTTCAAAGAAAACTGTGTTGTTTCATGTTAGAATCTGTATTGCTTTGTTTTAGTACTGTTTTCATTCATTAAACTTGCCTTCAGATATTTAACAATGTTACTGTAAGTTAGTAAATATTTGTAAACTTTTATTCAAGTGAATGACGCAGGATGGAGACACTATCATTAGGTTCATACGCTTATGTGTGAATATGGATGAACACAATATTTACTAGCCTTGAAAATGATATAAGGGGGCCATCAATATAACATAGATTTCACCATTTTGATTTACAAAAAAACAGTGCGCACAAAAAGTTGTTTGTTTACAATGAATTAGTTTCATACAGATTCATGGCTAATTAGCTGTGGGAGAAATCAGTACTGATAATATCCACATTAAAAGTCTATTGGCAGCAATAATAATGAAATACTATGTGCGCATTGCAGTTATTTCTATGCCATTCACCGTGTTATATTGACTACATGCACTTTTCCAGCAAGCAGCAACAAACTTGCGCAGAAATTATTGCAGAATTAGCATTTTTCATATTATTGTGTTTCTAGCATTATTGACTATTTCACGGAAGATTCTCGATATGACTTAATGATGTCTTGATTCGTCTTTGTTTTTATGGGACAATCTCTGATGTGCTTTAATGTGTTGCCTGAGGGGGGTTATTTCCTTGGTTTTGAAGAGAAGGAAGAAAATTCTGAATCCCATACAAACCCCTTCTGGTGTCCAGTTAATGACTTGTCACATTGTTTGTTTCCAGTACTTTGTTCCATAGCCTCGAGCTTTCATTGTTCCAGATCTCTTTCAAGTCATTATGTATGTTAACAAGGTACAAGACAATGCTATAACACGTTCATGTAAACCATCCTAACTCCATCCATATTCCTTGAACAGCTACCCCAGTATTGCAACGACCCCTATTTGTTGTACTCTAGGGGCTATAACAAGTATGGAGACAAGGGGACAACTATCAGTGTGTTCAAGGGGCTCCCCACTGGCAAACATTTGTTCCATTCTGTTATCATTGAGGGTCCATTTGTAAAACATGGTTTTGTTGCACACCGAAGGTATGAGAAATCAATATCACTATTTTGGTACATCGCCTCTCTGTATGGCTACTATGGCAGGCCTGTCTCTTCTGTCACATCTGTTGCAAAAGGGCACCCAAAGTATTTGCTTCGGACAAATTGGTTAACACCTTGCTGAGTGACCATCGACAAACTTGCACTTGCAGATCTGTTAGAGCAAGACAATGTTAACTGCTTTATTAATACATGGCACGGTATTGCCATTTTCCGATATTCTACTTCTCTGTTTGATATTGCAAACTTGTGAAACTGAAGGACATGAGGTTGAATTAAAACTGCCATATGCTCTATCACCTTCTTGTAACAGTATTAACAAGTTCATAGATTCTGGACTGATGCACTTTGTCATAGAAATCAACATTGGTGACACTGGTTTCCAATTGGTGATTTACATTATTAGGCTTTATTTCGCCAATTTTGATTTTCCAACTGCACTGTATTTACATGGTCAATAACAATGTGAAAAGAGAATGCAGATGTGATACTTGTATACAAACACAATGATCATCCAATAGTTCCAATGGGTTGATGTGTAATCCAAACATAACAGGGACAATAAAAGCACAAAAGTTAAATTTCTCAGTAATCAGTTTCACAATGGATAATGTACAAAACTGATATAGCTTATTCCTTATTCATATATAGATACACCAGTTTTGAAAAGGTTTTAATATTTGGAAATTAGTTCAAAACTATTTTAACCAATTCTAGTTTATGATACAGATACCATGATTTGCCACTGAGGTATTGGATATATGTCTTGACTGTTCATATACACCTGAGTTTCTTTTTGTTTATGCTGATGGAATTGTCAGATCAAATTAACATCTCTATTAACCAAAAGGTATCCCACATACTTTGCCCTGAGGATTATCACAAGTATATGATAAGTGTATGACAGTTTGGTACTAGTTACACCGTTTCAGCAATCACCAACATTTACGACCACTCAGTAAATGCTTTCTTTCACTTCAGCAACTGCGATATTTATCTGTTTATTTGTTTACTTTCCATTATTGTGAGTAAATACCCAAAGCAAGAATCTGTTACTTATGGGAGTTGTATACTACTATCAGTGGTGAATGAAACAACCCAGGATGAAAAACAAAAGGTTCTCTAATTGCTCTCTGTTATTGTTGGTAATGGGTTCTCGGTTTTGTTGTGTCATTTGTGGGAGGCTGATAAGAAAATAATAAGAAAAAACATTTACTACTTTGTGTAATAATTTGTGTGTGAATGAACTATAGTCAGTCTGGGAAGCCAAAACAGTAGGGCACTTGTTTGTAAATCCGGAGACTCCCGGGTCAACTCCCCAAAGGTCAAACATTCTTTGTAGCAGTACATTATGCTCTCCTAATGACTGAAACCAGTACTAGGGACTTATTAGCAAGTATCTTGAGAGCAAAATGCAGCACAGTGCATGTTTAGTTGACATGAGGTTCAAAGCTAGATCCTTAGGAGGTATAGAATGGTGCTCTATCCACATAGCCTTCTGGGCCAATGTGGTTTTGTTAGGGGTTCCGGTCTCTAGAAATGTGTCAATACTCAATAGCGTCACTATCTGATAGATGTAAAAACATTATAGACGTTAGATGACACATAGATAAGTCTGTAGAACTATTCAGTGAATTGTTTACAAATGGTAGCTACCAGTAGCACTCTTAATTTATGATGGCCAAATTCTCCACAACACTGAGAGATGAAAACAAAAACAGAGACAAGCGTAGAGGGAGAAGTACAATGATTCATGTCCATGTGAGGCCTCATTATAGCCAGAATAATTGATAAAACCATTACTAAAACAGCACGGTCTGGTAATTATTTATAGAGTTCTTGGAGAAAGTGGGGCTTTGTTGAAAGGGGCGGGCAAAAATGGTCAATTTGATGTTAACTGAAACAGAGGAAAAACGGGTAACAATTGTAAAGACTACATAAGGGCCCTGGTGGTTGGGAGTACTGTTGTTGAATGAGTTGAAATCAATGTTATCATGAGGAATTCAAGGGATTTGTAAGTGGATCAGAGGACATGTGACTGTGTTTACTAAATGAGACAATCATCGTCCGTGTAGCAGCATTTCTTTGTTTAGATAATTGAAGAGGAAGAAAAGTGCGTGAGAAACCAAAAATGTGCCAAATATAACCATGTGCGAAACTGGATTGCTCAGTAACTCTCTCCTATGTCTTTGTTGATACATGGAACCCCCTGCTGAGCGCTGCCATTGTCTAATTTCCTGATGCACAGAGTGTCAATTATGGCACTTTTGTTCCAACTGTCCAAGTACAAAATTGCAGCCAATGGGGATTTCTGCAGGGTTGATTTCTATGTGCCTCATTGTTACTTTTCTATTTAGTCATGATTTGTTCTGAACTCCTTTGTGACTGTGTTCTGTACTTGTATGGTTATTAAAGAGTTGATGAGTTACTTGAGATCTGCATTATTCGGGAGAGTTGAGGGTTTTCCTATTGAAGGTAATTGGTGTATAATTGCTAAAGGCAGGTGCCCCCTTCTGGAAAGTCTCAGTGGTTATAACAGTAGAGTTGAGCTGACAAGACTGGTTTTTTACCCCTCATACCAAAACACAACCCAGAGCTTTCTCCACCCTCCCCTACCTTTACACATGCACTCTTTACTCTGAAAACAAACATGAACATAAAGCAAAATGTCAGACATCAGATTTTATTGAAAATGATATCTGTTTTTATGAGTATTTGGTGTTCTAAGTGTCATTGTCTCTATGTAACAAAATCTCAAAAAGTTCTCTTTGATAGAAGTTTGGAGTGTAAATCATGTTGATTGTTTGAAAACAAGTGTTTGCCCATATTTGCATCTCCAAACAATGATTATTGAAGAGCTCTTGTGAAACATTATGTAGGCTCAATAGACAGATGTACTTGCACATGTCAACGTGAATTGACTACCGAGTTCATAAATTGATAAACCTTGTAGCTACCTCTTTCATAGCAGAGGAAGTCAAACACACTGGCTTTAACGAGCCTTTTCAATGGATGTTATTCATGTTAAATTTGGCATTGCAAAATGTGTTCCGCTTTTTGATTTGCAGTCTATTGTATCTCTTTGGTTGAGATGGTGTTTTGTGTGCTGGTAAAGTCATTATGTAATTGTATAATTTCAATGTTTTCTGAAGGCCATTAAAAAAGGTGGGTTAGTAGATTAGAGTCAAGGGGTATGTGAAGCGTTTTGATGAATGGTCTTCTATATACTACCTGGCAAATTGTACATCCCAGCAGGGTGTAGGTGTGAGAATGTAACTTTTACAACCACCGACTTTAACATCCCCCTCCCCCTATAGGTAAGCCTTGACACTAAACATAA
>ENA-OREC01000776-OREC01000776.1-marine-metagenome-genome-assembly--contig:-NODE-776-length-14089-cov-12.863046_pt1 | contig 14089 bp, 7 predicted proteins | sample MGYA00248626_ERZ508543 | MGnify/ENA primary metagenome ERZ508543 (study PRJEB26211, sample SAMN05518279) | marine metagenome | isolation source: Puget Sound, Washington, USA | host: Bankia setacea... | reverse complement strand
TTCCCATCTGTTATTTACACTGTGGTTCCTATTTGGTCTTTACACTGTGGTTCCTATCTGTTCTTTACACTGTGGTTTCCATCTGTTCTTTACACTGTGGTTCCCATCTGTTATTTAAACTGTGATTCCTTTATGTTATTTACACTGTGGTTCCTATATGTTCTTTACACTGTGGTTCCTATATGTTCCTTACACTGTGGTTCCCATCTGTTCTTTACACTGTGGTTCCTATATGTTCTTTACACTGTGGTTCCCATCTGTTCTTTACACTGTGGTTCCCATCTGTTCTTTACACTGTGGTTCTTATATGTTATTTACACTGTGGTTCCCATATGTTATTTACACTGTGGTTCCCATCTGTTCTTTACATAGTTCTGTGATTCAGTCACGTCTCTATCCTTGCACATATTCTTACATACCCCAACCAGTAAGTGTTGATCGACATTGATAGTTATTAAGGTTTAGATATTTAATTTTCACCGAAGCATATCAACAGTTAAGACTTCGTTAAAAGAATATTGAATGATTGGTGTTTAATTCATCGTTCCCGGAGCTTTGTTACGATGTTTGGTATATTTCAAGGACATGTGCGATATCAATGATCCTTGTATGCGAACCGGTGTGTGTTATTACACGAAATGACATACTCGTGTATTCAGGAAAGCAGTTACAATCAGGCAGGCAGTTACAATTAATTAATAAGTTAATAATGTTTCATGTTTTGTATAGCCTCGCCGACATACATTGAAAACAAAACATTGTAACGGGTTATGTGCGATAGAGCGAATGTAGACAAGTCAATTATTTATATCACAAATGTAAATTGGTAATCAATTCAAAAACAAGCAGCACTATATGGTCAACTATAGCTATAGCTTAATCATACCATTACTGTATATTCATAATATAATGTTGTTGTTTTTGCAGTGTAAGTTTACTTGATTAAATACATGGTTCTGATATTTCATTCTTAACTAGAAGCGTGTATTTTACAACTTGATGTCGTAGATGTTGTCGTATGGAAATTACCTTGTAGAACATTGAGCTGTGATGAGCTGTCAATGGTTTCACGTGACTGTTAACGCTTCTGGAAATACAAGGTTATCCTTAAAATGCGTAATATGAAATGTTGAAATCTACCTATCAGTTTATAGTATGCGATTAAAGTCTGTATTTGTGTGTTGAAGGCAAATGACAGCGGACAAAGCGATTCTGTATATTAAAAAAAATGGTAACACGAAGAAGGAAAACAACTTGTGACTTCAAATAATTAAAGAACTGACAAGTGTATCTCAGCCAAACGCTTGTTTTCTGAAAGTGTGTACATTTATGTTTGGTGCAATTAAGAACAGTGTTTGTTTATTTAGCGTTTGAGTCGTGAGGACAAAAATGCCAGATGTCGCATTAAGAAATCAGTACTTCAAAGGTTGTTGGTTGAAATCGTGCACGCAAGTAAAGAATTGCTTCCGTGCTGACTTACGTTAATGTTGTGCCTTGACTGTTGTGTCGAACGGTTGCTGATGTCTAAAAAATAACTTTCACCAAAGATAATTACCGTCTGTGATTTTATCGTTTTCAACTTGACCATTGCATCTCAGCGCCGCAATGTTCACATTCTGTACACACACGGAGAAGCTTTTAGTAATGTGTCATAGTCTGTAGTCATGCAATCGTCCAATTACGTTTCTTATTTTAATGTATTACATCCGACCATAACATATAGCTCGAACAATAGTAAACAAGAAGGTAATGAGACAGTAACTCGTTGTATTTGATGCATGTGTGTTTTGCTGTGTTGCATTGACTATCTCGTACGTTATGATACTACCCGTGTGTACTCTTCAGTCTTAAATGTGCCGAACTTTGCATTATATTAGTATACCCAACCGCATTTAGGAATTACCTTAGAATACATGTATGGTCATATACTGATGATGTATGGTTAACCTTGCTGAATTATAATCCAAACGTTATCAAACATATAACATCATAATGCAGTGCAGTCCAGGAGAGCTAAACATCAGTAATCTTTAACATGCGATTCCGAATAAATTGTTATAAATGTTCCAGAAGAAGAACTCGCACCATCGACAAAGAGAGAGATACGCTAATTAACTGACGATTCCATTACTCTGTGATATTGGTTTTTGATAGACAAGCTGCAAATGCATTACAAGTGGCTGCATGAAATATTGCGATTCAGCATGGTAAAATGGCATTGCACATTCAATTATTATACTCCAATGAACTCAATTTACTTCATGGATTTTCAAATAAATGTGTTTGGATACAATCTAAATTGAGCAGAAATCTGGAAAGATATATTAGAGGAATGTCAAATATCTGGGTTGGCGATGCACGTTTTGGTTCTTTGTTTCTTTGATTGTATAGACTTGATACTAAGGTTGAGGGTTTGAATGTGTCGATGTCCTCATTGTAAACATACGTTATGACTTATTATCAATTGTTATATTAAATAAGTATAGGCATGCGTTAGTGACTGACCGTGAACCTTGATGTATAGTCACTCTACTAATATAGACAACTGGTTAAGTACTTCCGCTGCGTTCTGTCACACTTAGTTTAAACATATTCTATTACCCTTTTTACATAGATAGACTATTACAGACACTATGTGCAGAACATAGTACTGGTAATGGAGTCTGGCCACAAGTTTTAAACAACTTAGTTACGACCATTACCTGAACATAATTACATAAAACATATCTGAATAATCTACTAAAGAAAACACACAGTCTAACTCAAGTTACACAGTGTTTAAGATAGTAACCAAGTTAATTAGATAGTTACCAAGTTAATTAGATAGTTACCAAGTTAATTAGATAGTTATCAAGTTAATTAGATAGTTACCAAGTTAATTAGATAGTTACCAAGTTAATTAGATAGTAACCAAGTTAATTAGATAGTTACCAGGTTAATTAGATAGTAACCAAGTCAATTAGATAGTAACCAAGTTAATTAGATAGTTACCAAGTTAATTAGATAGTTACCAAGTTATTTAGATAGTTACCAAGTTAATTAGATAGTTACCAAGTTAATTAGAAAGTTATCAAGTTAATAAGATAGTTACCAAGTTAATTAGATAGTTACCAAGTTAATTAGATAGTTACCAAGTTAATTAGATAGTAACCAAGTTAATTAGATAGTTACCAAGTTAATTAGATAGTTACCAAGTTAATTACATAGTTACCAAGTTAATTAGAAAGTTACCAAGTTAATTACATAGTTACCAAGTTAATTAGAAAGTTACCAAGTTAATTAGATAGTTGCCAGGTTAATTAGATAGTTACCAAGTTATTTAGATAGTTACCAAGTTAATTAGATAGTTACCAAGTTAATTCTGTCACACTCCAACTAATAATCTATAGTAGACAGGTTACACCATAACGTCGAGTACTTAGACATTATATTTTTACTGCGTGAAGTTAAAAAAAACACACAACTCATTCACGTTGACTCCGATGTTCGATTTCGTGTGAAAGGACAACGGTGTAAATAAAACTAAACAACCTATCCGACACATGACCGATAACAGTGATACGTATTGAACCCGAGTCAACTAAGCGGTATGTGAGCGAAAGAGACTGCCGAATGAGGAAAGATTGTTAGGTTCTTACCAATTCTAATATGTTCTACCTAGTTTTTTATGTGATATAACTTTGAATTGCAGATTATGTTAAATAAAATGTTCTGTGTTGAAATTCAAGTCGTCTGATTAAATGTTTCCTGGTAACTTGAACGGTACGTCATTGAGTACGTCTCGTGTCCCGACACAGTGTTTTTCTCTGATTGATCTAGCGGACGGAACGTTAGTACAAAACAAACGGTTGCATTTTGTTTGAGTTAATGCTTCATTAGAGTTGCATTCAATCTATGTTGTTTAATTTGTTTAACATTCAATACACGATTACAGCTGCATCCTGCACATTGCTATGTCACTTGTTTTATAACATTCCAATACATCGAGTTTCGACTGCTTCGATGATTTGGTTCGTTTTTGCACGAATTACATTACCATTCGTTGTCAAACAGTACCCCTAGTCCTTCAGAAAGAATAGTAACGTAGCTTGTTCGAATTTACGGCCATATTAAGGTGTGCTCGGTTTTCTAAGACAAGTTTATTCTAAACGTGTAGTATTTTGTTGAGTATCAAATATACTATATAGTAAATGTGATAGTCTTGTTAGTTAATAGACATCTTATTTTGCTTTTACATAAATAATACTTACACTTAGCCGAAGGCTCGTTATGGAAAATCGCCAACAGTTCATTAAAAACCGTGCTACGAGTAGATAAATATAGTTCGGGTATTTCTAAACACATGTTCTATTCACGTGATACATGTGCGTATTCAAAGCAAACAACCAGAACTGAATTCAAGTTGTTCACAATGTTCTTTGTTTTAATTTGTCTTGTTGGTATGTACATCACTGGGACATGGTGACAACGGCACGTTTCTGTGGTGCTGCAACCAGCAATGTAATTCCGTACTGACACCGTCTGGAATCGAGATGTAAATGAAAATGTATCTGAATTGTAGGGAGATTCGACCCCCCACCCCCTCCCCACCCCACTGATATCTAACTTTGTATTTGCACTGAAGCACATCTCCTACATGCTGATGAATCAAAAACGATAAGCACATGAAATGTTAACCTAAAGCAGAGTGAGTATTATACATGTTTGTGTTTATCAAGCTTTTATTATAGTATCTCTTCCGCAGCTTTACTGCGGTTAATAGTCGACGATTCTGATCTCTTAATCATCATCATTTTCGTTGTCGGCTGTAGTCATCATCAGCATTGCCATGGGATGTATCATCATTATAATAGTTATCATCGGGCTCATCAACATAAGTCGTATAATCATCATCAGCAGTGAATACTTGATATATATTTAACATGATATGTGTTAATATTGTGTAAATAGTTTATTATATTTAAAGTATTTATTTTGACTTGCAACGCTAAATCGAGTATGTGGCATCCTGTTTGTCAATAGTGAACACTTGATGTCAACCATTGTACCTTTTGTGTATCAAAATGGCAAGCACAAGTAACTTTGTTTTCGGATTTTTTTAAGAAACCCGTTATCTACCTCGAAAATGTTCATCAGCAAATATTCGGCATAGTGTACATTGCCACTATAAATTATTGACCTTTGTTATGAAAAAAACATCTATTGTTAACCCGGGTAATTGCCCGTTGTCATACGTTGCGATTGGGCATTGGTATGTTCTAGATATTAAATTCGCCCTAGCAACAACGAGCTGCGTCATTATTATTGTTTACGGCTATTATCTTTATATAGAAAAAAAACGTGTCACAAACAGTCCTATTACTTATTATAAGACGTCTGTCGTATACATACACGTGTCCGCTCTATGTATGTCTTCAACAACTGTATTTCAGGAAGACCTATTCAGACAGATGATTAAAGGTAATGTTCGTTTAACTCTGTGAGCATGTGCTTCAAATGAGACTAATTACATGTCTGTTAAGTTTTTTTCAAACGGTTGCCCACATTTCTTCATAAGAGCAAAGTCAACATCTCATTTACCGGTCCTGAACCCATATATCGATCAGTAACCGTGCATAAGTTAACAAGCAGAATATCTGGTGTACTCATCCGTGTGTTGCAATCTCCTATAGCCACGCATAAACTCGACAGATGTATCACAAGAACTTAGGCTAGCCACGACTGATGTTTTAGCTCGAATTTATAATTTCAATTTAATGCTACAGAACCAATGTGTAAACTCTCGTGGTCCTATACATGTACGCTGTGGTTTTGAATATAACATCGCATACTATTAATGTTAACTATTTTTAAACTGTGTGAAATATTAGCATCTTAACACGAGTAGGTTACATATTACACTGATGCTCTGAAGCGTAGATATGAATATGGATATGATTGCACCGTAAACGTCTCACTATACTCTCTAAAGGCATACCCTGTATATATTTACATGTGTGTATTATTCTAATATCGATAGAAGTTTCGTCTACTTGATCAAATTAAGTTATGGAGTCTCTCGGCAACTTCAGCGTCATGTCCTTTACCAACAAGGTTAGCTACGGACAACATTTACCTATGTTCCTAATTGTCTAATTGAGGTAAAACGAAGTGACTTGTGTCTTGTGAAGCCGTGTGATACAAGCCAGGTTGCTCATTGTAACCAGGTTGTCCAGGACGCTGTCACCTTCAATTTGCTAATTTGGCATCACATTAACAACTCCATACACCCCTCATGTTTAGCCATAGTTCACTCAAGAATAGCCAATCCAACAAAGGGCGTATTCTGAAGTATGCATAGTGTGAACTTTATAACTTGTGTTTGGTTGGATACTGGTTTTTGTTTTGTTTGGTTATTTATCTCTTACCCAATATTTCCACAGATTCCACCAACGAAACCAATATGTAAGGAAAGTGTCGTCACAAAAGATGTAGTGCGCGACACGCACTATTTTTGCATCTATTTCTTGTCAAATGTGTGGGTAAAATTGTTGGTTGACGTTAAATCAAAATTATCATCCAAAGCTGGGGAATTTACTTTTGAATCAGTATTTATATTCCTAGGTTATACAAAGAAAGGATATAAATGCAACAACAAACCTTTACATGAGACTTTCAGGAAAAGAAATTCTACATGCGAAATTGAAGCTTTGTTTACCTGCATCGCACGTTTTACACCGGAAACAAACGCATCAGCCAAGACGATTGGGTATTTGTGAAAAGAAAACACATATTCTTTTTGCTGAGCTGTTTGCTGTATATCTGACGAAACCAGACAGACAATGGTGTTATCATAAGCTTGATTATTTCATTGCGTTATCTGTTAATTGTGTCTGAAAACTTCCCCCAAACCGTTCAGAAGTATTCCAGTTTACGAAAGAAATGTATTTTATGTTACGATTATTAAAAAAGTGTTTCTGGTTTAAATAGAAACACAAATTTGCTTAAGAAAAACTTGTTTTAAAGACGATCGCGGCAGTTTCGATTCTGATGCAGAAAGTACTTATTACCAGAGCACCGGTTAAGGAGTGTAGCGTTTTTCGGATAAAACGATGCACAACAACGTTACTGCCACAATGCGTATTTATAAATAGTGTATATCCATGTTTTCCTGCAGACTTGTTTTAATCACAGTACTATGACGTATAACTGAGCAAGTATATCACAGTAACTTACACCATCGACTATAATTCTGAGATAATGCCGTAATAACACAATCGTAGTCAAATGCCAGACAGTTTTCTACGTACCGTTGTTATAGGGTGTGTTTTACCAGTAGTCAATGATGTCATCTAAGAAATTGCCAACGCTCGATTGACATTGCCAGATACTATATTGCTTACCCTGATTCTGTGACACGATTTCACACTTTTCTATTTCTATGTCACACTTTGATTTTTGCTCTTACATAAAACGAGGACATCGTATATATCGTGTTTTTTATAAAGCCGGAAGCGACATACAAGTTTGTCTAAGCCTTTAAGATAATATATAATGAGATGTTCAGGTAAATACAATAAACTCGCATTATCAACCGGAATCATTCAGGAACAATCTGATGTATTCACGGAAAAGGAAATAATGCAGTCGTTACAAGTCTTACTGAAAGGCTAACGTTGGATTTTTGTTGAGCATGATCAAACTAGCAAAGTTTTGAATTTAATTCATGATAAAGAGGCTGAGGTTTATAGTTAGCCACAATAACAGCATTTAATGGACAACACCACTTTGATGTACTTATCAACTGAGAAATCCTGATAGTTTGATAAAGTAGGTCCTGTGGTTTGTAATATAGGATATGTTTAAGCCTAATTTCTCTCTTTCTCGACCTTGTCAACTAGGACTAAACGTGTGTCATACTGTTTGTCCATGTCTAAATTACGCCTGCTACTTTAGGGGCATCATTAATAATAATAATATGTCGTGTGTTAGTGTTCTTGTATTGCATTATTTATGTGTGCTAGTTCTAGTTTAACCGTCATCAATAACAAAAGCAAGCGTAGCAGTAAACATGTATCCATCATCGGTTGTATCATGCGTTACGGTACATATATTCCATGATTTTGAAACAGACCACTCTAAAATAACTTACTGATTCTACTCCCATCGTTTGTCATATTTCAATTATTATTTCGACAACGTCATATTTCCAGTTATAAAGCATACAAGTTTGCTCTTTCCGTTTGCACGTCAATTGATAATTGTCACCAGTAACCTAACTCGTCTGGCCATGTTATATTGTCTTTCCTGGAAGCTCCTGTTTCATGCATATTTCCATATTTCCCTCGAGGAATGAACTCTGGTAAAACAAATGCTAAAGTATATTTGATTTGTGCATCTAGTTCTGTCTATCCTGAAAAAAAGTTTGAACTATACATGGTTACAGTGTTTAGGTAAGTTCTGTTTAGATAATCATCTACTAGCCACATACACGTGCGTTCTCATTTGATTTTAAAGAAAAAAAACAATGTACGTGAGAAAACTCATTTCATGTTTGTTTACCAAATATTGGCTTTGTAATTTCTGTTCTCACATATTATATTAGATGTCTTAGACAAGCAATTGATATGTGAACGTAATCACTTTGTCCCTTATATATCTGTGTGTTAAGTCATCTCCTTGCTTCGGAAGTATTATGTATAACTAACATCTGTGTCAACCTACTGCTAGAGAGTGGTACAATCGATTGGTTAATAATTGTAATTTCAAACTACAAATTAAGTATCAAAATAATTAAGTATTAAGTAAAATCAGTATATATACGCAACATGTTAATTACATTGGATACTATATATATATACGTAGCCCAGTAATGCTCGGTATAACAAAAGTGTGCCACAGTGTACAATGTAAATGGTCCGCTGATGGTCTACAGATGAATACACTTTATAACGCTGTGTTCTTATTGGTAAGCTAACTGAATACACAAATTAGTGAAACTGTCAGAGACTATGTACAAAATGTATACGAGGAATTCACTAAATGAAAAAAATAGCAAAACATGTAATTCATTAATTTAAACAATTGAAGTTCGATGTTTGTTATGTTACATGTAAGCTCGTGTCGTGCGTTTCATTTGTTAACAGTACCATAAATACTTAACGTGTTTATACTTCAGTTTTTGTATCGACAGTATCGACATCTAATAATGCTGGGTTTGTACAATTGCTATCATGAAACTAAATCAATAATTTATTTTGATACATACATGCTCCCATTTAAACCTCGCCGGACATAACTCACCGAATGTAGGTCAGTTATTCTCATATTTCAACAAGCCGTCTATCTTCGATCTATGAGTTTCAAAACAAAACAAAACAAAAATACGTTACACTAAGCACATGTACCATTGGGCCTTAGAATATAAACTATTTGGACGGGAGTGTAATGTGTATACACGTGTATTACACTGGTCCAGAACATTAGTTTTACCTCAATCAATAGCGGTCACATCTGGAAAGGCATGTCATACTAAGTTTAATTAGACTTCCTAGCATATGGGCTTGTATCATGAACATCAGTTGCCTTAGCTAATATAACCTATACGCGCTAATTTATCATTCTTATTTAGTTCAAACATGCGTTGGTTATCTGCAACACTATCACAATGATGTGGAAATGAATTATGACTTGACTTGTTTCTTCCATTGTGACGTTTGGTGATGATCAAATCGTCGAGCACACATATATTCGTTACTTATTACACAAATGGTCTAATCAGTTTATGACATGACCTGTCTTATGTGTAAATACTGTGAATAATTGGTAGTGGGAACAACACGAACCAAACTAATGCTGGTCATAAATACATACTAAATTGTGATAAAACAAGCATGTATCCATTTAGATGGCTTTTCGACAATGTTGAACGACATAAAGTTTGACCTCTACAATACCCCAACACAAGAAATTTCACTTACGAGAGACCATTTCTGTCAGTGTTTAAAAACCCACTACATTCTCAAGAGTGGAACAATAAACACATACCTGTATCGGCTCTCTTAACCAGCATAACCTTGACTACTGGTACAGAGAACCTAACAAACTATTAAGACGCAGCCTGAAAAAGTGGACGTCCAATATTGGCTCTGGAGACATGACGAAGACTCTCTACAGTGATGGCTTTCCATATACAGTAAAGGATTGTGTTCTGTAACGGTATATCTCTAGTGGGAGGTATACTTAATAGTGTATGTTTAAGAAGGAACTAACCAGGACATCGCGTTTGATGATTGTTTAACTTTTTATTGAAATATTTGGCTTGGAAATCTTAATACATCTCTTGTTAGCACATTTCAGGAGTGCATTGCCCAATAGGTGACAAGAATCTCCGTGGGTGCTTACATCAAATACATGATTAGTTAAAATATAGGAACGCGTTCTCCGATTAAAATTGTATTGAATAATCGACGGTTTATCGAAAACGATTGAACCGCGATAGTTGTTAAGCATAGAACTATAAATTTGTTGTTAATATCATTCGTTTGTGACTATGTGTTGTTTTTCGTTGTCATGCGGATAATGCAGACACACCAGTAGCTAACTACATGCGTTCAGTATATCGTAGAAAGGTGAGTGGATATCATTTAATGGTTTATTTGATTAAATTAAGTTACAAGATGGGTTTTACGCGAATTCCAATATTCGTTTAGCAAACTGGCCAACATTTCTATAAACGCACTATTAAAATGAAATAATCTGGTGAAAAAGTGTTTGACACTAAAGGAAATTTTGCTATTTGTTAAGCCTAGCACAATGCGTTTCTTCACAGCTAATACAATATTCGTTTAATTGTTTTGCACATATTTTCAACACTATTATTTAAAACTCATGTTTATGAGCGCTTGACCAACTTTGTATAACTATATTAAAGATACATGTAATGCGTAGAAAGTTGTGCATGCTAGAAGGTGTTGCTGCTTTCATTTAAATCTCTCCAACCTTAATGTTTCTTTTGTTACCAAGCTTGTCGTGATACTCGGTCAACCAACACTGTTGTCAAATGTGTGATTATTCAGAATATATATTCGATGGGAATACGAGTATGTGAATACTATGTCGAGAGTTGAACATTGAATGAAAATCTACACGTCCCCGTTCCCTCTGTTAGTCCAATGTGTATGCTCTGTGTATGATGTGACACACCTAAATCATAAGCTGTATGCTGTTGTTTTGTTCCTCTGGGAAAACGCCCATTAAGTGGAACTGACGGGCCGTGGTGTTTATGTATTTGTTACATTTATAATTCATCTTGGAAACGTCGGGAAGTCAACTACAAGTCATATTTTATGCAAACCATTCAGGGACAACGGAAAGCTGTGTTACACCATGCTTACGTATACGAGTGCGAAACATGCAAGTTGTTTGTATTTTACTGGCGTGATGTTATGCATATTGAAGCAATTTGATGTACAAGGTAATCCGTTGTTCGTTTCACAATATCATTAGGCTTTTATGTATTAGTTCTTTTTGCAATCATGTTTAGCACAAATACCGCGCGTACCTACTAGCTAGTATAGGGGATTTAGTAGTATTTTATTTACGGAACACAATGGTATCTGTAATGATTTTCTCACTTGAATAAAATACTAATAAGGCCTTTAGATAAACTTTAAGTCGGTCATAAATATGTAGTTAAGAGGTGAAATCTCAATCCCTTTCTGGGTTAATTACTTGTAAAGTTTCACAAACAGTATGTAGGAAACAAATGTAAATCACCTACTCTCTGCAACCCTTTAGTTTTAATGAAAGTAGACTGGTTTGTGCATGTGCATCTAATAATGTGTATGCATTTGTTTTTCGATTTAATTTTAATATTATATATGGACTTATTTTGCTTATTTTTCTAATATTTATTCATTCTAATTCGGTCCTTTTTATTACGAAAATTTAGATATCTGTCCATGTTTTAGCGTGTTACTTTATATATTGTGTTTACGTATTTGCTTTTGTGTAGGCATTTAGGAAATAAAGTATTTGAGTGTTATTTTAAAGGTTTACACTACACTATGTCACATCGGAACAGTTGTGTATTGACACTGTTAGAAAACATAATTTGAGTAACCAATTTGTTGTACAACTACATATTTCTGAGTATGGCTATATACAGCGGATTGACTGACACTGAAGTTAATTTGTATAAGGGTATAAGCGGCACTCTTTCAGCTGACGGGGAAATAATTCGATACACCTGAAACTGTGCAATACTACACACATTATTGTTAATACTACTATCAACCCTTGAAACAATAGATAACGTTCGTTCAGTGATGTTTTAAAACTCTTCACAGTGACTCGAACTCTTCGGCACCAACCTCATTCTTTCGACATACACGCTCTATATCTCCACTGATGATCAGACGGAACCGATGTTTGTCATGGGTTAATAATATGCGGTTGATTCCAATTCCAGAGCTCCCAAAGGAAAGGGAATGTTCCGGGGACAAATGCATCCCAAATGAAGCTCGTTGGAATTAACATAATTGACTTTTCTGTAAAACAGTCTGTGGAATTTGTTAATTTACTGTACGACATAACCTTGAAGATATACGTACCTTTTCTTCCCAAATATCTGACCACCTACTTTAAAGTACTTGTAACGTGTTTTGTATAAAGGCAACCTTCTTTTAAAATGTTCTCGTGCTGATAATGGCGTTCCAACAATGTTTTTCTGTTAACAGTGATATTCCTACAATGTTCAAATGTTGACAGCGACGTTCCTACACTGTTATTGTGTTTGTAGTCATGTTCCAATATACTTTTGTTAACAGGACGTTCCTACAATATACTTTTGTTAACAGTGACGTTCCTACAATATATTATTGTTAACAGTGACGTTCCTACAATATATTATTGTTAACAACGACGTTCCTATAATAATCTAGTGTTAACAGTGACGTTCCTACAATATATTATTGTTAACAGTGACGTTCCTATAATATAGTATTGTTAACAGCGACGTTCCTGCAATATACTATTGTTAACAGCGACGTTCCTATAATATAGTATTGTTAACAGCGACGTTCCTGCAATATACTATTGTTAACAGCGACGTTGCTACAATATAATATTGTTTCCAGCAACCATATTTTAATGTAAACATCCTGACGGTGGTAAACCTATATCACCAACGACATTTGTGGTGGCAACGTACTGAAATGGTTTGGGTCAAACTAAATAGAGGGAGACAGCTTGGCAGTATTCCTATGTTAACGGCGTTATATTAGCATTCCGTTTATGTTTTGTGCATGTTCCAGTTACAGTGTCCCCATTTCTCCTTGACAAGGTTCAAGTTTTAAAAATGGCAATTTACAAAAACACCTGTTTATATTTCAGGGACATGCGGTTCTAGAAATGTAAGGTCAATCGTATTAAAAGTGCGCACTATATATGATAACAGCTGATTCTGGGATTTGCAAAGTAATCTAGGCTTTCCAAGTTCTTTCTTCGCGCCGAGTAGATTCCCGGTCGTCCGTCACATATATCAGTCCTATACACACTGCTGGGGCTTTACAGAAACCGTACACGTTGTTGAAGTATATATCACAATGACAATGCCTTATATACACATAGAATGCTATGCTTGGCAAATCTCTAACACGTACACGCCCACATCTATAAGTTAGTTTATAATGTGGATGTCCATAGAAGCAATATTGGTACAGTTGACATTGTTCCATGCATTTGTTACTCATACCTCAACAAAACACATACTCTATAAATATGAGTTACTGACGTTCAAAAAAATCAAGATCTTAATCTACAGGGAGTTTCCAATATAATGAATATGTGTGTTGTCAGCACTAATGATTAACATTCGGTACATTGTGTTTCGGGATATACACAGGCCGGATTATACTATTTGAGCGAGAATTCATTGATTTTTATAACAGTACATACCTTATTTCGTTGATATTCAATTAATAGGCAATATCTACAAATATTTAGGACAGCAGTCAGTAGTTACACGTCACCAGCCAGGACACGGATTGAGTGTATATGTATTGTAACGCATTAGTACTATGACGTTGAGCATAACATACTATTGGTC